>MWWE01000089.1_pt1 | contig 14119 bp, 17 predicted proteins | sample 1047301 | NCBI WGS metagenome assembly MWWE01 (sample SAMN06349973, study PRJNA376086) | soil metagenome | isolation source: MS1-1 sample Antarctic (ecotone) soil | place: Antarctica
CGAAAAGCGCATTGCCCTGGAACAGGGGGTTAGGTTGGGCAAAGGCGACCTCGAACCCATTAGCCGTGGGGCTAGAAGTAAAGCTCGTGAGGAAGGTGGGCGACCCGATGTTCGGCGCCCTATTCAAAAGGGGCGTCCTTTGGCCGACAGTGAATTGAGGAGACTCGAAGGTATAGGTGACCGTGTCGGCGCTCACCGAGAGGGCTGCCGACGTGACGAAAAGCAGCACACAAAGGATTCTCAAGTAACGAAACATTGGTTGTCCTCCCTAAAGGTTGTGAGAGCGTTTCTGACCAGCACTCATCAAGCGTCGAGCTAGCAGGGAAAGGCCGGGCACGAGAAGCAGGGCACGTGCAGACGCTGATGGGGCCAGCCTATCAATCGGCTGTGAGGCGAGAGACAATATGCCTAACACGGCGGCGCGTCAATACTCACCCGGCGCGCTTCACAACTTCCGCACGTAAGCGTCTAAGTCTTCCCTCTTCGCCCGCCAACCCCTGCCGATGATCCGCGCGGGCATGATACTAACTCATGTTACGCAGGAGCGAGTTGCTCCTTCAGTTTGACAAACTCCGTATGCGCGGCTTTCAACGCCGCGAGATAGATCTTTGACTTGAGCGCGAAATGGTTCAACTGGGTTGCGAGCCGCAATCGCTCCCACTTGATATAGGCGCAGAGGCTGGCGAACAGGTGATTGCGCTGCGTGCGCTCGCGCCGCGTCGGGGATTTCTCCAACCCAGCGTTCTGTTTCAACGACTTGTGATAGGGTTCGATACTCCACCGTCTGTGGTAGGTCTCGGTGATCTGCGTCCAATCCAGTGTCAGGTCGCTTGAGACCAGATAGCGCACGCCCTCACTCCCGTCATCGTTTGTGAAGACTTGGCGGGCGAGGCGCAAGGCAAACGGCACCTCTTCGAGCCACACTTCGCAGGTCGTGCCTTCGGGTACATCTAACGTGTTGACTGGCTGGAACTGGCCCGCTTGTCGCGCGGTCTGGCTCAACGAGACCTTGCGGTTCTCTTTGAGCGGGAAGATGAACTCTTTCTCTATCGTCAGCTTGACAAAGCGCATGTTGTCGGCGGACGCATACCACGCGTCGGCCAGCACGTACTTGAACTGGAGTTGATTGTGGTGACAGACATGGAGCAGCAGGCGGAAGCGCTCATTCTTCGTGAGAGCGCTTTTGCGCTTCTGTTTGCCCGTCTTTTTATCGATGTAGGGGACGGTCTTCGTCACCAAGTCGAAAGCCACCGGCAAGGCCGCGTGGGGGACGTGGTACATGGCGGTTAAGAAGTTGATGCCTTTGACGTTGCGCCCTTTCGCGTGGTCGTAATGCCAAGCGATGAGGTCGTTCTCATCCGTGTAGCTTTTGTCGGCGATGCTGTCATCGACGATGAGGACGCCGTGTTCGTCTTCGACTTGGCGCACCAGCGGCTTGACTTCACGCCACAGCGCAGCAGAAGTTTGTTCCTCGGCGTTGAGGAAGCGAGTCACGCGGTCGTGGCTAATCGTCCCGTCAGACAACCGGGAGAGGTTGGTGGCGCTGGCTTGACCAAAGGAACTGAGCAGAAAGTCGGTGTAGAAGTCGAGCATCTCTTTGTCCATATGGCAAGTCTAGCATCCACTGCTTCTCTGCGTAACATGAGTACTAAAAAGAGGCGCATATTCGCTCTGTGCTGAAACGGGTATGCTGCAATATGGACTGAGGGCGAAACCGGGCGTAGCGGGGCGCTGTGCTCGCGTGGCAAGGCATCGGCGGCAGCTAAACGAAAGCCAGCGCGCGATGGTGGCGGCGAAGATTGCCAATATGCAATCCGGCACACGTACCGACCTGGGGCAAATTTGCACAACGTCTCAACCTGCTGCGGCGGAAATGCTAAATGTGTCAACGCGCTCTGTGAAGCATGCAAAGAAGGTTCAGGAAAGCGGAGACGCAACGCTTATCGCCGCCGTCGAATCTGGCGAGGTTGCCGTCTCCGTTGCCGCGCAGCACGTTGCGGCAGTATCCCGCCCGCGCGCGCGTGGCCTCTACGCATGCTACGCAAATTTGCGTAGCAGTTAGCCAATCACGCCCATGCGCGCGTGTCTTCTACAAGTCTACCCGGGTAGACTTTTTGTACGCTGTTAAAAAATTCCACTTAAGCGGAAAAGTTAAACAAAACAAAAGAGGCCGGCCCTAAAGCCAGCCCCTTAGATTTGGAAAGCGCTTTCCGTTTACCCGCGCTTACTTCTTTCGACGAGTCGCCGCGCCCTTCCCCCCAGCGCGCTGTCTCTTCGCGCGGGCGTTCTGTTGGTCAATCTCTTGGCGCGCGATAATCAGGTGCGGCAGCAACGTGCAGGCGTTCCCGGTGTGCCAAAAATCAGCTTCCGCCATCAACCCTGTGAGAAGCGCCCTGAACTCACGCCACGCTTCCGCGTATGCCTCGCCGTCGTCGCCGTCGAAAGCCCGCTCCATCCGGCGCAGCTTCCAGTAACGCCATTCGTGCGATGTCTTGTCCTTCGGTTCGGGCATCGTTAGCCAGCGTTCGGTGTAGGCCGCCGCGTTCGCCTCGAGTTGCCCCCGAAAGTCGGCGATGATGGACTCGACCGTTTCGCCACGCTTTACGCGACACAAAAACTCGCCGACGTTCCGGCGCGAATGATCGCCCGCGCCGCGCCAGCCGACGGCGAAAGTGCGCAGGAATTGCGCTTTGTTGTTCGTCGGGTCTGAGGTCGGCGCGGCGCTCAGGATGTCGTCAACGTATTCGGTCAAGTGGCGGCGCGCGTCTTCTGACACGGCCTCATCATTTATCAGGTTGAAGAGTAACAGCGCGTCGGCGCGCGTGACTTCGGACTCATTCGGTGTGGTATGCTTTTTCTGCATCTTGTTTCCTTTCTTCGCTGGAAGGTAAAAGGTGAAGGGATAGGAAGGGTTGCCCCCCTTACCTATCCCGTTTCATTTTAGTGGCCTCTCCGCGCGGCCATGTAGATGTGAACCTGTAAGGCCGCCGCGCTGTGCTTACAAGGGACGCGCGCCGGGCAACTGCAATCAACAATCTTCTCACCGTTCGCGCGGTAGCACAGGACGGTGTAGATGCTGCCTTTGGAGCCGGTGACTTCGTACTCGCCGAAAGCAACCATGCGGACTTTCGGGTGAAGCGCCTTCGCGTTCTCAATCGCGCGGGTGAGTTGTTGTCTGCTTCTCAGGATGAACATTAGTTGTCGCCTTTCGTGTCTTGAATGTTCCCGACGAAAGAATCTTAGCAGGGCTACTAAGTATAGTCAACATAATTCTGTTATGGCTGCTATCTTTTTCTTGATTATTTTTTAGCGGGCGTGCTATCTTTCCGCGCATGAAGGACGGGCTTACTGCCGCACAAGTAGCGGAGCGCCTTGACGTGGGGCGCTCTACGGTCAATCTCTGGTGCCGGCAAGGGCGCTTCCCTAGCGCCCGTGTCGAAAAGTCTCCGCTCGGCTCTTACTGGCTAATTCCCGAAAGCGACCTGAAGAGTTTTCAACCACCGAAGCGAGGCCGCATCCCCAAAGCCAAGCCCGCCACGACGAGCGGCCAAGACGGGCGAGTAGTCGTCACAAAGAAGAGCGGTAAGAAGTAGCGTGTTCGTGCGAGTCAAACAGCAAGGCGGGCGCGCCTATCACTACCTTGTGGCCGCAGAGCGGAGCGGCGGGCGTGTGCGGCAAAAGACCGTCGCATACTTAGGCGACTATCCGAGTGTAGAAGCCGCGCTTGAAGGGCTGCCGGCGGAGATCGCCAAGCTCAGAGAAGAGGCGCACGAGTGTGCCGCGCGCGCCGACCGGGTACGCCTGTACTTGGGCGTAGGCACACTAGAAAAGAATGGCGGCGAGGTGCCGCGCTCGACGCGCGGGCGGGGGCAGGGTATGTCGCAGCATGCCCGCAAAGTCTGTAACGAGTACTGGAACAGGCGCGAACGGGCTGAAAGGTGTGACGAACTTATCCGCGAAAAGACCGCGTTACTCAAAAAACTGCGCGCCGCGTGTAGTGCCCATGAAAGCGAACTCAAGCGCACATTTGTGGGCACTACAGTGAACTCGCCAGACACCGTTCTGCAAGTCAGGTGGGAAGCACGGCCCGCCGCCCGCCTGTGCTGGCTGGAGCGGGTAAGACCTTCAGGGCGGCGCGGCGTGGTTTGTCTGCTGGCAAAGCTGGATGAGGAAGCCTATAACGACCCTAAACACCGCTGGCACGGGGAAGTGCGTTTTTGGAAAGCCGTGACAGAGAAACTAAACGGGCTGCGCCTCGCATCGGCAGAGCGCGGGGAAGTCGAGGCGCAGATCGCCACCACCATCCGTCAACCGTCTCAAGATGAGATCAGGAAGTACGACGAAGATGCAGCGGCTTTTTGGGGCGCGTTGCGTAAGGGGCGGGAAGAACGAGAAGCGCGCGAACACGCCAGATGGGAAGCCGACCAAGCTCAACGCGCACGGTGGGAGGCCGAGCGTAGTGCCCATGAAACCCTAGCCGTATAGAGGATTCTAGGCACTACAAAACGCACATTATGTCCGAATATGCGGAGAGTCTTTCGAGCGCGACCGCCCAAAGCCAAGCCCGGAGAGAACGGTAAGAAGAGAGGCGCGAAGAAGTGAAGCGGTGAAACCACTAACGAAAATAGCCACGGAAGGGAAATCACTCATGCCCCTACTCAGAACTTTCCTCACCCAAGCCCGAACAATCAGATGGCAGAAAGAGGGGAAAGAAGTGAGCACCAAGACGGCGGGCGCGGGGTTCGAGCCGAACGAGTTCTACGAGCGCCTGATCGTTTTGCGCGAGACCCAACCCTCCGCGTTCGCCCGCTTCAGCTCCGTGACGCTCGCCGCGCTGAAGGCCTACGAGGAGGCGAAGCACAAGGCAGGTGATGAAAAGGAAGGCGGCAGGAAATGAACATCGAAGACGTGATGAAACGAGTGCCCGCCCCGAAGCGCCTCGCCGCCGGCGCGTGGCTCCTCGTCGCCGCGTCATGCCTCGCGCTCGGGCAGGAGTCCACTCAGCAGGCACGCCAGAGGGACGCCGACGAGCAGGAGGTGCTACGACTCGACCGCGAGCTGCTCGAAGCCCGGCAGCAGGCCACGAAAGGTGACACCACAATGCTCAACCGCATCCTGGCGGATGACTTTATCGCGACGAGTCTTCGCGGCCGGGTGGCGAACAAGGCCCAGTATCTGAAGTACAGCGCACGACCTAACCTTTCGTTCCGCAACTTCAACGCCGACGAAGTGAAGGCCCGCTTGTACGGGGACACGGCGGTGGTGACGGCGCGCACGACGGTGAAGGGTCGCGACCAGGGCGAGGAGTTCGACACGCAATTCCGCTACACCAGGGTGTGCGTGAAGCGCGACGGGCGTTGGCAGATCGTCACTTCGCACCTGACTCCGGTGTCGAAACCCTGAGCGCGGGAGACGAAGACCGGATAACAGAAAGGCGGTAACAGGTGAGCGACAATACTCAGAATGACCCGATTGAGAAGGTCCTGCGAAAACTCGAAGACTTCGGCGAACCGCAACGTAAATCTAATGCCGAGTGGCGCGAGAAGATGCACCGGCTGAATGCCGAAAGACAACGCGCGGCGGCCGAAGCCGACAGGGCATTAAAGCGGCTGCAAGAAAACCTCGACGGCGCACCCCGCGAAATCACCGTCAATAAGCGCACACACCGCATCCGACTTGAGGGCGAAACCGAGGATGAGGTTACGATCATAATTGAGAAGAAAGACGGCGGGCGATGAGCGAAGAAACCACACAGGAGCAGAACGGCGCACGCCCCTTCGAGGAGCGCGTGCTGACAGCACTCGCCGAGATGCGCGCCGACTTCAACACGCGGCTCGAAAGGTTGGAGGCGAAACAGTACGACACCAAACCGATCTGGCAGCAGGCGCTCACGGAGATCGTGGAGGTCAAGGAACAACTCGCCAGCTTGGACCGCAAGTTCGACGTGCTGGCGAGGGACATGATCCAGTTGCGCGCCGACCAGTCGCTCGTCCACAGCCGGATAGATAAGCTTGAACCGCAGCCGAGCCGGTAGCGGATTACCTTGCTCGCGCGAGGGCGACAAGGTTTATCGGGATTGAGGAGAGCAGTGAGCAACGAAGGGCCTTTGATGAGGGGCGACAAGCCGTGCCAACCGGCTTTGGCGCGTCATGTCATAGCATGAATAAAACCGAAGCCATCGAGCTCCTGAAGTCCGCCGGCGTCAAGATGAGCGTGCGCACGTTGCAACGCCACGTCTCGAAAGGCGAGTTGGCGGTCGCCTACGTGCGCGGGCCGAAGGGCGACGAGGCCGACTTTGACGACGCGGAATTGCGGCGCTTCGCCGAGCGCCTGACGAGCAAGACCTATGTCACCCGCGCGGGCGACAATGGCGCGCCTGTCACGCCTGACGCGGCAGGGCACACAACCGCGCTGATGGCCCCCGGCGCCGAGCGTTCGCCGGCGCTTGTTGAGTTACTGGCGGCCATCGAAGCCGCGCGCGCTTCCACACCGCCAGCGCCGACGATCAGCGACCTCGCGCACAAGTTGCGCCTGACCGTCCCCGAGGCCGTGCGCTATTCCGGGCTGTCAAGGGGCGAGATCGAGCGGGCCATCGCCGCGGGCAAGTTGTCGGCGGTAAGGCTGGGGCCGCGCGGGACGCGGGTGATCCGCCGCACTGACCTTGAGGCTTACGAGAAACGCAAGGCATGACATGACGCGCCAACGGGCCGTGTCATGGTTTGACGCGGGATGGAGGGTGAAGCGTGATGATCTAAATGCTTATGTTACGAAGTTGTGAAGAGACTGTTAGCGTATTGTCTGAAGCGGGTGGCGAGGCAATGCCCGTACTGCGGCGCCCTAGACATCGGCCGCTCGCACCGCCGCGACGCGTGGGAAGTGTTCTTCTCATGGGCTTCTATCCGCCCTTACAGGTGTAGTGATTGCGGTCGAAGATTTTATCTACTCTGGTAGGAGGTAAACGCCACGCAGAAGAAACTGCGTGCGCGGATCATCGGGCGCGGGTTTCGCATGACGCGGGCGGCGCTGGATGCTTACGTGGCGAAGAATCTATGACGTGTTTTGAAGTGAAGAATGTTTTGACACTCTGAAATGCAAAGGCGAGTGTTGCGCCAACGATTGAAGCCCGTATCGCAACACCCGCCCTGACTGTATCCCGCCCTAATTTAGAGCGCGACCATTATGTTTATACTACCAAACTTTTTTCTTAGCACAAATGAATCTTATGCTATAATTTGCACACTTCACGCGCGTAATGCGAAGCGCGGTAAGGGGAGCGGAGTTCCGAACGAGACGGATGCTCACGCGACCACACGGGTTCAAAGAGGAGCTAGCACCGTGGCCTCTGTTTTGACTCATTCGAGTCGAGCAGGGGCCTTTTTCTTTTTCACCAGAGAAGTAAAAGTAATGAATGACGAAAAGATGCTTGACGTGAGAGAGGCCGCCGACCGTTTGAACGTTTCGCCGTTCACAATCCGGCGAATGCTCGCCGAGCGGTCGCTTCAATTCCGGCGAATCGGAAGCGGCAGAGGGCGTTTGCGTATCAGCGAGCGCGACTTGCGAGAGTACCAAGAGCAGCGAACCGTTTCGGCGGTCGCCGCGTGAATACACGAAGGCCGGAGTGTGACTAGCACTCATGGCCTTCATTGACTTTTAGATTGATTTGACGCGGAAAGGACTAAAAGCTAGTGAAATCCTATCACAGAGAACATTCCGACGCTACAACTAAACGCCGGCGACCGGGCGAGGCTCATGTCGCCAACACATTCCGGCGCGCTACCTGCGCACGTTGCGAAGAAACTGTTATCTCCCTCGGCGCAGCAATTCGCGTTGATCGTGTCGAAGGCGGTTTCGAGATCATCCATCTATGCGCCGAGTGTGCGACCAGCGGCGCATACCTCGCGCTGAAGGCATCCGCCGAAGCCGCCGAACTCGAAAGCCAGCGCCAGCGCTTCACAAAGCGGCGCTACACCCGCCGGGCGGATCGGAGGGCAGCGTGATGTCAGCACAACACATTGCCCCGCCGATTGACGACATCCCGCACGGCTTCACCGAAGCCGACGGCGTTCACGAACAAACTTGGGAAGAGACAGACCGCGCCGACGATTCGACCATCCGGGCGCGCCGGAAAGTGGGCGCGCTCGCCGCGTCGTTCAATGCCGTCTGGCACGCCGCCGGCTTTGACGACATCTGCAAACAAGCGGGGATTGACTCGGGCGAACTGCGGCGCGTGTACATGACGATTCTTGAGCTGGCACTGCGCGCCGAAGATCACGCCGAGCAGGACGGCCTGAAGCCTGCGGCCGTCCGCCGATTTCATTGCACCGACGCCGCGGCGGAGCTTACCTACCGGCGCGAATTTTTAGGCGGCGACACCGAAGAGGAAAAAGACCGGCGCCGCAAGTCACTCGCCCGCGCGTGGTGCGAACGGTGGAAGCGCACCGTCCACGCCGCGCAGTGCCGCAATCATCTCGCGCTGGTCGAGCGGGAGCCGGGCGGGATCGTCGGCCACAAAAAAGTGGCGACCGTCTACACCGACCGCCTCGCCGACGTGTTGACCAGAACGGCCGCCGGCGTCGACCGCCACCGGGGGCGCGTCACGCGCTACACCCGCGCGGCGGAAGCGACACTCAATCACTTGCGGCAGACCGCCCCGCCCTACGCGCCCGACTTCGATTACAACCCGGAGCCTAAAGATTCGGAGCCGACGCTTGACGAAAGCGAGACGGAGACGGAAGTGGTTGACGATCCGCCATACATCGCGGCCATTAGGCGCGCGGTCAAACATGCAAAAAAGGGCATGACTAGCGCGCCGCCCGAAGAGTACATCGCCCGCCGCACAGAGATGATCGAATGGATCATCGCCCTGATGCCCGTTGAAGGCGACGCTGAACAAAAAACGACGCATCCACCCTTCTTCTCTTCTTCTGTGGGAATAAGAGTGGATGCGTCAAAAAATGAGGGGGTGCCCGGAGACGCGCCGCCCCCCGAAGTTGCCACAAAATGTGACATTCCCGACGGCGAGGATTGCGATTTTTCGCCGGAAAATGATGATTCGTCAGAAAAAAAGGTAGATGTTGACATCCACCATTTTTCCGGCGTCGAGTATGACCCCGAACCGGAGCCGCGCGGCCAGAACATGGCCGAGGCCCTTGCCGCCGTCGGCGCGTTCGCCTCCGTCGGCGTCACGGATTTTAAGATTGTGATGGTTGACGAGACGAAACCGCGCGGCGAGAACTGCACGCTGGCCGAAGAGCACGACGCGGAATCGCTCGCCGACACAATGGCGCGCTACCTGGAGCGCAACCGAACGCGGTCCGAAAGCCTCACGGTGCGCCCGGCACACGCCCGGCGGTTGATCCAGATTGACGACGCCGGTGCCGAAGTCTTGGAGCGCCTCGCGCCCTTCTGCTTTCTTCAGGAATTGACGAGCCCGGCGAATGGGCAAGCGTGGCTCTGCCTGTCTGACAACTTCACTGATGACGAAGAATTTAAGACTCAGCGCGCGCGCCTGCTTTCGCCGCTGAAGCCGACGGGCGCGAACGGCGGCGCCTACGGCTCGACGCGCTGGCCGGGCTCGCTCAATAAGAAACCTCAGCGCCGTTATGCCGACGGCGAAAGCCCGCGCGTGCAATTACTCAGGACGCAGCCCGGAAGGATAACTTCGCTCGCCGAACTTGATGCCGCCGGGCTGCTCGCGCCGAAGCCTCCGAAGAAAACGCCCGCACAGATACGCGAGATCAAAGGTCGCTTGCCTTCGGGTTGGCCGGACTTGGGCGAATTTCTGCACCGACACGCCGGCGACCGGTCGCGGGCGGAGTTCGCGTGGAGTTGCCGAGCGCTTGAGATGGGTTGGCCGCAATACAGAGTCGAGGAAGAGTTAGCGCAGATCGGCGCGAAGGCCATGATGCGCGCGCGCGATGGCTATGTGCCCGAGACGGTAGCGAACGCGGCGCGAAGGGTTGGGATTGTCGCGGTATGAATGGGAGTGAAGCCAATGAGAAAACCACGATTGGCGGAAAAACAAACGGTGAGCGCGCACCGTTTTGAGCCGAACGCATTTTATGAGCGCGTGCTCGAGTTGCGGCGCGCCAACCCGCGCGCCTTCGATGCTTTGTCGCCGGCGACGAAAACCACGCTCGGCGCCTATGAATCAGCGAAGCGCGAGCACCGAAGACTTCAATCAATTAGAGACGAGCCGACGGCGGCATAGCTTTGGAGGGGACGGAAGATGTCAAACAACATTCGCGTCGCCGTTGACATCGAGACGGTTTCACAAGACGGCTCGCAAATCGGTTTCGTCGCACAAGCCAGCGCGACGGCCGATGAGATGATTTTTGTTCTCTACAACGGGACGAGCGAGCGGGTAGAACTATGGCACCGTAACTCCGGCACAAATACGCTTTTGGGAAGCGTCGAGTCGGTGCGGTTTCCCGTCGGCACGCATTACCTATTAGCTGATTTTTACGACGGACAAATCAGCGTCTTCATCGAAGGCATCCGGCGGATCGGGCCAGTGACCGACCCGCTTGCGGCTTCCACGTCTCGCAGAATCGGCATCCGCGCACCGGGCACACCGCAAACGGCAACGAGCGGGTATCAGGTTTCTCGGTTCGAAGCGTTTGCCGCAGGTTCGACGCCGCCATCAACCGGGCGGGTGTTTACGCACAGCCAGTTGATTATCCACCCGGCTCAAGCGGCGCCGCCGCCGCCCGTCTTCGATCCGTCGAGCATCGCGGGCCTGAAGCTCTGGCTTAAAGCCGACGCCATCACCGGCAAGGTGGACGGTGATTTACTCGACCAATGGAACGATTCATCGGGGAACGGCTACCACGCGGCGGCGAGCGGTGCGGCGCGCCCGACTTACAAGACGAACGTCATCAATGGCCTGCCCTCGGTGCGCTTCGCGGGCGCGCAACTGATGACCACCACGACGTGGAACAACCTCGCGCAAGCGAGCAGCCGCGCGCTCTTCATCGTCGCCCGCGCGACGGACGCGACGGGAGCCTTCTCGCAATACCTCGTCCTGTCTCTCGACTCCAAGTATGGCCAGTACATCAACTCGGCGGGGAATCTTATCGGAACTATTTACACCCTCGCGACGGTAGACGTTAATGCGGGCGCGGCCGTAGACAACGAGTTCTTTCAGGTTGACCAGCGGCACCGTTTCGTCACCGGCGACGCCGCGCACAGATTCCAGACCAAACGGAACGGCGGCACGCTCGCTGACAACGGCGTGCACGGCACGACCACCGCCTCAAGCGCGGTGACCATCGGCGGGCGCTCAGGGGTCTCCCGCTACTTGACGGGGGACATCTGCGAAATCTTAGCCTATAACGCTGATTTCACGGACACGAACCGCGCGGACGTGCGGACGTATTTAGCGAACAAGTATGGCTTGACGCCGTGAGGATAAAGGGCGCGTCAGATAGAAAAAGGCGCCGGCCTCTCCCCAAGAAACCGACGCCTTTATCGTGTGCTCACTTTACAGAAGGAAAATGTTCTCCACTTGTTGCAGAAGCAAGATACGCCGCACGGCGGCAATGATGGTTGCGAAGCCTTTGCGACTTGGTGACATTTCGGAGACCGAGGCCACCACATCTTGCGGCCTTCGGTGATTTTGAAATGGGCGTGAAACCACCTTGTGTTGCACATCACGCGTGCACGCATCTTGTGGTTAGGCGGCGAAAACACGGTGAATGACCATTCACTTCCCAATTTTGGCCCAAAATAGCGCATCGTTGCCACTATAATTGAAGAAGTATAAAGGTTTATACCAAAACTAAGATTATCGCCGAACTCGAAAAAGTATCACTCAGAGGAGCAAAACTGCGATTTTATCTTCCAAGGAGAGCCCAAACCAAAGGTTGGCTCGGATGACAACGCTGTACAGCATCTGGTGTGTGGTTTATGGTGCTTCCGCAATGGCCAGTAGGTTTGGCGATTGCCTTCTAGGTCTACAACTTAGCTGAGCAATGTCTCTTCATTTTGGGCAAAACTTGGGTCACTTTTCAACAAAGCGTCCGATTATGGACAATCCGTCAATTATGGCCGAAGCGCGCCGGCGTGAGCAGGCACCGCATAACCGAAAGACAGAGGACTAAAAAACCATGACAAAGAACGAACTTGAAAGACGAATATCCGAGATTGAAGCGAAGGGCGGTGCCGACGCTACGCACCGCATTCAAACCCTTCGCGGCCATTTCGAGCGGCAGCAGGCGCGGCAGGAAGCCTTCGCCGCTGCAGAACAGCAGCGGGCGGAAGCCGAGATGCGCGCCGACTTGCGGCGGGCTTACATGATGAACCCGGCGGCCACTGAAGAATCGTTCGAGCGCGACTACGAAGAACTGCGCCGCCAGAAGCTAGTCAAGGAGACGTTGCGGACTGAGGCCGCCGCGAGCAGACAGCAGCGCGAACAGATGCGCGTGGCGTTCTGAACGCGGCATGAGGCGTACTTACACCGACCGCGAGCGCGCTGCGGCCCTTCTGCTGCTGCGCACCAACGGCGGGAACATCAAACGCACGGCGCGCGAGCTGGGGCTACCCCGTAAGACGGTGTGTACGTGGTCACAGGGCAGAGGCATTTCCGAGGAGGTAAAACGAATGTCTGAAGACCCCGAGGTGAGAAAAGAACTCGCCGGTAAGTTCAAACAAACGGCGAATCGCGCGCTCGACGCGCTGACGGATGAGAAGCTCGCTGGTGCCAGCGCTAAGGACTTGGCGCTCGTGGCGGGGATCGCTACCGACAAGTCAGAACTGCTACAGGGGCGCGCCACACAAGTCACGGTGCATCGCGTCAGCGTCGCCGTCATTCACACTTACCAAAAACTCTTAGAATTTGGCAGGCCGCCCGACGAAGCGAAGCAGATCATCGCCTCGCGCTTCCGATTGGCACCGGCGCAGGTCGAGGAATTAGAGCGGCGGAAGGATGAGATTCCCGCGGAAGAGCTAGAGCGCCAAAAAGAGAGATTTTTTAGTGGCGAACGCGCATGACGCGGCGGGGCCTCAATCCCCTCTTTGCCGTCATTCCCCCTTTTGCCGTTCGCGCGGATACGCGTCGCCCCTTTTGTTTCTGGACGTAACCACAGAAGTCCTCCGCACAGTGCCACCCCCCACCCTTGAAAAAATGAAGCTACCCCCCTCCCCGATAGCTTACGGGACGCGCATATTTGCCCTGTGCTGAAATGGGGCAAGTGATATGGACTGGCGGGTGAAAAGAGCGTACAAGGGCGGTGTACGGGCGTGGGGAAGCGAAATGAAACCCTCTAATCTCTCAACTGTTGTCTACGGCGCGCTCTCGGTCGCGCTACTCGCCGTGCTACTGCTCCGGCCAGACATCTTCAACTATTGGCAGATAGGTGTGCTGTTCGCGGCGGTGTCAATCCTCGCGTTGCTGGCTTTCCGGAATGTGAGGCGGTGAAAGCTAGGACGCATGAATTTGCCCTGTGCTGAAGTGGGGATGCTGCGGTATGGATGCGGGGCGGAAACGAGCGTAGAGGGGCGCTGTGCGCGTGCGGAACAACACTCAGACAACGGAAACCACCCACCAGCTTTTCGCTCATGGGTGGTTTTCGTATCTGTACAGCGATTGGAGTGATTAAACTTCGTCGCTCATCTTGGCTTGACGACGCTTACGAACCTTCGCCGCGATACCAGCCAAGCCGGTGCCGAGCAGCACTACGGTGGCCGGCTCGGGAATCACCTGCGTCGTCAGCGTCAGGTTGTCTATGCCAAACTCGACGGGCTGGCCAAGGCCGCCAAAGGCCTGCAACTGCAGCGTGGTAAACGGCGTCAGGCTGCTAAACGAGAAGGTCCCGCCCTGGGTAAATCCCCCCACGTTGCCGGCCATTTGGGTCTGGCTCCCGGCCGGGCTCGTCAGCGTTACCCGACCGGGGGCACCCGTCGGCGGTTGATTGATCGCGAAGACGAACTGCACGCTCGCCACAGGCATGTTAAAGATGAGCGTGAGCGTGTCGAAGAGGGGACCTCCGGACTCGAAAAGCGCATTGCCCTGGAACAGGGGGTTAGGTTGGGCAAAGGCGACCTCGAACCCATTAGCCGTGGGGCTAGAAGTAAAGCTCGTGAGGAAGGTGGGCGACCCGATGTTCGGCGCCCTATTCAA
>MWWE01000090.1_pt1 | contig 14058 bp, 12 predicted proteins | sample 1047301 | NCBI WGS metagenome assembly MWWE01 (sample SAMN06349973, study PRJNA376086) | soil metagenome | isolation source: MS1-1 sample Antarctic (ecotone) soil | place: Antarctica
AAGTTTACGGAATAAAGTAATTAACACAAGCGATAATAAATATCTATAGAATTTTATACAGATAAGTAAGGAAAGCAATAATGACTACTAAGGCTAAAATTAAAATAGTAAAGAAAAAGGATATTTCACCTGTTAAAAAGGCTGAAATAGACGAGTCGAAAGAAAATAAAGAAATAGGACGCAAAATGGTTTCAAATGTTTCAAATTGGGTAAATGATTTTCAGAAACGTAAGCGTGATGAAACAAAACAAGCCTTTGAAACGCTGTTTTCGAAGACACCGCAAACGGACGGTGTGTAATAATTTGAAACAAACAACGTATTAAATCGTTATAAATTTTTTCTGAACAAACTTTAAACGAATTTTGGATAACTTAATTTAATTAGGTTATCCTTTTTATTTTTCACAAGTTGCAAAATTAAAACCCATTTGTGCTATTATTCAAAAAATTTGAGTTATGAAAGATTAAGTTCTTTGGACTTTAAAAATAAATATGAAGGATAAAGTAGTAATAATAACCGGTGCAAGTTCGGGAATCGGACGGGCATCAGCCGTAAAATTTGCAAATTCAGGTTCGAAAGTTATTGCCGTGGGTAGAAATGAAAAAGAACTAAGTTCATTGCGGGGCGAATTGCAAAATTCGGAAACTGAAATTAAGCCGCATCTGGCGGATTTGACAGAAATAAGTCAGATAGAAAGATTGATCACTCAAACGGAGGAGAACTTTGGGCAAATTGACGTTTTGGTAAATTCAGCCGGAATTATTGCATCCGGTTCGATTGAAGATACGACCTTGGACGGTTGGGATAAAATGTTGGATGTTAATTTGCGTTCCGTTTTTTATTTAATGCAGAAATGTGTTCCGCATCTGGAAAAAACAAAGGGAAATATTGTAAATGTTTCGAGCGTAACCGGGACGAGGGCTTTTCCGAATGTTTTGGCGTATTGCGTTTCAAAAGCCGGAGTTGACCAACTAACCCGTTGTGCCGCTTTGGAATTAGCACCAAAAAAAATTCGTGTAAATGCGGTAAATCCAGGAGTTGTCGAAACAAATCTGCATAAACGAAGCGGAATGGCGGAAGAAGAATATGAGAATTTTTTGGAAAATTCACAAATGACGCACCCTTTGGGAAGAGCCGGAAAGCCGGATGAAGTAGCCGAATTGATATATTTTCTGGCATCGGAAAATGCTGCGTGGATTACGGGGGCAACCTATGAAATAGACGGCGGACGGGCTCAAACTTGTGCGAGATAGTTTCCTATTTTTTCAAATTCCTTGTATAAATTAAAATTAATGAAGTTCCAATTACTTCCAAGCACGTTTGATGAAAACGGAAAAGCAAGCCAACGTCAGCATTTATCGTGCTTTATTATCGATGACTTCGTAGCGATTGATGCCGGAAGTTTGGGGATGGCAGCTAATTCCATTCAAAAAAAACAGATCAGAGATGTAATTTTAACTCACGCACACATTGACCATATTGCCGGATTACCTTTATTTATTGACGATTTATTTGCAACTATTAAAAAACCCTTAAATATACACGCTTCCGAAAAAGTAATTGAAATTTTGGAAAAAAATATATTTAATTGGGAAATTTATCCGAAGTTTTCCGAATTGGAAAACGACAATGGAATTGTTGTAAAGTATTGTCCTTTTGAAATAGGCGTAGAATTTGAAGTTGAACATTTAAAAGTTAAAGCCATTGGTGTAAATCACAAAGTTCCGGCTGTAGGTTTTGTGATTTCTGACGGGAATTCAAAACTTGCAATCACGGGCGATACGGCTGAAATGGATGAATTTTGGAGAGTTGTTAATAACGAAAATAATCTCAATGCACTTCTTATCGAATGTGCGTTCCCGGACAATTTAATGGAATTGGCTGAAATTTCGCATCATTTAACTCCGCAAAAACTGAAAAAAGAGTTAAAAAAATTTAAACAACAAGGCTGTCCGGTTTATGTAAAAAACTTAAAACCTATGTATCACAAGGAAATTATTAAGGAACTGGAGTCTTTAAAAATTAATAATCTACAAATTCTTGAAGTTAACAAAGTTTATAAATTCTAAATTATTTTGATGAAGACATAATTTTATGTTAAATTAACCTAAAATTGACATTTTTCTTTATTTTAAAATTATAAATTTATTTAGAGCTGGAGTTTAGGAGAAATTAGTTGAATCAATTACAGCATAAAGGCATTAATAAAACAGATAATTTGAAAAAAAACTATAAAAAGCCAAGTATTTTTTCAAGTCTTCTGATGCTTCCAACTGCCAGTTTTTATTTTTTAACCGTTGCAATTGCGTTGGTTTTGTTTTTTATAGTTTGGGGTGTTTTAGAAGAATTCGGTGATAAATCGCCTTGGATATATGCGGGCATTTTCTCAAGTATAATTCTCCTTAGTGCAGTTATTGCACGCGAATCGGTTTTTCGTAAACAGAAATTTTTTTCGTCAGCTGCCGTTGGATATGAAGACAGATATAATAAAGCATCTCAGCTTCACAGAAAAAAAAGAAGTTCGCCAGGTTTTAGTTTGCAACAAAATGCTTCAATTTTGAAACAAATAGAAAAATATTCGAAAGCAGCGAGAATTAACAAAAGTTTGCCGGAAAAACATCTGGAAGTATTTAATTTTTGTGAAGAATATTTAACAACAACCGCTAAAGAGTTAAAAAAGGCAGAGATTGGCTCAACCAAATGGGGAGCAATAAAAAACGGCAGAAGAAAAGTTAAAGTTCTTCACAAACATCATTTGATTTCGTGGGCGGCGATTGAATCGAGACGTTTAACGAAAGCGGCAAAAATCAGCGGTTCGATGGCAGGGAAAATTGAAACGGGTCAAAAAGCGACGTTGGTTTTAGAATCGGCTCTCGATTTTTATCCTGAGAACACAAAGCTGCTGGAATCAATCGAAGTCGTCAATGATTTTGTTAGTTCAATAAAAATTTCTCATTGGATCGAGCAGGCAGAAAAAGCCGAGTTTAAAGGCAATTACAAGAGAGCGGAAAGTAATTATCAAGATGCACTTTTTTATCTTGCAAGAGAAGATGTAACGGGTTTAGATAAACAGGAAGTAGCTGAAATGATTAATATGAAAATTAAAGGATTGAAAAAACTTAAATCCAAAAATTAAAAAGGACGGTTTAAGAAAATGATTAGTCAAAAATGCCCAAAATGCTCAAGCTACCGTGTCAAACACGGTTATCGAAAAACCCCTTTTTTTTCTAAATTAATATGCCGATATAATTTACATTGTGAATCGTGCAACTGGGAATTCAAAGGGTTTGCAGTTCCCGGAACAGTTTCATCGAAACCTTCCAAGAAAAGAAAAAAGGTTAAAATTTAAGGTTAGTAGTGGTGTAATTAATGCAGACTTTAAAATTTAATATCCTCTTATTTATTCTGTTGATGATAATTTATCCGGTTTCTATTTCTGCACAGATAGAGCATTTGGATTTCTCTAAAGATATAAAAACTGAAAAAACCGATTCACCAATCAAAGAAAATCAAGATAATAATAAAATAACAGACTCAAATGCTCTGATTCATTCAGGTGATCTGATTGACGTTGACATTCTCGGAAGCACCGAATTTGATTGGCGTGGAAAGGTTACTCCCGAAGGTTATATTTCGGGTTTGCAATTTGTAGAAAATATCTACGCTCTCTGCCGCACGGAAACTGTTTTGGCAGATGAAATAGCAAAACTATATACAAAATTCCTAAGAAACCCCAAAGTTAAAGTTCGCATTCTGGACCGTTCGGATCGTCCTGTTTCATCGCTTCGGGGAGCAGTAAAAATTCCACAGCGTTTTCAATTAAATCGCCCGATTTATTTGAATGAATTGATTATCTTATCCGGCGGATTTACCGACGGGACAAATGGCAATATACAAATTCTGCGTCGTACAGCCAACAGTTGTTCAAAACCTCAAAATGAAAAATTAATTACCGAAGGCTCGGAAAAAACTACTGAAGGAAAATTTATAAAGGTCAGCCAAGATGACGGATTGGAAATTATAAACATCAAAGTTTCCAATCTTTTGGATGGTCAAAAGGAATCCAATCCTGAAATTTTATATGGCGATATTATAACGGTTTCAGGGGCTGAACCCGTCTATGTTATTGGTGGAGTCAATAATCCGGGTCAAATTTTATTTCGTTCTGGATTAACTGTTTCGAGAGCTGTTTCTATTGCCGGCGGATTAACCAAAAAAGCTGATTCGGAAAAGGTCAAAGTTTTTCGCCGTGATGGAATAAGTAATAAAATTATAGAGATCAACCTGGATTCGATTAAAGTGAATGAAAAAGAAGATGTATTGCTTGAACCTTATGATATAGTCGATGTCGGCGGAAAAGGTGATGATCGGAAATATCCTCCGATTATTGAATTTGGAAATTCCGATAAAACAAATAATTCAAAATTACCTTTGCGTGTGATTGACTAAATAAATAAGATATATTTTCGTTTACAAACATTGCAGGAGATATTTATACAAAAATGGTAGAAAAAGTAAGTAAATACGGCAGAAGAACAAAAGCACTTTTCTGGTGTTTCACAGTTGCGGTCATTATCGGCATATTAATTTATTTGGAACAAATAGCACTTTTGTATGTACTGGCAACCGTCGGACTTGTGGCTTTACTATTTGTTGTTGGTTTTTCGGATCTGGAGAATGTCGGAAAAAACAATCTTGAAATAAAGTAATAATCAACATCTTTTGAAATGCTGAATAGTGTTTGATGAATAAGCATAGTCAAAGTCTTAAAATCTTTGTAACTCTGATAATCTTTACAGTGTCGGCATTTTCTTACACGCCTCAATTTGCGGATCCGCAAAAAAAAATCCCCGTTCATTGGAATAAAAAAATAATAGAAATCTCTATTTCAGAATCATTAATCAATAAATCTTCAAACATTAAATCTGATGAAAATATTCTCGAAGTCATAAATCGAAGTCTAAACCAATGGCAGAATGCCGCCGATATAGAATTTCGTTTTACAATTTCCGATAAGCAAAGCGTTAGTCCTTCAGGAAAATTCGGTGATGGCATTTCATTAATTACAATCGCTCAAACGCCGGAAAATATTTTGCTGTTCGGTGAAAAAGCAAATGATGTTTCGGCAATAACCAAAGTTTTCTTTGACCGAAAAGGTAATATTTCCGAAGCCGACATAGTTTTAAATCCGATACAATTTTTTTCAACCGACGGAACAATCGGAACTTTCGATCTGGAAGCAACTCTAACGCACGAGATCGGGCATTTACTTGGGTTGGAACATTCCAGAATCATCGGTTCAACAATGCACATCCATCAGGGAAAAAACGGAATTTATAATCTTCCGGGTTTTAATTCCAGAACTATTGCGGATGACGACCGGGCGGGTATTATTTCAGTTTATGGAAAAAGATTTGACAATGAAAAATGCTGCGGTGCAATTGAAGGAAAGCTGGAAATAGAAAATAAAGAATCCGTTAATGAGTTTCATATTTGGGCGGAAGAAATAAATACGGGAAAAGTTATTGCCGGAATTTCGGCAAATTCCAAAGGTGAATTTTTTCTAAACGGTTTGAATGAGGGAACATACAATCTATTTGCACAACCAATCAAGGATGATTATTTACTTTCAAATGTTTCATTAGGAACGGTGTTCGTAAACAATGCGGAAATAAACACTTTAAATAGAAAAATAAAATTGGAATTTAAGAATTTTGATGTCCAATATATCGGTTTTAACGGACAACTTTCAACACTTGCAGTTCCCGTTAATCAGGGGAAAACTTTCCTAATTTATATCGGCGGTAAAAACTTTAACCGAAAGGATTTTGAAATAAGTTTTAATTCGCCTTTTTTTAGTATAAATAGACAAACCTATATCGAACACGAATTTGAGAAAGAAATTACTGCTATTAGTTTTGAAGTTACTGTGGCAGAAAATGCCGAGGCTGGAGAATATAGTATTCAAATTAAAAATAATAAGGAAAAAACCGCTTTTTTAGTTGGTGGAATTTCAATTGGAAATGTTGTGAATAATTGGGATATAGGATTTTCTATTTCAAGGTAACGACAATTTCATAATTTTAAAATAATTTTCAAATTACTTGCAATAAAATTGAATTTGTGCATAATCTATAAGTGTTCACCTCCCCGGTGAACACTTGGTCACGAGGGGTGAGGACTTGTGACCTATTGGGCGACGGTGTGGGAGACGTTGCCCTATTATTTTTTAAAGCAATAAATATTCAAAAAAAACAATTATTTTTAAATTTTACATTGACGTAATATTTATTAGGTGTAAGATTCTATTTTGAAGTGTAAATACACAAAACAACTCGTTTAGATGAACACATTTTCAAAAAGATATTAAACAACAATTACCGCTGACATATATTGGTTCGGCGGTTTTTTTACGTTTATTAAAAATGGTTAAAACAAAAAAAAGAAAACTAAAGGAATGGCTTCTCAAAGGTGTTTTAGAATCCGAATCGGATCATATAAAACAGGAAGTTGCCGAAGAAACACACCCCTGGTGGAAGGTTATGTGTTTGACCGGGGTTGATTATTTTTCAACGCTCGGCTATCAGCCGGGTATTGCATTTGTTGCAGCGGGGGTATTATCGCCATTTGCGACTTTGGTTCTTGTGTTGCTGACTCTGTTCGGGGCTTTGCCGATGTATCATCGGGTGGCTGAGGAAAGTCCCCACGGCGATGGTTCTATTTCGATGCTCGAAAAACTTCTATCTCGTTGGAAAGGGAAGTTGTTTGTTCTTGTTTTATTGGGATTTGTAGCAACAAGTTTTATTATTACAATTACGCTTTCGGCGGCGGATGCAACTGCACATATTATTGAAAATCCGTTTGTCCTGAGTCATTTACCGTTTTTAGATCACGCAGTTATTGTTACTTTGATGCTTATCGGTCTTTTAGGCGTGGTTTTTCTAAAAGGTTTTAATGAAGCCATCGGAATTGCCGTTGTAATAGTTATAGTTTTTCTAACATTGAACGTGGTCGTTATAATTTATGGGCTATTTCAGATTTTCGTAGTTCATCCTGAAACTTTGAGCAATTGGAGCAGACTGATCTGGCTTCATCCTGATGTTAATGGGAGTGCCGCGGCGATGATTATTGCTTCTCTGGTTTTATTTCCAAAACTTGCACTGGGTTTATCCGGCTTTGAAACCGGAGTCGTCGTAATGCCTCTGGTTGAAAGTGAAAATGATCTTACAAAAGAAGATGTTAAATCCATACATATTTCAAAATTGGGCGATATGACTCTGACACCCGATGCTGAAAGCTATATAGAGGGTCGGATCAAAAATGGTAAAAAATTATTGACAGGTGCGGCTTTAATTATGAGCGTGATGTTGGTTGGAAGCAGCATCGTTACATCAATGTTAATTCCCGCCGAAGCCTTTCAAGATGGCGGTGCCGCAAGCGGACGTGCATTATCTTATTTAGCACACAGTCATTTGGGAGAAATTTTTGGTACGCTTTACGATATTAGTACGATTATGATTCTATGGTTTGCCGGAGCAAGTGCGATGGCGGGACTTCTAAACATTGTGCCGAGATATTTGCCGCGTTATGGAATGGCTCCATATTGGGCACGGGCAACCAGACCCTTAGTTATCGTTTTTACATTGATTTCCTTTATCGTAACGATAGTTTTCAAAGCCGACATAGAATCTCAAGGCGGAGCTTATGCAACAGGGGTTTTGACGCTGATGGCTTCGGCTGCGGTTGCTGTAACAATCTCTGCCTGGAGAAAAAATGAGAAGAAATGGATAGGTTTTCTTATTATTACACTCGTTTTTATCTATACAACAATCATCACAATAATCTGGCAACCGGAGGGACTTCAAATAGCTATACTTTTTGTTATAGCCATTGTCATAACTTCATTTGTTTCGAGAGTTATGCGAGCCACCGAAGTTCGTATAACAGGTATTGATTTTGATGAAAATGCACAAAAAATAATTAATGACTTGTCTCACGGTGAAATTAGAATTGTTGCTAACCGGCGTGAAACGGGCGATGTTAATGAATATCTCTTCAAAGAAGGCGAAAAAAGAATTGATAATCATATACCTTCACTAGACCCGGTTGTTTTTTTTGAAATTGATTTGGGTGATGCCTCGGATTTTGGCGGTAAGTTAATGGTTCACGGTTTTGATGTTGATGGTTATAAGATTTTGCGAACCGAATCGCCTGCCGTTCCAAATGCAATCGCGGGGTTATTGCTTCATTTGAGAGATATAACAGGAAAAATTCCGCACGTATATTTTGGTTGGAGCGAAGGAAATCCTTTGAAGTATTTAGTTAGATATATTTTATTCGGCGAGGGCGATACTGCACCTGTTACAAGAGAGATTTTGCGACAGGCAGAACATGATCCGAAAAAACGCCCTAATGTTCACGTTGGCGGCTAATTATTTGAAAATTATTCCGGGACTTTGCCGAGAGTGTCGGGATTCATTGCCAGAAAACAGGAACGGCAATAGACGGGACGACCTTGTGATGGATAAAAGGGAACAGTCGTAATGATACCGCATTTGGCACAATCTACGATAACTTCAATTTTTTGCTTGACACCGGAATTTTGAGCGGCAGTAATTGCGGAAAGACGTTCATTTTTGGCTTGTTTGCAAAGTTTACAACGCTTTGGCGGATTTACCAGCCCCTTATCACGAAAGAAAATTTGTTCACCGCCGGACCATATAAAAGTTTCTCCACAATCAACACATTCAATATTTATGTCTTCAAACTCATCCTCATCTGAAAAAGTTTCTTCTTTAAACTCCTGTAGTTTATCCCACTTTATTTCTGACATACATTATTTTTCCCTTTATCGTTGTATAAAATACGGTGAGGTCAAACTAAATTAATTTATTTTTAAAGTAACTTAACTGTTTTTAGAAACAAACAAATTGTATAGTTATTTTTTAAAAGTTATACGTAATAAACAATAGAGTCAAGTTTCTACTGAAATTATTATCCAATAGAAATCAGATTAAAAACTTAAAAGATACTTATGAAAATACTTGTTATCGGTTCAGGCGGGCGGGAACACGCAATAATTTGGGCATTTAAACAAAGTGAAACGGAAACTAAGATTTTTTGTGCAGATGGAAATGCGGGAATTGCTGAAATTGCAGATTGTATTGATATATCTCCGACAGATATTGATGCCCTTGCTAATTTTGCCGAACAAGAACAGATTGATCTGACTTTTGTCGGTGGTGAAACTTCTTTGGCTTTAGGAATCGTTAATGAATTTGAAAAACGCGGATTAAAAGTTATAGGAGCAACGCAAGCCGCCGCACAACTGGAATCAAGCAAAGTATTTGCCAAAGATTTTATGAACCGTCATAAAATTCCGACAGCCAAATATGCATCTGCAAATTCGGCTGAGGAAGCATTTGAAATTTTGAAAAGGGGAGATTTCGGAGATGAAAATTCTCCTGTTGTGATAAAAGCCGATGGACTTGCTGCCGGAAAAGGTGTAGTAGTTGCAAAGAACAAAAATGAAGCAATCAAAGCTATATATTCAATGGTTTCAGGCGAACTTATTGCCGCCGATGCTGCCCGTAAAATCGTTTTGGAAGAATGTCTGATTGGCAAAGAAGTTTCACTTTTAATGTTCACTGACGGAAAAAATTTCGCTTTAATGCCGCCGACACGAGATCACAAAAGAATCGGTGAAGGCGACACGGGAGCAAATACAGGCGGAATGGGAACAATCACTGATACAAGTTTATTAACGGCGGCAGAAATTCAATTAATTAAAGATGAAATTATCAAACCGACCCTTGAAGGTGCGGCGGCGGAAGGTTTTCCATTTAAAGGGATTTTATTTTTGGGGTTGATGCTGACTGATTCAGGAATAAAAGTTCTTGAATACAATGTTCGATTTGGCGATCCCGAAACTCAGGCGATTTTGGTCAATCTGGAAACTGATTTAATCGAAATTTGTGAATCGATAAGCAATCAAACTTTAAATAAATTAATAATTAATTGGAAGGAGGGAAGTTCAGCTTGTGTAATTTTAGCGGCGGAAAATTATCCAAAATCACCCGAAAAAGGTGATGTCATAAACGGTTTGAAAGAAGTTGGAAAGCAGGAAAATGTCTTTGTCTTTCACGCTGGAACTTCTAAAAATGTAGATGGAAATTTCATAACAAACGGCGGCAGAGTTTTAGGCGTAACCGCAACCGCCAGCAATCTTTCGAATGCTTTGCATCGTGCTTACAAAGCCGTCAATGAAATTGATTGGAAGGGTATGCAATATCGAAGGGACATCGGGAAATAATTGAAATTAGAAGCGTTAAAATAAAAATATGTCTATATACGAAAATTTAGAGCCGACTGATTTTGATGAAATAAATACATACGAACTCGCTTCACGTCCGAGCAAAATTACCGTCAAAGATTTTGCCGAACCGGTTTTGGAAGATGATTCTTTGAAAGAATTTTTAAAAAAGTTTCCAAATATTCTTGCCGTTAAATCTATCAGGAAAATTGCCGAAAACATTGTTCGGGCAAAAAAATTAAACAAACCGATAATCTGGGGAATTGGCGGTCACGTAATCAAAACAGGACTTTCCCCGATTTTGATTGACTTAATGAAACACGGTTTTTTAACTGCAATCGCTACAAATGGTTCGGTTCTCGTTCACGATTTGGAAATTGCACTCGTTGGTTTTACAAGCGAAGATGTTGATGAAGCACTCGGAAAAGGCAATTTCGGTGCAGCAAAGGAAACTGGCGAAATATTGAATGAAGCAGCAAGAAAAGGTCAAAAAGATAAAATCGGTTTGGGCGAAGCGATATGTAGAGAAGTTTCGCAAATAAATCCTGAATTCGAAGATTATTCAATACTTTGCCAAAGTTATAAAAACAAAATTCCCTTAACTTCACACTTAACAATCGGTGCGGATATCGGACATTTTCACGCAACGGCAGACGGTTCTGCCCTCGGCGAAACATCCCACACGGATTTCAAATTATTCTGCTCTTTAATCAGGGAAATGAATGGTGGCGGAGTTTATTTAAATTATGGTTCGGCGGTAACTCTGCCCGAAATTTTCTTGAAGGCGATAACCGTGAATAGAAATTTGGGTTTTGAGATTAGCGATATTACAACGGCAAATTTTGACTTTATTCAACACTATCGCCCGAATACAAACGTCATTCGCCGACCAACTGCTAACGGTGCAGGACGGGGATTTTCGATCACGGGACACCACGAATTGACATTACCTCTTTTAACTGCCTTTATTATTTCTAACTCAGATTAAAAAAATCTTAATTTATTGTATTTGCCGAGAGTCTTTATTTAATTTTAAGCAAATTCAATTTCCAGCTTGACAAAAATCATCTTAAATTTTAAGTTTCTATTTATTGAAAACGATTTTCATTTTCAATAAATAGAATATATTTCTATCAAATTTAAAACTACCAGGAACAAATCAAAGAAATAAGTCAGATGAATAACTTTATTATATCGCTATTATTTATAATTTTATTAACACTAACTGCGAATACTCAGACGCTTACGGGAATTGTCAAAGACAAAAATGATGATTTTATTATTAGTGGAAATATTTATCTAAAAAATCAACGAACAAAAAACGAGTTGGAAACTTCGATCAATAAAAGAGGGGAGTTTAGATTTAATAATCTGAAAAGTGGAATATACAAGTTAAGTGTAAATGCTTACGGTTTTTCCGAATACTCACAAAATCTTGAAATCAGAGAAGACGAATCTGTTGAAGTAATTTTAGAGCCAGAGAACATCGCAGAGGTCGTTTCAATTACTTCAAATAATTTAGCAGGCAGTTCCGAAGCATTGGAAAGAACGGCAGGTTCAATTCAAATAATTGGAAAAAGGGAACTGGAATTATCTCGGGTATTTAATTTTGCCGAGGCATTGCGAAAAGTTTCGGGAGTCAGCATCAGAAGTGAAGAAGGTTTCGGACTCAGACCAAATATTTCGATTCGCGGATCGGACCCAACACGCTCACGCAAGGTTTTGCTTTTAGAAGACGGAGTTCCGCTTTCTTATGCACCTTACGGCGATAATTCATCTTATTATCATCCGCCGATTGAAAGATTTGATTCCATCGAAGTTTTAAAAGGTTCTGGGCAAATTGCTTATGGACCTGTAACGGTTGCAGGAGTTGTCAATTATCTGACTCCGAATCCAACAGTAAAACCTAATTTTTCATTAAAATTAATTGGCGGCAATCGCGATTATTTCAACGGAAGTGTTGGTTTTAGCGGAACTTTTGGAAAAACCGGTATTTTATTAAATTACACACGCAAGCAGGGAGAGGGATCGCGGGAAAATATTCGTGCGGGATTAAATGATTTTAGTACAAAAGTTGTTCAGACGATTAATGATAAAAATGTTATTACCATCAAATACAGTCATTTTGATGAAAGTTCACGGATTACATACACAGGTTTAACCGAAGCGGAATTTGCCGCAAATCCTCGTCAAAATCCGTTTCGGAATGATGATCTGGAATTTTTCCGTGAAGGTTTGTCCGTTGCTCATACGGCAGTTTTCAATTCTAAATCTTCGTTAACGACAAATTTTTACACTAGCTATTTTTCAAGAGATTGGTGGCGGCAATCTTCTAATTCAAATCAAAGACCGAATCGCTTGAATTCAGATCCTGATTGTCTGAGTTTGGCAGATTTGAATACGACCTGCGGCAATCAGGGAACACCCAGGGATTTTCGCACAATCGGCGTTGAACCGAAATTTAATTTGCAGTTTGATTTAGGTAAAGTCCGCAACGATTTTAACGCGGGATTCCGGGTTCATTACGAAACACAAAATCGTCGGGCTTGGAACGGTTTTACACCAAATGCACGGGAAGAAGGAAGTCAGATAACCGAGAGAAACTTGAGAAACAGTTTTGCCGTTTCGGGCTTTGTACAAAATCGTTTTATATGGAAAGATTTTGCATTCACACCGGGTTTGCGTATCGAAAACGTCAAATATGAGCGAACAAATCTATTAAACGGAGCAAATGCAAAAACTGAATTGACGCAATTAATTCCTGGTTTTGGGATCGCCTACAATCCGTTTAACAACACGACAATTTTTGCAGGAGTTCATCGCGGATTTGCTCCTCCAAGCACTTCGGATATTTTGACCAACAGCGGCGGCGTTGTAAATTTGGATGCCGAACTCAGTTGGAATTATGAATTTGGAATAAGAACCCGTCCGACGGATGCAGTTTCTTTAGAGGCGACATATTTTCGCAATGATTATGAAAACCAGATAATACCTTCATCAGTTGCGGGTGGTGTCGGTTCGACCGTTACAAATGCGGGCGAAACTTTGCAGCAAGGTTTCGAATTAAATTCACGCCTTGATTTAAACCGCATATTTAAAACCGATTACAATATCTATTTTCAAACTGCCTACACATTTTTAGGGACGGCAAAATTTGATAGCTTAAGATTCAGCAATATTTCAGGATTTGAAGATATTTTGATAACCGGAAATCGGCTGCCATACACTCCAAAACACCTCGCTACATCTTCGATTGGTTTTGCATACCAAAATTTCAATGGATTTGTAGAAAATGTTTATATCAGCAAGCAATTTACCGATGATTTAAATACTTCCGACCCGATTCCTAATGGACAGAGAGGTTTGATCGGCAGTCAAACATATTTTAATGCAACTGCGAATTACCGGGTTGAAAAATGGGATTCGACATTTTTTGTTACGGCGAAAAATCTTTTTGATCGTCTGTTTATCGTTGACAGAACCAGAGGAATTTATCCGAGCAGTCCACGATTGATTCAATTTGGTTGGAAATGGGATTTTACCAAGTAAGATAATTAACTACTTGTTATTAGTAACTCACCTTACGCGATATTTGAAAAAAGTGTAAATTATCTTTCATTATGAAACAAATGTTAGATATTTATTCAGATTACTTGCTGGCATCATTTTCTCAGACTTCGGCGACCGGATTATCGCGTTTGATGAATGGTGAGATCAGCCACGATCAAGTTACACGGTTTTTATC
>MWWE01000091.1_pt1 | contig 14041 bp, 24 predicted proteins | sample 1047301 | NCBI WGS metagenome assembly MWWE01 (sample SAMN06349973, study PRJNA376086) | soil metagenome | isolation source: MS1-1 sample Antarctic (ecotone) soil | place: Antarctica
TGATAGACACCCTGGCAAAGATACGTCAACCCCCGCGTGGAGCCAACGTCTACACCGAAGATTACGCCGCTCTTGAGAAGCTGTTGCCACTCGCAGCAAAGCACGGGGTTGCCATCATCGTGGTGCACCACCTTCGCAAGATGGGCGCTGCCGACCCTATGGACGAGATCTCGTCTTCTACCGGCCTAACAGCCGGGGTTGACGGTTTTCTCATACTGCGCCGCACGCCCGGCAGCAAGGGCCCGACGCTCTTCGTTGACGGACGCGACATAGAGGAGCCCACAGAGTACGCGCTGCACTGGAACCACAACACCGCCACCTGGACCATAGAGGGCGACGCCGAAGAGGTGCGCCTGTCCCAAGAGCGCGGGGATATTCTGCTAACCCTGAACCGCTCTCCGGCACCCATGACGCCTAAAGAGTTGTCGGACGTGATGCCGGACGCCAAGTACGGCAGCGTCAAGAAACTTATGTGGACCATGCTCGGAGACGGTCAGCTCGTCAAGGACGACAAAGGCAGGTACTCTCCCGCCAACCCTACTAACCCCCCCACCCCCGGTAACCCTGGTAACCGTGGTAACCCTAGTAACCTTGGTAACCGTGGTAACCCTCCGAGCGGCGAAGCTACGGTTACCGGGTTACCGGGTGACGATTCCGGCGGTAACCCTACTTTCCCTGATACCTATGCCGAAAACGGCGCTTCGGTTACCGGGGTTACCGGAGTTACCGGGGTAGGGCACGGCGACGACTGTGGGTGCCTGGCATGCGAGGTGCCGGTGTGAGCCGGAACAGAGTCATCCGGTGCGCCGCCTGCGCGGGTCGCATAAAGCCGCAGCATCCGCACATCGGCGTAGAGGACCTCGAGACGGGTGTGGAGTTCTCCTACCACGCCCGTCCCGGCTGCCAGATACGTGCCGCCGAAGAGACCGCCACACGCCTGGAGGCCGGCAAGGTCTACGCGATGCACCACTACCACGCCTCAACGTGTCCCGACGCGGCCCCGGGCTTCGGGTGCGCTGGTGGTTGCTTCGACACCCCGATGGCGGTAGCGAACTGATGATGAGAGGAGAACGCATGACAGACACCGTAGACGCCGTGGAGGAGATCTACCAGGAGTTCTGGGGCGATAGACCCGTACAGCCGCATAGCGCCGCCCACTCGCGCCGCTTGAACATGGTGCTTCATCGCCTGTTGGACGGTCGCTACTACAAACCCGCTGTCCTGTACGGGGGTGCGATCTGGCGAGGGTTTGACCTCGCCAACAACACGCGCCGAGAGAGGCGACGAGAGAGGAGTGGGTGTTGACTGAGACGGCAACGGACCGGTGCGAGGCCACCACCCGGAGCGGGGTGGGTTGCAAGAACGGGGCGCTGCCTGGCGGTCCGTGGTGCCACGGCCATCACCCCGACCGCGCCCGGGACCGAGTCCGCATCGCCAGCGCGGGGGGCCGGGCCAGGGGTCGACCCACTACGCAGGACGCCTTCAGTGTCGGAGAGGAAGAGCTGGCGGCGAGGAACAGGGCGGTGAGCCAGGCGAACACCCGAGCCGGCGGCCTGGACGTCGTGATCTCGACGCGTGTCCGCCAGCTCCGCGACGAGCCGCCGCCGCCTGACCTCCAGCGCTCGCAGGACGCCACCAGGAGCGCCGAGACGCGCCAGGCGTGGGCGGAGTGGCACCGCGCCCAGGCGGAGCGGCACCGCGCCGCCCTGACGGACCTGATCCGCCACCACGAACGAGCCGCCGCTCGGCTAGAGGGGGGAGGGGCTTAGCAACCGTGCAGTGCGCCGCCATCACAAAGGGAGGCAGCCGCTGTTCGCACACCGCTACTGCCGATACCTTCTGCCACCTTCACCACCCTGACCGTGCCGAGCAGAGGCGCAGGGACGCCAGCCGTGGGGGCAAGGCCGGGGGCAACGGGCGCTCGTCGGGGCTGTCGGAGACGGGAGAGGCCAAACGCTGGATCCGCGCCCTCGTCTCCCGGCTCCTGAAGGGCGAGGTGGAGCGCGACGTGGCGACGGCGTGCTTCATGGGGCTGGGGACGCTGGCCCGCTTCATCGAGCTAGAGAGGCGCATCCGGGAGCAGGACGAGATCGAAGAACGGCTCGCCGCCCTGGAGGAGCTGCAACCGGAGAACACAGGAGGAGGTCATCGGAATTGGCATCGTTGAACGAGAGGCTGGGCAGATTGGAGGAGCGGACCAAGCCGGGGTGGGTGCCGGACCCGGAGCAGGTGATCGGGACCAGCGCGGTCATCAAAAGCATGGACTCCTACCGCCGCGAGGCCGACGGGTGGCCCCCGGACCCGGCCAACGAATTCACGGAGGAGGAGCTTACCTGGAACCGGAAGGCCACGCGCAATTTCCTGCCCTACCTTCAGGGCGAGAGGGAGAGGGCGCACCCAACCCATTGGGAGCACCTGGACCATTGGATACTGGAGACGAAGGAAGATATCCGCAAGCTAGACGAGGAGGACGAAGCATGAAGGATCCACGCAACTGGAGCAACCGCGAGATAGAGGAGGACAGTGCAGCCTACCGGTACGCCCAGCAAGCGTACCGCCAGGACCAGGCCCGCGAGGGCCGGCAGCGGGCCGAGGAGAAGGACAAGGAGAGGTTCACGGCGGCGTTCGTTGTCGCCGGGGGCACCCGCGCCGACGCCCATGATGCCTACAGGCAGCGCGTGAACGAGGAGGCATCCCTTGCCGCCAGGACCGCCGACGAAACGGCGCGGCTCGCCCAGCGCGGCGCGACCTGGAGCCGCGTCTAATGGCGGACTTCAGGATGTTCGTCGTCCCTACGGGGCTCGTCAAGGATGAGGCGCTCGCAAAAGTCGTGGAGATGCTCAAAGATGTTCCCGAGGCCCAGCAGAGCTTCGAGGAGCACTACGGCGGCGCCCACCTGGCAGTCCACGGATCCCCCGCCACACTGGTCGACGTCGCCCGCCGAGACCGTCAGGTCAAAGACGTACACGGCACGGCTATCCTCGCCTCCGGCCTTGCCCTCGTGGTCTCAGATCTTGTCCGCACGGTCGCCGCCCAACAGCAAGAGATCGAGGAGCTAAAGGCCGCGAAGCCGACGAAGGCGGCGACGGCGAAGGGCAGCACGAAGCGGTAGTGCAGACCCCCGGCGAACCGGCCTGAGCGCCGCGAGGATCGTTTCTGACGGCCAGCGGGGGTCCGGGCGGGGGTGTAGGGTGCGGCCGTGGGAGAGGACCGTACAGGGGAGGGGTATGGCGTGGAGGGACGGCGTGGGGTACGGCGTATGCCGTTGAAGGATGCCGCCGCCGTTCTAGGGGTCAGCAAGGACGCCGTCCGGCAGCGGGTGAGGCGGGATACGCTCCGGTCCGACAAGGGGGAGGACGGCAGGGTGTACGTGTACCTGGACGCCTCCGTGGACGACGTACACGGCCCGCCCGCTCGAGAAGCCGGGGACGATCCCCTCCACCAGCAGATGCAAGCCCGGATAGACGATCTCCGCGAGCAGCTGCGGCGGGAGCAGGACGCCCACGAACAGACGCGGCGGCTGCTGGGCGGGGCGTTGGAGCGCATCCCGGCCATCGAAGCCCCGGCCAGCGGAGCTACAGACGAGCGAGGACCGCACCAGACGGTCGAGGAGGAGCCGGGGAGGGCATCGCCCCGGCCCGCAGACGCAGGTCCTCAGACGGCCCCACAGCGCCCGTGGCGGCCGTGGTGGCGTAGAATGTTCGGCAATTAGACGAAGGGGGTTCACGTGCCCGACAACATGGCCATCGCGATCTACCGGAAGGACCGCGAAGATCCTATAAGGGCGCTCGTGAGGAGTGTTGAACGTGTGGACCAGGTGAGAGACGGCGGGATGCCATATCGGATAGATTTCAAAGCCGAAGACGGCCGGGGCGGAACGATCTTTGTCAACGCCAAAGAGGTAGAGGCTGTGATTATCTCCCCCGCGGGCGTGCCGGACGAAGAATAGACGGCCCTCAGACGGCCGCACAGGGGCCGGAGCGGCGAAGCTGGTGGCGGAGGTGGTTCGGAGGGTAGAGCGTGCTCGGGATCATACTCGGCAGCGCGATCGCGGCACTGTTCGTGGCCACTATCGTCGCCGCGGTTGGCTTCTCCCTCAGACAAGAGAGGGCGGCGCGGCTGCGGAGCCGGCGGGTTGAGGAGGAGGAGCGGCTGCTCGGAGCGTTCCGCACCCTGTCCCGCCGCAGGCGGGGCACCGCCGTGCCGCCGGCCAGGGCGGCAAAGCAGGCGGGGCTAGAGCACCCGGGCGAGGCGCTGGAACGTCTGCTGGACGGAGGCTACATCTCACCCGTCCCCGGAAGGCCGGGCTATTTCGCGCTCACCGAGGTAGGCTGGTCCAGGCGTCCGGAGGGCCTCGGGAGCATCCAGGAAAGCTAATATCCATACACCGCGCAAATTCCTGTCGCGGCCGGTCCGGTAGAGGGGGCCCGGGGCGGGGTTTTCTGGACCCATAGGACCGGGGTTATGCGGTATCGTGGATGCGGACTTCGTAGAATAACCCTTCTACGAGGTTGGGTGAATAGTGAGTGTGGGGCTTCCTGAGCACTCGCCCCGTTGCCCGGTGTGGACAATAACGCCCGATAGGGTACTTAAGACGTCGTGGGTCGCGAGCGAAGGGGGCAATCACGCGATGGAGACGCACGAGGAGGAGTTCGCGCGGAATGCGCCAGCCGTTCTTGCGGGCGGCGCTGGAGGAGGTCGAGGCGGCAGGCGGGCCCTACTCCTACGTACAGTACAAGACAAGCTCGAAGGGACAAGTCGCACCCCTTCGAGCTTATCTAGCTATCGGTTGTTAACCGACGTTTTCTGAGCCGCTGTTCTCATCAGCGCCGTCAACATCCTGGTGAAGCACCTCGGCGTTGCCCGCATCCACCTTTACATCGTGGGTCTGACCGTCATTGCCATTTATCTCGACCCCGTATACTACGAAGCCGTTTTCATTCTCGAGTTCCGTGTTCTTGACGGTGCCCGGAATGGCCTTGAGAGCAGCCTGCTCGGCGGTGGCCTGATCTATCTTGGCGAGGCTCTCTAGCTGGCTGGACTCGGCGGCCTCATCTCCCTGCCCCTCGGGTGCGGCTATGGAGCCTTGGTAGGAGGGCTGCTCCTCTTGGGTGCTCGATCCTTGTTCGGTCGTCGGACTCTCTGCGACGGCCATTGCCGAGAACCCACCAACCGCCAATAAAGCTGCGGCTAAGGTCCCGACAACCACTTTCTTCCTGTTCATTCTCCACCTTTCTCTATCCGTATCTTGCGTCTTTGTGCTCCACTCTTGGGTGCAGCGACACCTCCTCTAATTCCTCTGACACTGCCTAGCTAACACGAAGCCTCCCATGAAAATTTAAGACAGGACTAAGGGCAAGATTAGAATTCGATCCAAGAGGGCGCGTGACCTCGGGACTGCGGGAAGATTGGCTTCCGGGGAAGGAGGAGCGTAAAGGTTGATCCTTCTCCGAGATTGCTTTCGACCTCTATGGTGCCATCATGAGCCTCGGCGACCTGGCGTGCTATGGAGAGCCCCAGCCCCGCGCCGCCACCCGACTTCCGAGCGGGGTCGGCCCGGTGGAAGCGCTCAAAGATTAGAGGTAGCTCCTCCTCGGCTATACCAATCCCCGTATCAGAGACCTCGAGTATGGTCCAATCGTCTCTTTCGCGAACCTTCACCGTGACCTTCCCACCTCGGGGCGTGTACTTCACGGCATTATCCAGGAGTATGCTTGCCAGCTGCAATACGCGATCCCGGTCGAAGGTTGTCTCGACTCGACGTCCTGGATGGGTGTACTCGACGGACACCGTGCCATTCGCTGAGACCCGGGCGGCCTGCGCTGCTTCTTCGGCAACGGCGGCGAGGTCATAAGAGCCGAGTTCCAGCGGGGCACCCTCGTCACCGCGGCTGAGAGCCAAGAGTGACTCGCCGAGGCTTCGCATCCTCCCGGCTTCCCTGCGGATGGCACGGACGCTCTGCCTTGCCGTCTTTGGATCTTCTAGCGCCCACTCGTCGAGCATCTCGGCGTGACCGCTTATGGAAGTAATGGGGGTCCTTAGTTCGTGACTGGCGTCAGCGGCGAAGCGTCGCTGGCGGGTGAGTACCTCCTCCCGCCGGACGAATGCGGCTTCTAGACGGGCCAAGAGGCTGTTTATAGTGGTGGTAAGCCGACCGATCTCGTCCTTGGAGTTGGCTACAGGCAGCCGCTTTGCGAGGTCGCCCTCTCCCATCTCCCTCGCCGAGCCGACAACGGCCTCGACGGGTCTCAGGGCTGCCCGGGCCAGATAGTACGCGCCACCGATGGACAGGAGGAAGGACACAGCGATGCTGGCGCTGAGAAGTGTCTCAACGGCCTCTATGGTCTCCTGAGTGGACTCGAAAGATTTCCCGGCCTCCACCACCCGCACGGAACTGCTCGGTGGGTCGACCGGCACTGCATAGACGTAATCGGGAGCCTGCCGGGAGAGCTCGGCCGTGCCAGAGACCGCCTCGTTAGAGGAGAGCGCCTTCCGCCAGACAGGGTCTTGGTCCAACGTGTCCGTCGGGAGGTTTACCGTCTGGTTGAGAGCCTTTCCCTTACGGTCCCGGATGACCACAAAGACCCCGTCGAGGGCGAACTGTTCGATGTCCTCACCGCTCAGGTCCTCCCCAGACTGTATGCTTCGAGCCGCGCTAGAGGCCCGGTCCCGGGCGGTGTCTTCCACGTTGGAGAGCAGAGCTTCCCTCAGTAAGAAAAACAGCGCAATCCCTTGAAGGAGCAGTATCGCCCCGATCACCAGGGCGATGAACATCGTTAGGCGCCAGCGGACAGGCAAGCGCTTACTCCTCCTTCAGAGTGTAGCCCGAGCCCCAGATGGTGCGGATGAGCTTCTTCTCCCCCGGCGCATCCACCTTCTTCCTGAGGTAACCGACGTAGACGTCGACAACGTTGGTGCCGCCGTCGAACTCCTGGTCCCACACACGCGAGAGGAGCAATTCTCGCGAGAGAACCCGGCGTGGCCAGCGGGCCATGAACTCAAGCAGTTCGTACTCGCGGGAGGAGAGGTCTATCTGTCGCTCTCCGCGCCTCACCTCGTGGGTTTCGGTGTCTACCTCCAAGTCTCCCACGCGGAGTATCTCTGCTCCCTCAACACGCCTCAGAAGAGCGCAGATGCGGGCGAGAAGCTCCTGTATGTCGAATGGCTTGGTCAGGTAGTCGTCGGCTCCGTGGTCAAGACTATGGACCTTGTCGAGCGTGGTGTTGCGCGCGGTCAGCATGATGATCGGCACTCTGTTGCCTGCCTGACGCAGTTGCTTCAGGACTCCGACCCCGTCGAGCCCGGGCAGCATGATATCCAGGACTACCAGCTCGGGCCTGAATCCTCGGGCCTCAAGAAGGCCCGAGGGACCATCAGAAGCACACCGCACCCGGAAGCCGCGATGCTCGAGCTGGGGCCCAACGAATTCAGCGATAGAGCGATCGTCTTCCACTAAGAGAACCCGCGTTCCGAGTCTCATCTTCGCATCACCTTCCAGGGCGGCATTCTACCTCTGAAGACGGTTTGGTTCCTCAAGTGGCCTCCTTGAGCGGGAGCTTAGAAGCCACTTCTAAGAACGATATAAGATGGCCCGCTCTGTCCCACGCTACTCATCGCGGCTGAGAGCGCTAGGGGGCGATAAGGGCCACGACTCCACCCCTATATCCCCGGTCCAATGGGCCCGGCCTATGAGAGGGCCATAACACTAGCAGACCGGGGATATGCCAACTTCGGAGAACCCCCTACACGCGAAGTTCGGAGAATAACCCTACCAAGCACTCCGGTGGATGGGGCAAGGCTCCGGTCCTATGGGCCCATAGTCCTACAGGGGATCGGCGAGCCAACTTCCGCATAATACGCATCGGAGGCATTACGCGCCCTTGCGGGGTGGCCCGGTTGGACCGGGGCAGAGAGAAAGCCGGGACCGAACAGGAGGGGGGTCCTTCGGGGCCCCGGCTGCACACGACTACGCCGCGGGGCCGGCAAAGTTTCGCCACGACAGAGGCCGGAGCCCCGAAGGACCCCGGCCCGTTGATGAGCGCTAGAAGGGAAGGTCGCTAGAGCCGGACGGTGCGGTTTGTTGGCGCATTCTCTCCCGTGCGTTGAACGCCTCTACCCGCGCCCGCTCCTCGCGCACCTCTTTAGAATCAGTCGCAATCTCTATGGGGCCGGTCGCGACTGATTCGTACCGGGCGGCGCTCTCCCTATGATGAACGGCGGCCTCTCGCAGGTTGTCGCGTATCTTCTCGATACCGCTCTCGACGCATTCATCGCAAACCCAGAGACGGCTTTCCGCCTCGAAGTAAGCCACGTCGCCGGCGCGTTCCCAGTAGCCGCAAACCAGGCAGGGCTCCTTTATGTGGGTGTTGTTCAGCCTAGCCTCTATGTACATCTACATCTCCTCCCAAAGTCGAGGGCCGGGACCCCGTAGGACCCCGGCCCGGTTGGCTAGCCTAGCGCCTGCCTGTACCCCGGCAGGCCGCGCACTCGCCGTGGTCCTCAGCGCCCCAGAAAAAGCGCCCGTACCCGCCGCACTCCCGGCACGTCCTCCGCGCCGCCGCGATCCGGCTCCAGATTTCCACCCTCTCCTCGTAGTCGGCCAGGACGTCCTGACCTTCCCTCTTCGCGGTACCCTCTTCGTGGATCACGGTCACCTCCGTGGTCAAGGCCCTCGCGGTGTTAGCTTCCCGGCTCACCGTGGGGGCCGTTTCTGTGCCTACGTCTTTATTTTATCACACGCGCGGTATATAATATAGGGCATGGAGGCCCGGAACCGGCACGCACAAGGCGACGGAGCGGAGAATGCTACGCGTGTTATGGGCTGGTATAGTGCGGGCCACAACCGACGAGGAAAGGAGGAAGGGTGACGACGACCATAGGAGCGGACATCGGGCGGAACGTCAGGAGGGTGCGCACCAAGCGCGGCCTGTCGCAGTCCGACGTGGCGGATCGGTCCTCGGTGCCACAGCCGACGATCAGCAACATCGAAGGCGGCAAGCAAGAGCCGCACCATTCCACGCTGCTCAAGCTGGCGCGGGCGATGGACGTGAAGGTGACGGAGTTCTTCAAGGAGAAGCCCGGACCCAAGACGCCGCCCCCGCCACCCAAGACCCCGCTGACGGACGAGCCGGAGTCAGACTTCGACGCTCGCTTCGGCGGCACCGACTTGGAGGCTGCCGAAGCGCTGGCGGGTGAGGTCGGCAAGGAGTACGACGCCCTGGACGAATACCTAGCGGCCCTGGACGCCCTGGGCATAGGCAACAACGACCTCCGGCGGCGGTCGGCGCGGTCGAGGAGGAGGGCGTCCAAGAGGCGCACCTACGCGGCCACTTTGCGGTACGCGAACATGGGGCTGAACGCCGACTTTGGGCGCGACCTGGCCATCCACAACACCGTGGCGGCGTACGTTGGCGAGGCCGAAGCGGTCGCGGAGTATCTGGCCGAGGAAGCCCGCACGACGCATAGGGACGCCGTCTAGGACATGCAAGTTGACGTTGCAGAGCAGCCCCGAACCGTTGCTGAGCGGGAGAGGGGCCTAACCGATCACGGAGGTGATCTAGTGGAATCATACACCAAGGAAACGCGCGTCGGTAGGCGCTCGGTGATCGAGGAGGCGAAGGCGGCGGTGCCGACCGTCGACCTGGCCGACAGGCTGTGCGGTCCGGGACAGTTGCGGCGGATAGGGGAGAAGTGGACGGCGCGGTGCCCGTTGCCCGACCACGACGAGAAGACGCCATCGTTCACCGTCTACCCCGGCGACCGGGGCTGGTGGTGCTACGGCTGCCAGCGGGGCGGGGACGTGGTGGACCTCGCGCAAGCGGCGTGGGGCATCGACCGCGCGGACCAGGCCGCCGCCGAGGTGCTGATGACGTTCGGGCACCCGATACCGGAGAGGCCGACGGCGTGGTTCAACCGCCAGCAGCGCCAGAGGCCGATGCGAGACAAAGTGGTGGAGGTGCGCACGGAGGTCTTAATGCGCCGCCTGTTCCGGTTCGTCTTTGAGCCGATGATTGCCGCCCACGAGGACGCCGACGAGCGGGCGGAGATGGCCGCCGATCTGTGGCGCGACGTGCTCCCATTGGCCGCCCGACTCGTCCAGGACCGTAGGAGTGCCGGATGACGGGCCCGAGGCTGCCGAAAGACGTGGAGAACCGGGTGCGGGCCAACGGGCGCACCCCTACTAACCAGACACAGCCGATGACTGCCGCCGAGCTGATGGGGCTGACCTTCGAGCCGACGCGGTGGGTGGTCCCGGACGTACTACCCGAGGGGCTATCCCTGCTCGTTGGCAAGCCGAAAAAGGGTAAGTCGTGGATGGCCCTAGGTCTGTGTGAGGCGGTCGCCACCGGCGGGGTCGCCTTCGGCACGCGGCGCGTAGAGCAGGGCGACACGCTGTATCTGGCGCTCGAGGACGGCTACAAGCGCTTGCAAAAGAGGCTAAAGAAGGTCCTAAACGGAGCGCCAGCTCCCGATAGGATGCACCTCCATACCGAGTGGCCGCGCCTGGACGAAGGCGGCGCGGAGCTTCTGGACGAATGGCTCACGGAGCATCCCGAAGCCCGCCTCGTGGTGATAGACACCCTGGCAAAGATACGTCAACCCCCGCGTGGAGCCAACGTCTACACCGAAGATTACGCCGCTCTTGAGAAGCTGTTGCCACTCGCAGCAAAGCACGGGGTTGCCATCATCGTGGTGCATCACCTTCGCAAGATGGGCGCTGCCGACCCTATGGACGAGATCTCGTCTTCTACCGGCCTAACAGCCGGGGTTGACGGTTTTCTCATACTGCGCCGCACGCCCGGTAGCAAGGGTCCGACGCTCTTTGTCGACGGGCGCGACATAGAGGAGCCGACAGAGTACGCGCTGCATTGGAACCACAACACCGCGACCTGGACGATAGAGGGCGACGCCGAGGAGGTGCGCCTGTCCAAAGAGCGGGCCGATATCTTGCTAACCCTGAACCGCTCGCCTGAGCCGATGACGCCAAAAGAGGTCTCAGACGTGATGCCGGGGACCACGCCGGGCGCGATAAGGAAACTGCTGTGGGCGATGCTAGGCGACGGGCAACTACTCAAAGACGACCGCGGCCGATACTACCCCGCTAACCCTACACACACACCTACTTCCCCCACCAACTCTACTAACCACGGTAACACCGGTAACAGTGGTAACAGTGGTAACACCGGTAACAGTGGTAACAGCGTCGGCGGCGGAGGCTCTACTGTTACCGGTGTTACCCGGGACGCCGAGGCCGGTAACAGTACTTCTCTTGATACCTATGCCGACAACGGCGCTTCGGTTACCGGAGTTACCGGAGTTACCGGAGTAGGGCACGACGACAACTGCACGTGCCTGGCGTGCGAGGTGCCGGTATGAGCCGGCCCAGAGTCATCCGCTGCGCCGCCTGCGCGGGCCGCATAAAGCCGCACCACCCACACATCGGCGTAGAGGACCTAGAGACGGGCAAGGAATTCTCCTACCACGCCCGTCCCGGCTGCCAGATTCGCGCCGCCGAAGAGACCGCCACGCGCCTGGAGGCCGGCAAGGTCTTCGCCGCGCACCACTATCACTCCGCGCGGTGTCCCGACGAGGCCCCGGGCTTCGGGTGTAGCGGCGGTTGCTTTGATACCCCGATGGCGGTAGCGAACTGATTATGAGAGGAGCAGGCTTGACGCAGACACAGACGGCAACGGACCGGTGCGAGGCCACCACCAGGAGCGGAGCGGGCTGCAAGAATGGCGCCTTGCCTGGCGGCCCGTGGTGCCATGGACACCACCCCGACCGCGCCCAGGACCGCGTCCGGATCGCCAGCCAGGGTGGCCGTGGCAGGGGTCGACCCACTACGCAGGACGCCTTCAGTGTCGGAGAGGAAGAGCGGGCGGCGAGAAACAGGGCGGTGGCCCAGGCGAACACCAGAGCCGGAGCCCTGGACATTGTGATCGACACGATGGTCAGGCGCCTCGCGGACGATAAGCCCCCGCCCGACGTCCAGGTGGCGCGTGACGCCATCCGGAGAGCCGAGACGCGGCGTGAATGGGCCCAGTGGCACAGGGACCAGGCGCTCCGGCACAGGACAGCCTTGACCGATTTGGCGGCCCACCACGAACGAGCCGCCGATCGGCTAGAGGGGGGAGGGGCATAGCAACCGTGCAGTGCGCCGCCATCACAAAGGGAGGCAGCCGCTGTTCGCACACCGCTACCGCCGACACCTTCTGCCACCTTCACCACCCTGACCGTGCCGAGCAGAGGCGCAGGGACGCCAGCCGCGGAGGCAAGGCCGGGGGCAACGGGCGCTCGTCGGGGCTGTCGGAGACGGCGGAGGCCAAGCGGTGGATCAAGGGCCTCGTCGCCCAGCTCTTGCGGGGAACGGTGGAACGGGACGTGGCGACGGCGGCGTTCCAGGGCATCAACGTCCTGGCAAGGTACATCGAATTGGAAAGGAAGATCAAGGAGCAGGACGAGCTGGAGGAACGATTGGTGGAGTTGGAGAACGCACAACCGGACAACACAGGAGGAGGCTAACAAATTGGCATCGCTGAACGAGCGCCTCGGCAGGCTGGAGGAGCGGACCAAGCCGGGGTGGGTGCCGGACCCGGAGCAGGTAATCGGGACCAGCGCGGTCATCAAAAGCATGGACTCCTACCGCCGCGAGGCCGACGGGTGGCCCCCGGACCCGGCCAACGAATTCACGGAGGAGGAGCTTGCCTGGAACCGGAAGGCCACAAGGAATTTTCTGCCCTACTTGAAGGCCCAGCGGGAGATCTCCCACCCGAACGCCTGGGAGCACCTGGACCATTGGATACTGGAGGCGAAGGCCGAGATAGCCAAGCTAGACGAGGAGGACGAAGCATGAAGGATTCACGCGACCACACGAAATGGACGAACAAAGAAATCGAGGGGGACAGCGAGGGGTACAAGGCCGCCCAGCGGGCGCACAGCCTGGACCTGGACGATGCGGCGGCCCAGCGGAATGAGGAGCGCGACCGCGCCGCCTTCGAAGCGGAGTACGTCGCCGCCGGGGGCACGAAGTCGGGGGCGGGGGACGCCTACCGGGCGAGGCGAAACGCCGAAGCCGCCGAAGCCGCCGCGCATGCCGACGAAGCGGCCCGGCTCGCCCAGCGCGGTGCCACGATGGGGAAGGTCTAGCATGGCTGACCCGAGAGTATTCGACACAGCGGTCGCCGTCGCGCAGAACGAGGCCCTGGCCGCAATCCTCAAGATGCTGGAAGATGTTCCCGACGCGCAGCAGGCGTTCGCGGAGAGGTACGGCAATCCCAACCTTCTCCCGCACTCCTCCGCAACCCTGGTCGAGACCGCCCGCGACGATCATCAGGTCCGCGCCGTGCACGGCCTGACCATCATGTCTCAGGCGTTCGCCCACGTCCTCACCGCGCAGCAGAAGCGTATCGAGGAGCTGGAGGCGACCGCCAAGACCGCGAAGGCGAAGGCCGCGAAGAGGTAGCGTTATAGGAACCTATAACGACGGCCCGTGAGACGAGCGAGAATGCCGTCTCACGGCCAGCGCGGCACCGTCCGGTAGTACGGCACCCGGCAGCCGTAGACGCCAGCACAGCGCTACAGCTTCCACATCTGTTATGGAAGCTGTAGCGAAGATGGTAAAGCGGCAACTGTTGCCGCTTTAGCCCGCCGAATCCCTGTTCACCACAGTTAACACGCCCGCCGAATCTCAGTCGCCAATTGGCGACTCGCCGAATCCTATTTCCGTCACTGTGGCGGAAATGGCCCGCCGTATCTCAGTCCCGGATTCGGGACTGGCCGAATCCCATTCCACAATTGTAGAACGGCCCAAAGAATCAGGCTGAGCGGCGCGAGGACGCCGCCCAGAAGCCAGCCTCGACCATCGCAGCGTGCGGGCTGACCTCCTCGGCTAGCACACGCTCGTGGAGGTCGGGACGGTCCTTGCGGAGGCGGCGTAGGGCGTAGGTGTTGGAGGTGCCGGTCTGAGGTTTGGGAGTATCTTGGAGTGTTATATTATTACTCTCCAACCCTTTCGTATATTGGTTTGTGCCATGCCCTCCCA
>MWWE01000093.1_pt1 | contig 13961 bp, 13 predicted proteins | sample 1047301 | NCBI WGS metagenome assembly MWWE01 (sample SAMN06349973, study PRJNA376086) | soil metagenome | isolation source: MS1-1 sample Antarctic (ecotone) soil | place: Antarctica
GACTCGGCTACACGATGACGATGTTTAATGTGCTGGCGAGTTGGTATGGATTACAATATGACAAAGATGGAATTCTGCATCTTTCGATTGCAGAATTCTCACTTTAATTTACTAGCACCAAAGGTTAGTACGAACTTCTTTTTCTGTTCCGCTGTTTACAAAAACCATTCTGCTGGCATCGTAGCCGCGAGTGCTTATAAAGTTTCTGATTAGCTTTTCTCTTTCAGCAATCTGTTTTGGAGTTCCGTAATTTATAAGATAGCCTGTTGATGAGGGTTCTTTTCTTAACTCTGATTCAAATTTTCTAATTCTTTTTTCTAACTCGTCTTTTTTAATTTTTCCAAATTCATCAAATAATAACGAATCATAATCATAAGTAACTATTGCCGCATCGGAAGCCCAATCTAAACAGATATTAGGTAAACCGGAAATGTGGACACTCGCACTTATATAAGTTTCCGCTAAATTCTTTGCAGAGACTTTTATTGTTTTAGTTCCCTGACCCTCAATTATTTTACCTTTATCAACTAACCAATAATAACTTAATTCATCTCTATCTTTTTCATCACTTACATTTGCAACGAAAACATATGGTTCATCTGCTGAAAGTGCTTTAGGCGGCGGAGTTACGCTAATTGCCGGACAAATAGGTTCGTATGGTCTTTTACCAATTAGAATAGCCGAAGTATCAGCCCCTGCGGGAATTATCCAAAATTTGGTGCGAATTTCTTTTTCTTCGCCACCGTTTATAAAAGTAATTCTTGAACTTTGAAAATTCTTATTACCTATATGGTCACTAATGATTTTTACATGTTTTTCCAAGTCTCTTGATTTGCCGAACATCACTATAAATCCATTTGCATTTGCATCCTCTTGAAGTTTAGTAAAGAAACTATCAAGTCTTGCTTTCAAATCGCCATTTGTTATATTCCCGAACTCATCAAATAAAAAAGGAACTCTATCTATAGAAAGAGATACTCTCTCATTTGCAGAAACTACACAACCATTCGAACCCGTAACTTTCACACTAACCATTGCAGAATATGAATCTTTGTCAATCTCTTCCAGATTAACACTTAACGATTTTGTTCCTTGACCTGCAACGATAGTTCCTTTTTCTATTTCCCATTCGATCTTAAAATCTTTTTCATCAGGATTTCCCTCTATATTCAGTATGAATTTCATTACTTCATCTGGAGAAGCTATTGGTGGAGGATTTATAGCAATTTTCGGACACTTTTGTTTTTCTGATTTTTTCTCAGTTTGAGTAAACACGGAAAAACTGCACAAAAATATCAAAATCAAAATGAGAACAAATTTTTTCATAATCCCGAACTCCTATTTATTCTAAAATATCGCTTTTCCAATAAAAAATCCACATTTTCTCAAAAAAATCTTGTTTCACACTTGCAACAAAATACAACTTATGCTAAATTTGTTTCATCAATGCAACATAATGCCTTTGACGGTAGGCAGTTAGCATTAGGAAATTAAGAGATAACATTAAGGCTATCAAAGATTTACAAAAATTTTAGGAGAAAGTGAATTATGAAATCTACAAATAGAATAAAAGTTAACCCTTTGAGTCGCGTCCCGCGTCAACAGCGTTTGGTGATGGCGATTCGCGGCGGGGCGGGTGTTGGTAAAAGTCATTTTGTCAGTTCGATGTCGGAAGCGGGTTTGGGGCGGCTCTGCATTTTTGACACGGAGAGGAAAGGAAGATTATTGCGGGGCGTTGGCGAAACATTTGACGCTTTGGAAATTGAAAATACTGACGAATTGCCCGAGTTTATTGACTGGGCATTAAGCGGCGAAGGACAGGAACAGAATTACGGTTGTTATGCACTTGATTCGTGGGCAGCGTATTTTAGTGCGAAGCATTCGGAAATGCTTGAGGCGGTTCGGGAGAAAACGGGTGATCCTTTGGCTCAACCGAGTTCGGAAGAATTAGCGGCAGACCAGATGATTTTGCAGAATGTCCTTCGCAAACTTTGTATCGAAAGCGGAAAATGCGTCGTCATCGCCGATCAGATTCCCGCGAAAGGCAAGGAAACGAAAGAAGATAACGAGATCGGACGGGTTTTGCCGATGACGGCGAGCGGTTTGGAATATTTCGTTGATGTGATGGTCGAGCTTTCATTACAGGAACGCGGCGGCGAGATTGTTCGTGTATTTCAGGTTGTAAAATCGAATTCACCTGCATTTGAAGTCGGTTTTGAAATGACGGGAAATATCGGTTTCAAAGATTTCTTAGCACATATGAAAGGCGAGTCGTCTGAAAATTTGGCTTTTGATACACCAAAAGCATTGGAAGTCGAAGAATTTATTACTGAGAAAACACCTCTGACACTTGTTAAAAATGCGATGACGATTGAAGAATTGATCGAAAAAGCCGAAAAAAACGGTTTCAAAAAAGCGGATGTCGTTACGGGTGCGAGAATTTATCACGACCAGCCGAATATTTATCATTTAACGAACGAGCAAATTGCAGATTTGGATAAACGTATGTCGGCGAGAGTTGAAAAAGAACAAACACAAAGTTCGGACAAAGCAAAGAAAAAAGTTGCGTAAAGCAAGAAAGCGTTTTGAGTCAAACAGGCTTTGGATAGGTTTTGAAGGTAAGCCGATTTAAAGCCGACTCAAAACGCCGGAACAATAATTTTACAGGTAGGTTCGTTGAAAGGAAGGTTTAAGCGAACGAGGGCAACAAAAAAAGGGCAAGGAATTCGGGAAAATTCGCTTTGCCTTTTTTTGTTTTTAAACGCAAAATGATAAGCAGGAAAAAATTATGATAAAAAATATAACTAACGGTTTTATCGCAGGCTTTATTGTCTGGACGGTTTTGTGGCTCGGAAGCGATGCGTTAATGAATATGATACCTACATTTAATAATCTAAGCGTTGATATAGATGGAAGTATTTCAAACATCCCGACTAATTATCTGATTATCAAACTCGTTTTGAGCGTGATTTTTTCGATAATTGCAGGTCTTATCGCTGCTGCGATTTCTAAAGAAACAACAAAAGCTCCTTTGATTCTCGGTGTTGCACTTTTGATTGTCGGTATATTTTTTCAACTTAGCAGTTGGGACTTACTGCCGCTTTGGTATCATATGACATTTTTGATTCTGTTATTACCGATGGCAATGTTTGGCGGAAAACTAAGAAGTTTTAGAGAAGTGAGGCAATAAACAGTTTGGGATAAGGACAAGATAAAAATTATGACTGAAGCAGGAGATAAATCTCCCGATTTTACGGGGGAAGATCAGAACGGGAAAAAAGTTAAATTATCAGATTATAAGGGCAAAAAAGTAGTTTTATATTTTTACCCGAAAGACGATACGCCGGGCTGCACGAAGCAGGCTTGTTCGCTGCGTGATGGATTTGCCGAATTGAAGAAAAATAATATCAAAGTTCTCGGCGTTTCGGCGGATGATAAAGAATCTCATCAAAAATTTATCAAAAAATATGATTTGCCGTTCACGCTTCTTGCCGATATTGACAAAACAATCATCAATAAATACGGCGTTTACGGTGAGAAAAATATGTATGGCAAAAAATATATGGGAATCAAGCGGACTACTTTTTTAATTGATGAAGATGGAATAATAAAGAAAATATTTAAAAAAGTAAAAACTGATGAACACGCTGATGAAGTTTTAAAGGCTTTTAATCAATAAATTCCCGAAAGAAATAATAATGCTCGATAAAGAATGCGTTGGATTGATGTTTAAGCTATTTGCACGCTTTAATTTCGTTTCGCTTTGACATTTGCCTGTAATATCAATAAAATCTAAAGTTCACTTTTTAGTGAGAGGATGAACAGTTATGCCAAAAAGAACATATCAACCGAACAATCGCAAGAGAGCGAAGAAACACGGATTTCGCAAAAGAATGTCAATGAAGGCGGGACGCAATGTTTTAGCCCGTCGCCGTAAGAAAGGACGCAAAAGATTAACGCCGTTTCACTATTAAATTTTCGTTTGCCGAAGGATAAACGCCTTCGCAAACCGAAAGAATTTCGCCGCGTTTATGCGGAAGGCGTGAGATTTAAAGGGCGTTTTATGACAGCATTTTTGATGCCGTCAGAAACGTCTTTTCAGCGTATAGGTATCACGGCTTCAAAAAGAGCAGTCGGTAACGCGGTCGCCAGAAATAGGGCAAAACGGCTTTTGCGGGAAACTTTTCGTTTGAGTAAAGTCGAACTTAATCAGTTGGAAAACAAATATGATTGGGTTTTAAATGCTCGCAGGAATTTGCTGGAAATAAAGATGCAGTTGGCTTTAGAAGATTTTCGGCAGATTATTGAAAAGGTTAAGCAAAGCGAAGCGAGAAAAGAATTAAACAAAGGCGAAGAAAGCGTCGTATGATTAAGAAATGAAGTTTTTGATTTTAGATTTAATAAAACTTTATAAGACGTTTATCTCGCCTTTTTTGCCGCCTTCGTGTCGTTTTAAGCCAACCTGTTCGGAATATACGAGACAAGCGGTTGCAAAACACGGAGCAATTCACGGAAGTTGGATGGGCGTTAAGAGAATTTGCCGCTGCCAACCTTTTAGCAAAGGCGGTGATGATCCCGTGAAATAGATTCTAATTTTAATGTCTGTAGGACGGTATTCTGACTTTGGAATTTGAAATTAGGACTCAAGACTTTTTATATGCAAGACCAAAATAAACAGCAATCACAATCAAGATTTTTTCTCGCGGCAGTTCTTTCAATGATGGTTCTGACGGGATGGATGTATTTTTTTGCTCCCGAAAAACCCGAGCAGGAATCGGCAAATGCGAATACAAATGCTTCTCAACAGGCAAATGTAAATATTGAAACAAAACCTGCTCCCGAAGTTAAAAAAGAAGATAGTGAAAATGCGGTAAACACTGCGGAATCCGAAACCTCTGCGGATGAAAATCCGAATAAAACCGTCACGATCAAAACTCCCCTTTATGAAGTTAAACTCAATTCAAAAGGTGCTGTGGCGACAAGTTGGATATTGAAAGTAAATGATACTGACGATCCGAAAGCCAGAAAAAATCTTTATGCGGACGGTTCGAACAAGCAAAGTGAAAAACCGCTTGAATTAGTTTCACAGGAAGGCTTAAAAGAAGAGCCGCGGCTTGCTCCTTTTCAACTTTCTACGGGAGATGAGAAACTCGATAAAACAATTAATTATAATAATTACAAGGTTTCTGCTGACAGCGATGAGATCGAAATCAAGGGAAATGAGTCAAAGCAAATTGATTTTACTTATGAAGGCGAAAACGGTGTTCAGGTTACAAAAACCTTTGTTTTTCGTGCGGATAATTACATTGCCGATTTATCCGTAAAATTAACGAAAGACGGAAAACCCGTTCCGAATACAAAACTTTTAATCGGACCGAGCATCGGCGATCAGGGCGTAAACCGCTACACTTTTTACACGGTTGAACCCGAAGGCGTTTACAACGCAGAAGGTTCTGCCAGCCGTCAGTATGCGGCTTCAATCACAGAAGAAAACGGGAAAGGCGAAGTTAAAGTTCCGGGAGAAGTTGACTGGGCAGGAATCGGCGATACATATTTTGCAATGGCGGCTATTCCCGCAAAGAAAACTCCGGGACTTGAATTTCGTTCAAGCAAATTTGAACAGGAAACCAAACCTTACTACGACGGCATTATTTCCTGGATCACCAGAAACGAAAGCACAAAAACCGTAAAACATTTAATGACCGCTTATGTGCCGATAACTGCGGACGGTTCAACAAATAAAATCTACACGGGAACGAAGGATTATTTTGTTCTACACAATTATAACGACAGGATTTCCCAAGCAGTCGGGCGGACGATTGATATTGAGGAATTTATTAACTACGGATATATGAGCTTTTTCACCCGCCCGCTCTCTGCTCCGATTTTATATGTCTTAAAATTTCTTTATAACTTCGTAAATAATTACGGAATTGCCATTATTATCTTTACATTCTTGTTTTATTCTCTGCTCTTCCCTTTCCGTTGGTATTCTTCAAAGTCATTTAAAAAGGCACAGAAAAATGCTCCAATGTTAAAGGAAGTTCAGGAACGGCAAAAAGAAATGCAAAAACAGGGAGTTCCGGCTGATGACCCGAAAATGCGGGAACTTCAGATGGAACAACTGCGGATGATGAAGGGGGCTGTGCCGATTGGCGGATGTCTGCCGATGATTTTGCAGTTTCCGCTGCTCATTGCACTATATATAACCGTTTCGATTTATCTCGGCTTTAGACAGGAAACTTTTCTATGGCTGCCCGATCTTTCGGCGGGCGATCCGTATCACATACTCGAATTTGCTTTTGCGATCTCAATGATTTTGTCGTTTAAGTTTTCACCGATAACTCCTGCTGCTGCCGCATCGCCCGAACAAAAAATGCAGCAGAATATGATGACATACATAATGCCTATAATGATGCTATGGATTATGTGGTCAGCACCTTCGGGACTTTTGCTTTACTGGTTTACGGGAAATATTATAATGTTCGGTCAGCAGTTGATTATCAATTATTTAAACAAAACTGACGAGCCGCCCGAAGAGGAAAAAGAAAAAACGGAAATTCTTAGAAAGAAACCTAAACTTTCGACTTCATAAAATCTATGAATGAAATTTGCCAAAATGTCGAAAATTTTCTGACCGAAATTATTGAAGATTTCGGTTTTGAACTCAAAGCATCCGCCGTTTGGTCGGATGATGAAGGTTGTTTAACAAATTTAAGCGGTGAAGATGTTCCACTTGTACTGAGCGAAAACGGCGAGATGCTCGATGCTTTTGAAACTATACTTTTTCAGTTATACGGACGCGAATTAGACCGCGATCATCGTATCATTTGCGATGCGGACGGTTTTCGCCAGACCAGAAAATCCGAACTTGCGATGATGGCAAAATTCGCCGCAAAAAATGTCCGTGAAAAGGAAAAATCCTTTACTTTCGGCGATCTAAATTCAACCGAACGGAGGATGATTCACCTTTCTTTGCAGAATGAAAAGGATTTAATAACAGAATCCGTCGGCGAAGGCAGTAACAGACGTTTGCAGGTTCGCCTCAAGTAAGCTTTTCTGCAGCACATTTTAAGCACAAAGATTTGAGTTTCTCTTTTCTTTGTGTTTTTCTTTATTTCAAGCTTGAAATTATGGATACAATCGTCGCATTAGCAACACCTCTCGGAAGAAGCGGAATTGGTATTCTGCGTTTGAGTGGAAAGGATTCGCTCAAAATTACAAAAACGCTTATAAACGATGAAGATTTTAATCCAAAACCTCGTTTTGCAAATCTTAGAAAGATTTTTGATTTCCAAACAAAAGAAATAATAGATGAAACACTAATTACTTATTTCCAATCTCCGCAATCATTTACAGGCGAAGATGTAATCGAAATAAGTTGCCACGGCTCACCTGTTGTAATTCGTCAGGTTCTGGATATTTGTCTGAAATTAGACGCACGGCTTGCCGAACCCGGTGAATTTACGCTGCGTGCCCTGGCAAATGGTCAGATGGATTTATCTCAAGCCGAAGCCATCCGCGATTTGATTGATGCCAACAGCATTGCTATGACCCGGCAGGCGATACGTCAACTTCGCGGTGAATTTTCCCACCAACTTCAACCGCTTAAAGATGATTTGCTGAATGTTATCGTTTTTCTCGAATCCGCATTGGAATTTGTCGAAGACGATTTGCCCGAATTAGAACTGGAAAATATAAAAAATAATCTTACAGAAATTATTGGAAAATTGGAAAAACTTACCGAAACATTTCAAGCCGGAAAACTTCTCAGAGAAGGATTAAAGGTTGCATTAGTTGGTCGCCCAAATGTCGGTAAGTCCAGTCTTTTTAATGCTTTACTAGGACAAGACCGGGCAATTGTAACAGACATTCCGGGAACTACGCGTGACCAATTACACGAAACTTTTACAATTAATAACATCCCTGTTTCTCTAATTGATACAGCCGGTTTACGTGAAACTTTCGATACAGTTGAAATGATTGGTGTCGAGCGTTCAAAACGCATTATGGCTGATGTAGATTTAGTGGTTGTTTTGCTAGACGGTTCACAGGAATTGACCGTAGAAGATAAAGAAATTTTAAGCCTAATCAAAGATTTACCGTATCTGCTTTCCATCAACAAAATTGATCTGATAAATGGTAACTCACAAATTTTATCGGAATTAGAATCCGCAACCAACAATATGCAACCTAAAATTATAAACATCTCAGCAAAAACAGGTGAAGGCTTAAATAAATTACAGACAGCAATTACCCAACCCTTCTCTACACCGGATTTTAATAATTCAGGCTTTTTAATTTCTGATGCACGGCACAATGACCTGCTACTGCGTGCAAAATCCGAAATTGAAAATTCGGTCTCACTCCTTGAACAAAAAATGAGTGAGGAAATTGTTTTGATCGGACTTCACAATGCAATTCGCTATTTAGGCGAAATTACCGGTGAAACTACAACTGAAGATATGCTCACGCAAATATTTTCTACCTTCTGCATTGGTAAATAATTATTGTATATCTCTTAATCTTATTTAATTTTAAGATAACAATAAAAATTTACAGATTATAATTGTTATCTTTTAAGTTTAGATATAACAAAATAAAACTTCATAACTAATTATTAATCAACTACTTACATCAGCATCCAAATTCTAGTCTTGGCAAAGTCTATTTCTTAAACTAAAATAAAAAGTTTAGTTGTAAAATGATTTGATTGTAAATAATTTATACTTGGTTTTTAAAGTTATGTTTTTTGATGAAGAATTTGATGTAATAGTTATCGGAGCAGGACACGCCGGATGCGAAGCTGCTTCCGCTTCTGCTCGTTTAGGTGCAGAAACTGCACTTATAACAATTAATCTCGACCTTATCGGACAAATGTCCTGCAATCCAGCAGTAGGTGGAATTGCTAAAGGACACATCGTGCGTGAAATAGATGCCCTCGGTGGAATTATGGGTCGAATAATTGACCGCACCGGTATTCAATTCCGCTTATTAAACCGCTCGAGAGGTCCTGCTGTGCAATCTCCCAGAGCTCAAGCTGACCGTGCATTATACAGAACAGAGATGCGTAGAGTTCTTGAAAATACTACAAATCTGAATTTAAGACAAGGTGTTGTTATAAAGTTAATCGTTGAGAACAAACAGGTTATAGGAATCGAAATGGAAGATACGAGACGTTTCGGAGCCAAAGCTGTAGTTATTGCAACGGGAACATTTCTTAATGGCAAAATACATACAGGTCATAAAAGTCATTCAGCCGGACGAGCCGGCGAACCTGCTTCAATTGAACTTGCAGAAAACCTGAAAGATTTAGGATTTCCTGTCGGACGCTTGAAAACAGGTACGCCACCTAGAATAGATGCCAGAACTATTGATTGGGATTGTTTTGAAAAACAAGAACCTGACGAAACACCTGTTCCTTTTTCATTTTCAACTCATAAAATAGAACAACAACAAATTAATTGTTATATTGGATACACAAATACGGATTTACATAATGAAATAAAGGCAAATCTCAATCAATCTCCTCTCTATTCCGGTGCAATAAAAGGGATTGGACCCCGTTATTGTCCCTCCATTGAAGATAAAGTAGTGAAATTTGCAGATAAAACTCGTCATCAGTTGTTTTTAGAACCCGAAGGTTACAATACAAATGAAGTTTATCTTAATGGTTTTTCAACTTCCCTACCTGCGAATTTACAGCAAGATTTACTAAGAATGATTAGAGGATTCGAAGAAGTCCGTATCATACGACCTGGTTATGCAATAGAGTATGATTTTGTTGATCCGCGAGAACTTAAACCTTCTATGGAAACAACCAGAATCAAAGGGCTTTTCTTTGCCGGACAGATAAATGGAACAACCGGTTATGAGGAAGCTGCTTGTCAAGGTCTAATGGCTGGAATTAATGCGATGTTTCACGTGAAACATCGCATTCCAATTATTTTAGAGCGTAATGAAGGTTATATTGGAGTATTGGTTGACGATTTAATTAAAAACGGTGTTGATGAGCCATACCGCATTTTTACTTCAAGAGCAGAAGCAAGATTGACCCTAAGACATGATAATGCTGATGAAAGGCTTTCACCAAAAGGAAAAGAAATCGGATTAGTTGATGATATAGATTGGGAAAAATTTAATAAAAAGAGGGATAAAATTGCAATGTTAAGGAATACAGTAGATAACCTACGTTTTAAACGCTCGGATGTTGAGTATTCTACACTTTCTCAATTATTGAACACGGATTTAGGTGATTCAATTACATTATCCCAGATTTATCAAAGACAAGGGATAGATGAAAATATGATTTATAATCTTTTACCCTATAATGTAAAATCAAAAATAAAGATGACTGAACTGAATACTGCACTAGCAGATTCACTTTACAGTGGTTATGTAAAGAAACAAGATTTAGCAAATAAAAGAGTGAACCGAAACGATGGACTTAAAGTCCCTCAAAAATTTAACTTCAATGAGATCAATGGTTTATCGTATGAAATGGTAGAAAGGATTGAGCGAGTTAGGCCTAAAACTTTTGGTCAAATCAGAAAGATTTCCGGTTTAACACCTGCTGCATTATCTACGGTTTTAATCCATTTAACTACGTCTAAAAATTAGAAACAGGTAAGATGTTTCACGTGAAACATCTTACCTGTAATTACCAGATTCTATTAATAGATAATCTGACAATTATGTGTTAAATTAATTCTAAATAAAAACAATACGGAAAAAACAATGGGAAAGATTATAGCTGTTGCAAATCAAAAAGGTGGAGTTGGAAAAACCACTACTGCTGTTAACTTAGCGGCTGGACTAGCTGTTGAAGAAAAAAAGGTTTTGCTTGTGGATGCTGATCCGCAGGGAAATGCCACATCAGGTTCTGGGATTGAACGATCTTTATCAAGGAAAACTCTCTACAATGCAATTATTAATGAAGAATCTTTAAAAACAATAATACTACCGACAGAATTACCTTTATTTTGGATTATACCGGCAGATAAGAATCTTGCTGGTGCAGAAATTGAACTGGTAGATCAAGATAAAAGAGAATACATACTTAAAAATATTCTTGAGCAAATAAAAAAGGAATATGATTACATAATTATAGATTGTCCGCCTTCGCTTGGATTATTAACTATAAATAGTTTGACAGCCGCAGATTCATTACTTGTTCCAATACAGTGCGAATATTACGCTTTAGAAGGTGTTACAGAATTATTTGACACATTAGCTCATTTAAGAAGAAGCCTTAATCCGAAACTTGTTATCGAAGGTTTATTGTTAACGATGTTTGATGAAAGAACAAATCTTTCATCAGCAGTTGCACAAGATTTAAGAGATTTTTACGGCTCTCAGGTTTTAGAAACAGTAATACCCAGAAATGTTCGTCTAGCAGAAGCTCCAAGCTATGGTAAACCTATTATTTTGTATGACATACGGTCAAAAGGAGCAGAAAGTTATATTAATTTAGCAAAGGAGATTTTAAGCCATGAGCAGAAAGGCATTAGGCAGGGGGCTTAGTGCTCTAATAGGTGAAGAAACCGACACTAATAAAAGTAATGAAGGATTTTTTGAATTAGATATTGATTTGATAAAATCAAATCCAAATCAACCTAGAAAAAACTTTCCAGAAACTGAATTAGAGGAATTAACTCAATCTATTAAAGCAAACGGAATCATTCAACCGATTCTGGTCAGAGCAGAAGGTAAAGGTTATCAGATTGTCGCGGGCGAAAGACGTTGGCGTGCCGCACAAATGGCTGAATTGGATAAAATTCCTGTTGTAGTCAAAGAAGTTTCTGATGACAAATTATTAGAGATTGCTTTGATTGAAAATATACAAAGGCAAGAACTCAATCCGATTGAGGAAGCAAAGGCATATCAAAAATTAATTGACGATGTTGGATTAACTCAAGAAATGATTGCAAACAGGGTCGGAAAGAGTCGGACATTCATCACTAACTACTTACGTTTATTGAGGTTACCTGATGAAATACTTGTTTATGTAGAAGAAGATAAATTATCTGTGGGTCACGCCAGAACATTGATAATGCTTGAAAATGAACAATCTCAAATCGAATTGGCAAAAAATATTATTAGTATGGCTCTTTCAGTCAGAGATACCGAAAAAGCCGTTAAAAGACTTATACATGGAAAGCCGTTAAAAAATGTAAAATCGCTAATTAAGCTAAAAAAAGATGCAAATATAAAAAATGCAGAAAAAAAACTGCGACGGCATTTGAAAACACAGGTAAAAATCACTCCGGACAATGATGGTTTGAGTGGAAAAATAGAGCTTGAATATTATGGGCAGGTAGATTTAGATAGAATTTATAACTTATTAATAGGGAAGTAGTTAGGGAAATAAAATATGCAGAAACGTTTAACGGAAATGGTTTCTTGTGCGGGTTGAGCAGCAAAACTCGCTCCAAGTGATCTTGCTCAAGTTTTGAGCAAACTTCCTGCACAAAATAATGAAAATATAATTATCGGTTTTGAAAATTCTGATGATGCGGGAGTATTCCGTTTAAATGATGATATTACCTTAGTCCAAACTGTTGATTTTTTCACACCTATTACAGACGATCCAGAAATTTTTGGAGAAATTGCTGCAATAAATTCGTTAAATGATATTTATGCAATGGGTGGCGAGCCATTGACCGCACTTTCAATAGTTTGTTATCCGCAAAAAGGGGATTGGGATGTTTTAGGTAAGATATTGCTTGGCGGACAAAGGGCTTTAAACAACGAAAATGTAGTGGTTTTGGGGGGACATTCGGTTGACGATAAAGAAATTAAATTCGGTTATGCAATTACCGGAACTATTGACAGCAAAAGAGTTATATCGAATTCAACAGCTAAAGAAGGAGATTTGCTAATTTTAACAAAACCAATCGGAACAGGAATTATCAGCACGGGAATAAAGTTTCAGAAAGCGGGTAAAAAAGCAGTAGATGCGGCGTTAAAAAATATGACAAAATCTGCCGGAGCAGCATCGAAAGCAATGCGGGAAGTCGGAGCAAATTCTTGCACGGATATAACGGGATTCGGACTTTTAGGACACAGTTTTGAAATGGCAAAGGCAAGCAAAGTAACATTTGAGATTTATTCCGAAAAAGTTCCGCTTCTGCCGGATGTGATTGATTTGGTTGAGCAAAAAATGCTGACACGCGGCGATAGAAATAATCGTGATTATGTCGGGGAAACTATCAAATTTGACAACAAGGTTACTAAACAAATGCAGAGTGTTTTATACGATCCACAGACGGCGGGGGGATTATTGATTAGTCTTGAAAAAGACAAAGCAGAAAAGTTTATTAAAGAAATAAAAGATTCAAAAATTATCGGAAAAGTAAAAAAATTTGAAGACTATTTGATCGAAGTTAATTAACGTAAGTTGTTGTCTGGTAAGTGTTTATACAAATAAATGAATCAACGGATAAAATTTGAAGAGGCAACTGAGAAATTTTTAGATTTAATAAAAAACGATAAAGAAATAATCGGGATCCTTATTGCAGGTTCGTTTGTAAAATCAGAATTAGATAAAAATTCGGATGTGGATATTCATTTAATTTTAGATGAAAATTGTGATTACAGAGAAAGGGGAAACACTTGGATAGACGGCGTTGAGATAGAATATTTTAAAAATCCGCCGAAACAGATACGCAGTTATTTTAAAAAAGAAACCGAATGTCCATTAACGGCGAATATGTTTGCAGATTCAATCGTAAAATATAAATCATCGGAAATTATTGACGATTTAATTGAAGAGGCAAAACAGATAATTAAAATAAACTACCCCGCAGCAAGCTGACGGGGTATTAAAAGAGTCTTCCTTGTCCGTCGTCTGAATCAGTTTTGCCTTGTTGCTGAACATAGTTCTTTATCATTTCTTCTGTTCCGTGTGTGCTGACTGTGCTGACGAAATAGCCGTCTGTCCAGAATTTTCCGCCCCATAA
>MWWE01000094.1_pt1 | contig 13943 bp, 16 predicted proteins | sample 1047301 | NCBI WGS metagenome assembly MWWE01 (sample SAMN06349973, study PRJNA376086) | soil metagenome | isolation source: MS1-1 sample Antarctic (ecotone) soil | place: Antarctica
CCCCGAACTTGATATTTATTTCAAGATTTCAAGTCAAAAAGTTTTCCGTCTCACAAAATTGATTTATTTATCAAAAAATCAAATGCTAAACTCAACAAAAGATAATTTCTAAAACGACCCTTTTTGAGACTATTGACGATAAAATAAGGTAACCAAATGAAGATTAAACAATTACTTGCTTTGTTCTGTTTCTCATTATTTGCTTTGTCAGGTTTTGCCCAAACCAAAGAAGCAAAAACGGCGGAGTTTGAGTGGGAAAAAATTGTCCCGCTAGTAACAAAAAAAGCTGAGGTTGAAAACTACTTTGGTAAGCCATATAGGGATAGAATTCATTCTAGTATGTGAATCAATAGTAGAAAACTAACAAAAGCAAAGCAAAAGTTAATTTTCCAAAACAGTGAATAAGTAAGCCGTTAGTTGAGCGCACCAAACTTGCTCTTTGGATTTGGGTTTTCACAATCAGCCAGTTGAAGAAACTTTCAATCGGTTGACGAATTTTACTAATCAAACGATTTTGTTCTTTCTCAAACCAGCTAAGTTCTTTGCCTTTGGGTTTCTTTTTTGGAACAAGGAGCTGTGTGTCCTGCCGTTTGAACTCCAGTTCCAAAACCTTATCGCAAAATGCTTTGTCGCCGAATAGAGTTGAGTTCGGCAGATGAATTTGCCGTTCGCGGGCGCTCGTCAAATCGTGAACCGATGCTTCTCGCAGCCAAATAAGTTTTGGCAGCGGCAGACGACCGCCTCTTCGAGAAGCGATAAAATGCAGACGAACGCCGTGAAAATAAAGGCGTTTCGCCGCGCAATAGCCCGTATTGGCAATATCACGGGCAACACGGGCGCGGCGCGAAAAAGCTCCGCTTGCCAGCATCACCGGCATTGAATCAATCAAATGGTCAATCTCTGCCGCCCGCTCGCCTTTGAAAGTGTCGAGCAGAATCGCGCCGATTGAGTGAAACGCCGTTTCAAGCAAGTTCAAGCGACGATTAAAAGCCTGATAACTTGGCAAATCAGGAAACCACTCAGCCCAATAGTTGCGAGTAAAACGATAGATTGCTTTCTTCTGATAAAAACCGTTCAGATGCCCGAACAAATACACGGTGATTAGTTCCTGGTCAGAGAAACGCGGCTTGAAATTACTAGCGCGTTGATATTTCAAATAACTTTGGCTATCGTAGATTTGACAGATTAGGCAATATAATTCGATAAGTTTATGTTCCACAAACTAATCTTACCCGTTTTTGTCAATCTGTCTTTTCTACTGTTGATTCACATTACTGGCTGGTAAATCTTCTCTGAGACTGGATATAGATATATCCGTATTTGGTGCAGGAATGCCTCTGGATGGGGTTTTAGTGGTTAGTTGATGGTTAGGTAGACATATTGGACCATTAAAATGGACACAGCTGCTTTTAGGAGATAAGTTTAATAGCGAAGTTTTAATTCCCGATTCGGAATCAAATTGTTCAAAAACCAAAACGTTAGAAATTGAAACATATTCCAAACCGAATTTTTCAATTTACGAAAAAAGCTCAGTTACTACAATATTCAGAAAACCTAGAAATTTATTGCCGAGGATTGCTAAATCTACGAAAGAGTGATTAAAATTATCTTAGAGTTATATTATTTTTTCTCTATGAAAAGTGCCTGCATTTCTAAAGCTAACCTTATTTTTACTTGAATTGATTTTCGCTCAATCCATGCAAGATGAACTACTTCGACATTTATAGTAACCATTCGCTTTCGACACCATTATTAATCCAAGTTGCCAGTTATTGAATAAAAGCCTTATCAATTTGATAAGCGAATAAAAACAACGCGATTTTCAACAAGAAACCATTTAGATTAGTCGCATGAATCTTTTTCGGAAACAATTTAGCAATTTCTCCAATCGTCGTCTCGATGTATTTTCGCATCACCGATTTGTAGATTTCCAACCACGGTTCGCGCCCGCGCTTCGAGTTGGTTTTGCGCGGAACTTGCAGCCTCAGGCTCTCAGTTTCCTGCAAATAATCTTCCCACTCGTAAAAATTGTATTCGGCATCAACAAACAACTCCGCCGTCGCAGGCAAATCAAGGGCGAGTTCTGCCAAGCCCTGCAAATCACTACACGCTCCCGGAAGGATGCAAAACTCCAATGGAATACCGTCGCTGGTTGCCACAATCTGCACTCTTACACCGTAAAAGAACCGCCGCTTCGAGGTCATCACACCGCGATACTGCTCATCGGAGACGATGCGAGAGCGGTTGATGCGAATGTTATCGCACACCGCGACGGGAAACGAATCAAGCAGATAGCGCGACTCCCAATGAAGTTCTTTCAAGACTGCGCCAAGTTGATGAAAAAGGCGGTAAATCAAATCTGCCAGACGAGTTACCCGCCGCGAAAACCGCGACCGCGAGAGGAGCCGTTTCACCAATCCGAGTTCGTGCAGGATCAGTCGCGCCCGATTAAGGTTACCGCCGAAATGCAGCATCGCTTGAATGGCAATGGTGATGACTTCCGAGTCGGTCACTGCTACTCGGATATCTTCGCGGTGTCCGCTTGCCTTGAGAAAATCATCAATAAAACAGTATATTGCAAGAGTGCTATCGCACATATTAAGTCTTCTCCTTTTGTTTTTGTTTGGTCACAAAATTTTAGGAGAAGACTTTCCTTATTTCAAATATCAAACTTTATAACTGGCAACTTGGGTTTATTAGCGTGGAGACGATGGCGGATGAACGACGTTATATTATTTTTTACACTTTCGGCAAGGACCAAACAAAGCTACAGGGCGAGGTAAGCGAGAATGTCTGAACTCAGGTGGAATCCTCTGCTTGGCGAGTGGACGGTGACGGCAACGCACAGACAAGACCGCACGTTTTTTCCGCCGCCGGGTTATTGCCCGCTGTGTCCGAGCGTACCGGGCGGTTTTCCGACTGAAATTCCCGAACCGGATTACGACATCGTTGTTTTTGAAAATAAATTTCCGAGTCTTCAGCCGAATCCGCCCGCGCCCGCGGTCGAGGGAAGCGAGCTTTATCCAGTGCGTCCGGCGCAGGGCGTATGTGAGGTTGTTGTCTATACACCCGAACACAATTCGAGTTTGGCGCAGCAGCCCGTTACGCAAATTTATAAACTTTTGCAGGTTTGGCAGGATAGATTCAGAGATTTAAACAATCACGATTTTGTCGAATATGTTTTCATTTTCGAGAACAAAGGCGAAGCTGTCGGCGTGACTCTTCCGCACCCGCACGGGCAGATTTACGCTTATCCGTTCGTGCCGCCGCGAATGGCGCAAAAGGTAAAACAATGCCGTGAGCATAAGAAAAAAACAGGCGTAAATTTGATTGCGAATATTTTGGAAGACGAACGAAAAGACGGACGCAGAATCGTCGCCGAAAACGAATCTTTCACCGCGCTCGTTCCATTTTTCGCGCGTTACCCGTATGAACTACACATTTACCCGAACCGTCACAGCGAGGCGTTAACCGATTTTTCATCAGCGGAACTGAAAAATTTAGCAATCATTTTCAAACAAGTGTTAGCGGCGTTTGATAAACTTTTCGCCGTTAGTTTTCCTTATATAATGGCGATGAATAATCGTCCGTCGGACGGCGCGGATTACGGGTTTTTTGATTTCCATATCGAATTTTACCCGCCGATGCGGACGGCGACGAAGCTGAAATTTTTGGCGGGCAGCGAAGCCGGCGCCGGAATGTTTATCAACGACACTTTGCCGGAGGAAAAAGCGGCAGAACTTCGCAATCTCATCGAGACGATCGTTTGGTAAGCTGCTAAACATCGAGTTTACCGGCGTACAGAACCGCGTTTCCGCATCAACGTTTGGAACTCGCGCGCCTGTAATTATTTGTGAATTCAATCGAACAAAAACAAGAATTCGGTATAGCCGCAAAATACGGGAAATACCTCTTTCTTCCCGCCGCTCTTCTGCTTTTCGGATTATTCGCAATTCAGCTTTTGTTTCACGCCGCGCGCGCAAGCACGACGGTTGACGAATCGCCGCACATTTTAGCCGGACACAGATACTGGCAGTGCGGTGATTTCGGCATCAATCCCGAACATCCGCCGCTGTTGAAGCTGCTGGCAGCCGCACCGCTCAATTTTCGCGGTTTAAAAGAACCGAATCGGGATTGCGGCTCGCGGATGACGTCAAAGGGCGAAAGTTTTATTGCGGGAAGAAAATTTTTGAGCGATAACGGAGTAGATGAAATTGTTTTTTCGGCGCGTGTTTCGGCGATGTTAGTGAGCTTGCTGCTGGCGGTTGTCGTCTTTCTGGCGGCGCGTGAAATGTTCGGGCGCGGAACGGCTTTAACCGCTTTGGCGCTGCTGGCGTTTGAACCGAATTTAATCGCGCACGGTTCGCTGGTAACGACGGATATGGCTTTAACCGCAACCGCTTTTGCCGCCGTTTACGCGCTTTATCGCTTTCTAAACGATCAAAATGCGTTTCGTTTCTTGATTGCGGGCTTGACCGTCGGATTAATGTTGGCTGCAAAACATTCCGCGGTCTTGCTTTTACCGGTTTTGTTTCCGCTTTTCGTCGCAGACGCATTTTTTCGGCGAAGCGAAGCATCTTTAACGAAACAAATTTTCCGAAACACAGCGGCTTTTGCCGGAATTTTTTTAGTCGGTTTGATTTTGCTCTGGGCTTTTTACGGGTTTCGTTATTACGCGATTCCGAGCGCGACTGAAAACTCAATCTCGGTTGAGAATTACATAAAAGAAAAAAGCAGTCCGAAAATGGCTGAATCTTTTGCCGCGAAAGCTGTTTCAAACATAAGCCGAACGCGAATTTTGCCCGAGTCTTACGTCTTGGGTTTGGCTGACATTCTCGCTTGGAGCAGCCGCAGCGCTTTTATTTTTAATCGCGCTTATCCAACCGGACAATGGTTTTATTTTCCGCTCGCCTTCATTGTCAAGACAAGCATTCCGTTGCTTCTACTGTTGCCGTTTGGGTTATTAATGCCTTTTTTTCAGAAAGAGAAGCGACGCGAAATGATGTTCCTGCTCGCGCCGCCGTTATTTTTTTTCGCCGTCAGTTTGACTTGGAAGCTAAATCTCGGCGTGCGCCACATTTTGCCGGTTTATGCTTTTTTCATCGTTGCGGCTGCTGCTGGCGCGGTGACGATTTCCCAAAGATTTAAGCCGTTTCGCTACGTTTTGATTTTGCTATTGTTGTTTCACGCCGCAACCGCCATAAGAACCGCGCCGAATTATATCGCTTTTTCAAACGATTTTTGGGGCGGCGTAAAAAATACTTATCGAGTGTTTCCCGGCGATTCAAACACGGAATTCGGGCAAAACGATAAACTCGTCGTCGAATACGTCGCGCGTGAAAACATCAAAGATTGCTGGTATGCGCCATTCGATACGACCGTTAATATTTTGCCGGATGATTTTCCTTGTCGCTATATAGCAACTGCTTCCGCAGGCTCGACCGAGAATCTTTTTGAACCTGTGCCGCCGATTATCGAAGGCACAATTTTTTTAAGCACGACAGTTTTGCCGCCGCGCGCTAATGAATTTTTACTAATCGTGCAATCCGTCGCTCCAATCGCCCAAATCGGCGGTAGCGTTTTCGTTTATCGCGGACGTTTTGAAATACCGCAAGCCGCCGCCTGGAGTTTGAGCGCGCGGGTTGAACAACTCATTTATTTGAAGCGTTTTGAAGAAGCTTTTGCCGACGCGCGTAAAGCAGTTGAGCTAGCGCCGAATTCGCCGTACTCACATTTTGCGCTCGGCTTGGCGTCGGAAAGTTTGGGAAGAAAAGACGAGGCGCGCCAAGCGTTCGAAACGGAAATAAAGTTGAGGCAGTCAAGTCCGTAGTTTTAACGTAGCCTGAATGTCGTGTGCAGCAATATACTGTAATGCTCGAATGTAAAAAAAGTGATGATTGCTCGGAAAATGTTTTTTACCTGTCTCAAACGCTAAATAAACAAATAATTTTTTATCAAATTAGCTTATGATATTGATTGTTAGCGAAAGCTATTTACAAAAGAGAGACCGCGTGTTAGATTTTTGTCTGTTTTGATTTGTTTTTGAGATTTTAGAGTTTGATTTTTACTTTTGTCTCTTTATGGAAAATACACTTGCACTTGTTAAACCAAAGCTGACTTCTGCGGAAAAGAAAATCATCGCGATGGTCATTGACGGACTGCCCAGCGAGAATTCGCGCCGCGCTTACCAAAAGCATTTGCAAGACTTCTTTGTCTGGTACGCCGAAGAAAATCGACCGGAATTGAATAAAGCACTCCTTCAGCGATATGTGAAATCTTTACGAGCCGCGAAATTATCATCATCTTCTATTAATCAGAAACTTTCCGCAATTAGAAAACTTGCCACTGAAGCCGAAGACAATAATTTAATTGATTCCCGTCTGGCAAGCGGAATCAGAGCGGTTAAAGGCGTTCCCTCAAGAGGCAGGCGAACCGGCAACTGGCTGACAAAAGAAGATGCTCAAAAGTGGCTCAATGCTCCTAATATTAAAACGCTCAAAGGAGTTCGAGATCGTGCGCTGCTGGCAATCTTAATTGGTTGTGGTTTACGGCGAGCTGAAGTTGCCGTGCTTTCTTTTCATCATATTGAACAACGTGAAGGAAGATGGGCAATTGTTGATATTGTCGGCAAGCGTGACAAGATGCGAACGGTACCGATGCCGTCTTGGGCAAAGGCAACGGTTGATGCCTGGAAAAAGGTTGCGCACTTGGAAGACGGGTTTGTCTTTAGACGAGTTAATAAGGGAGATAATTTGATGGGCGATTCAATCACGCCGCAAGCCATTCGAGATATTGTCAATCATTACGCCGAGAAACTGGAAAATCAAGGAATTGCTCCACATGACCTTCGCCGAACATTTGCCAAACTAGCACACAAAGGCGGCTCGCCAATTGATCAGATACAACTTTCTTTAGGACACGATTCGATTCAAACAACCGAGAAATATTTAGGAGTAGAACAGGATTTAACCGACGCCCCGTGCGACCATTTAGGACTTAGAATTTATAGTTGAAATGTATGGGTCTTCTTTAACCTTGTGATCGGAATCTTTTGCAAGAGATAATCACATTATTAAAAGGTTATGCCAGTATCATGAGGTAATTGTTTTTGAGCGTATTCAAATTCGTCAAATTTTAATCCTTAACTGGGCTAATTCGGACCAAGAAATGATACAAAAAATACATCCCTTAAGAAAGAGTAATTAAAATTAACCCAAAGAAAAATTTTTGCGTAAGTAAATTAATGCTTGCCCAATTTAATTTATTACTGTATTTTAATTCGCAGAATGAGTAAAAAAATAACAACAATTGAATTTGCTGAAAAAGTAGATTTAACCGCTCCACGTATACGTCAATTAATAATGATTGGTGTTATTGAGGCTGAAAAATTCGGACGTGATTATATGATTAATACTAAATACATAGACATTATCAAAAACCGTCCTGAGCGCAGAGGGCGCAAATCAAACAAAAAAGCGGCATAAATATGAAAATCATAGCTATTGCAAATCAAAAGGGTGGAGTTGGTAAAACTACAGTTTGCCGCGAATTGTCAGCTTGCTGTGCGCTACGCGGATATCAAACTTTAGTAGTAGATTGTGACCCGCAGGGAAACTTAACGCAAAGCTGGGTTAATGAAGAAATTTATGAGGCTACATTGTCGCACGTTTTACTTGAGCCAGAAGGCGCTGGTGTAAAAAAGAGTGAGCCAATGCCACTTTCTGATACCATTATTGAAACACCCGTTAATAATCTTGATTTAGTTCCGGCTGATATACGTCTTGCCAGATTTGAAATGCAGCCGGATTATTTAACACACAGGCTTAAAAATCAGCTTGCAGATTTCGGCTCCAATTATGACTTAGTATTTCTGGATTGCCCCCCACAACTCGGGAAACTATTAACTGCCGCACTCTACGCTGCTGATTATGTTTTAGTTCCCTGCGCTGCCGATGCTATGGGACTTCAAGGTTTAGCTGATTTAGCTTTTACAGTTCAGCAAGTAAAAAAGAACGTAAATGCAAATCTGCAAATGCTAGGCGCGGTAATGAATCTTTATAAGCCAAATCGCAATTTGTCAGCTGAAGCTCGCGCAGCGGTTGAAGAAGCAGTTGAGCTTGTCGGCTATGTTTTTGAAACAAATCTGCACGATTATTCAAAAGTTGCTGAAGCTCCATCTCAGCGTTTACCAGTCGTAATATATGCCACTAATCACAATGCTACTGAACAGTTTAATGATTTAACCAATGAAGTTTTAGCCAGATTGAAATTAAACTTAAATAAATTAAGTGTGGTCAAACAAGGATGAACAATAAAACTAAATTAGACACTGATTCCCTGCTTCGCATTCCAAAACTGAAAAATAAACTCGGTTTGAAAATTAATAAGATTGCGATGCCACATGATGATTTAATCAGTGTTGAAGTTTCGAAACTTGATAATGCTCCCATCCTTACCACCCCCTACCACCCCCTACCACCCTCTACCACCAAACAAGAAACTTCTATTTCACCAACACGGGATTTTACCAAGTTTGCTAACTCCCTTGTTCGTGATGCCATCCCTGATGGATTATTCAAAGGAACTAGCAAAAACACCTATGATGCTCTCTACCAGCGAACACGAGGAGCTATCATTCCTGTACGAACTATAAAAGTTGTCCAAAGCGACGTGCTTTCATGGACAAATGTTAGTCATAACACTTTACGAGCGCATATAAAGCATCTGCAATTGGTAGGACTAATTAAAATTCATTACAAATTAGGTGATAATGAAGGGCAAGAATACGAGGTCATTCTTCCAGAAGAGATTGGGAATGAAGATAAGTCCTCCTACCACCCCCTACCACCCCCTACCACTACCCACAATTTGGGTGGTCCCTCCAACCAGAATCTATTGGTAGGTGGAGGGGGGTTAAAGCCCGTAAACATTGGACAAGATACGTCTCCTAAGACTTCTTTAAAGACAATTAAGAAAAATGATGATGAGGCTTTCGCCGAAATGCAAAAAGTTTTCAGTGAAATTTCAGAAAAGATTTCCGGCAAAAGTCTTAGTAAAAACCAGAAAGGGAATTGGAAGGAATTAGCCGAACTTCTAGCAATGGAACTTGAGATTGCCGCCGCACGAACAAAATCCGTTTCAAATATTCCTGCCTTTCTAACCGAGCATCTCCGCCGTCGCTTATTAGGCAAAACTTCTTTACCAAAAACATCTACCGAAAAAACCGGAATAAGCAAATCTCTCAACGTAGGGAAGTCGAGTGGAGAAAAGGCGGAAACAGCCGAAGAATATCAAGCCGAACCATTATCAAAAGAGGGAAGGGAAACCGTCCTGAAAACAATGAGGGAATATCTCGATAAGGGGCAAAACGAATTTATCATGAGTTTTCAGGATACATACATCAAAGAAGATTGGGATTGGTTAATGAAAGAATTGGAGAAAAAATAGTGCTTAACATTTTCTCCACCTTGCTTGGTGTGGGGATAATTTGTGCATTACTTGGCACAATTACAAGAATGCTTCTAGCACCGCCGAAAGTATGGGATGATGACGATTTCGAATTTGAAGAAATAGAGGCATCTGTAAATTATAATGAATTGAGGAAACAAAACCCGCACATCTGGATAGATTAGACCTTGATCATGAAAATTCAAAAAGGTGAATGATTTTTAGCGTTCAATGCAAAGCTTGTGATGCAACAATTTATTTTTCACACGACCCGTCGAAAGGAATTCTTGAAATTGTAACGCACGAGGAGACACTTTTAAATCTTACTTGCCCGGCGTGTAAACAAGCAAAAGATTATGACCGAATCGAATTGGTATCGTGAGAGGTAAAGTATGCTTGGTTATAAAAAGGATTAAAATTTGACGAATTGAATACGCTCAAAAATAACCTTATGACAATGGCATAACCTCGTGACAATGCAAAACCAGGGAATCGACAGCATCAAAAATATCTACGCGAATACAAACAGAGTTTCAAACTTGTTGCAATAGACTTATATCAACAATACAAGTGGTGATTACATGAATGAGACGCATAAGTACTACGGCAAATACCGCGGCACGGTTTTTAATAACATCGACCCCGAACAGCGCGGGCGTATACAAGCCATCGTCCCCGATGTATCGGGGCTGATACCGACCAGTTGGGCGATGGCTTGTATGCCCATCGCCGGAAAACAGTCGGGCGTTTATGTCGTGCCGCAAATCGGTTCAGGCGTTTGGATCGAATTCGAGCAGGGCGACCCGGATTATCCGATTTGGACCGGCTGCTTTTGGGGTAGCGTGGCGGAAGTTCCGGCGTTAGCCTTGGCAGGCAATCTGGCGACTCCGAACATTGTTCTGCAAACAGCTCTGCAGAACGCCATCGCCATCAGCGACTTGCCCGGTCCGATGGGCGGGATTATGCTCAAGAGCGCGACCGGCGCGACGTTAATCGTTAACGACACCGGAATTTACATTCAAAACGGGAAAGGCGCGAGTATCACTTTGATCGGACCCGCCGTGAGTGTGAACAACGGAGCGATGAATATAATTTGAAAATTAGTTAGTTTTGAAAATCAGTTAAAAGGAGAAAAAGATATGCCGGGATTTTTACTACACGTCGGCGCGCAGGTGCAATGCACGCACGCGGGAAAAGCGCAGCCGACCGCGCCGAATCCGCGCGTGCTGGTGAACGGTCAACCAACGGTGACGATGACCGCGCCTTATGTCGTGGCGGGCTGCTCGTTCAATGTCAGCGGTGCGCCGGTGCCATGTGTGACGGCGCAATGGGTGACCGCTGCCACGCGCATCACGTCAAACGGTCAGTTGCTGCTGCTCATCGACAGTCAAGCCATCTGCGCCCCCAACGACACGCCGCTTCTGATTCTTGCCACGCAAACGCGTGTGAGCGGAACGTGAAAGCATCGGTGAGTGTTGAGTAAAGGCGTTTTATTTTAATCATTGATGATTTATGAGGTTGTGATGAACATTGATTTTAGCTTTTTTTGAAAACGTCTTTTTGTGTTGTAAATGTTCGGTTAATTTTGCTTAATATAAATTACAAAATGTTTCTTAGATTGAGAACAGCGCGTCGGTAAGGTTGAAACAGACTGTTTTGAAACGAAAATTCCGCGCTTTTTTCACATACGCAAATTGACAAAAAAAAGGAAAAGGGAGATTGAAATTATGGTAGACGCATCGCAAATAAAAGAACACATCGAAATTGTCGGCTCGGACGGCATCCATGTCGGCACGGTTGACCATATGGACGGCAGCGACCGTATTAAGCTGGCTAGAAAAGACCCGGCAGCGCACGGGCATCATCATTATATTCCACTCGATTGGGTCGAATCGGTTGAAAACGATAAAGTTCGGCTTAACAAAACCAGCCAAGAAGCCGAGGCGCAATGGCAGCATGACAATGCGGAAAAACTAAGCGGCGGGCCAATGTAATCACCGTTATTTGAATTTTCGATAAACTAAAGGCGGCGTCAAAAGCCGCCTTTAGCGTCGGCACTGGAATATTTTCATAAACCTGCAAACCAAAGGTATCATTCGAGGCATGGTGGAAATATCTACTCAAACTTCCGTAGTTATTAGTGTTGATACACAAACGCATCTGATAACATCTTTTTAATGTAATCGTTATTGAAATCAAAACGCCAACTTTCATTGCTTTTTCTATATCTTGTGTTTAGAGATAACGGCTGATTTTTAATTTCGTTAGAAAACCGACAATATCCTAAATCTCAATCCGCTTAATTCGCTCAGTTTTTCAATAAGAAAATTAAATACAATATATGATGTGAATCAATAGTAGAGAACTAACAAAAGCAAAGCAAAAGTTAATTTTCCGAAACAATGAACTAGCAAACCGTTAGTTGAACGCACCAGACTAGCTTTTTGAATTTGAGTTTTTGCAATCAACCAGTTGAAAAGTGCTTCAATCGGCTGTCGGATTTTACTAATCAAGCGATTTTGCTCTTTCTCAAAAGAATTTAGTTCTTTGCCTTTGGGCTTCTTTTTTGGCACCAGAAGTTTTGTGTTTTGCTGCCTTAACTGAACTTCCAAACCCCTGTCGCAAAATGCTTTGTCGCCGAAAAGCGTTGAGTTTGGCAAACAGATTTGCTGCTCTTTGACACTCGTCAAGTCGTGAACCGATGCTTCTCTGAGCCAGATGGTCTTTGGCAGCGGAAGTTGCCCGACTCTTCGGGAAGCAATAAAATGCAGACGAACGCCGTGAAAATAAAGGCGTTTCGCCGCGCAATAGCCCGTATTGGCAATATCACGGGCAACACGGGCGCGGCGCGAAAAAGCTCCGCTTGCCAGCATCACCGGCATTGAATCAATCAAATGGTCAATCTCTGCCGCCCGCTCGCCTTTGAAAGTGTCGAGCAGAATCGCGCCGATTGAGTGAAACGCCGTTTCAAGCAAGTTCAAGCGACGATTAAAAGCCTGATAACTTGGCAAATCAGGAAACCACTCAGCCCAATAGTTGCGAGTAAAACGATAGATTGCTTTCTTCTGATAAAAACCGTTCAGATGCCCGAACAAATACACGGTGATTAGTTCCTGGTCAGAGAAACGCGGCTTGAAATTACTAGCGCGTTGATATTTCAAATAACTTTGGCTATCGTAGATTTGACAGATTAGGCAATATAATTCGATAAGTTTATGTTCCACAAACTAATCTTACCCGTTTTTGTCAATCTGTCTTTTCTACTGTTGATTCACATTCTAGTAGTTATGATACTAACTCTGGAAGAATCTTTGTTTTTTATGGATTAGAAGATTCAATACAGGTGCTTTACAAATGTAATCCTTCATTCGACACAGTAAGTAGTTTCGACATTACTTTAACTGAGGCTATACCCATTGAAGGTCTCGGGTGGAACTTGGACAAGTTTAATAAAGCTCCCAGAGATGCCGAAATCGATGTTTACAGTTATGCGGAAAAAGGAATTTATTTTACCACGTTTAACGGGCAAGATGGGAAGGAATTAGTGACTACTATTACCTATAAGCCATCCTATACTAATATTAAGAATAAATGTATTAAGAAATGAAGATGAACCAAAAGGTTTCATCTAGTCAGCAATGCCTCAAAAACGCTCGTTTATTGGACACTTCTTAAATCTATTCAAAATTCTATCAGGCTTAATAAAGTCGTGTTACAAAACTAATCTCAAAAACAAAATATCAAAACAAATGGTTTAACTTGAGTTTTGAAACACCATCAAAAACAACTATTCTCAATCACTTCAAAAACCAGCGTTTTTGAGATGTTAAGAAAGTAGCTGTTTCGCCCTCACGTCCAATGATTTGTTAGGCTTCGCGTTTATCGAAGCGAATATATTTCTTCCTCTGCTAATGTCATTAGCAAAATAAATCATTAGGCTTTGCTCTTTTTCTCGTGGTAATAATATCGTGCCACTATCAAAAAGCATATTCCCACGATAGTATAAATTGCTGCGCTCAATCTAATTGCATTAGGATTCGCACTATAAAATTCTGGCGTAAGGATTTTATGCAAACCTTTACCAACGGCGATTGCTCCAGCCGTAATCCAAATCCAATATATATATCTGTTACTCATAACTTTCTCACCTCACTTGAAAATTGTTAAGCCAAACATTCTACCATACAAATACGACTCTCAACTGTAACTGACGATAGCCGCCGAACAAGTTATTATACCGCTAAACAGCGGCAGAAAACTCAAATACGGACAAAATACCGCAAATCAGTCTCAAAAACGGTCTTTTTTAAGACTCAAATGTTAAGTTTTGTTAAGTTCAAAACCTTAGCATATCTTAACATCTCAAACTAATTTATTTTTCAGTTAATCAGTTTGAAAAAGATTGAATAATCAATTCTCGTCGCCCAAATCACGCCAGCCCGTATCATACGTGCCACCGATAGAATCAACTTTCGGCATACAAAAAGGCAACAACT
>MWWE01000095.1_pt1 | contig 13802 bp, 11 predicted proteins | sample 1047301 | NCBI WGS metagenome assembly MWWE01 (sample SAMN06349973, study PRJNA376086) | soil metagenome | isolation source: MS1-1 sample Antarctic (ecotone) soil | place: Antarctica
CTCATAATGTTGCGGGAGCAAAAGTTTTGCGTGAATATTTATTAGAATCAAATGACAAACCTTTGATAATGATTTTCGGTGCGATGGGCGGGAAGAATTTGGATGAGATTTCAAAGATTTTATTTCCGCTTGCCGAGCAGATAATTTTCACAACACCCGAAAATCCGCGGGCGATGCCGGCAAAAGAAATCGCCGAATTTGTATCGCAGGAATTTGATAAAAATAAGATTTTTGTTATTGATGAAATCCCGCAGGCATTTGAAAAAGCAAGGGAAATTTCGGGTGAAAATAACCTTATTTTAGTTACGGGTTCGCTTTATCTGATCGGAGAAATTCAGGCATATTTAAAGAATCAAAAGGTCGAAAGGCGAAAAAAGAAAAAATAACTATTTACCAATTACCAATTACCAATTACTATTTATAAAATCTTTAGAAATTGGAGAATTTTTATAAAAATGTATAAATTAGTCGTCATCAGACACGGACAGAGCGAATGGAATAAAACGCATCGGTTTACGGGTTGGACGGATGTTGATCTGACCGAACAGGGACGCGGGGAAGCGAAAAAGGCGGGTGAAGTTTTAAAAAAAGAAGGGTTTACATTTGAACACGCCTATACATCGGTTTTAAAACGGGCGATCAAAACACTTCATATAATCTTGGAAGAAATGGATTTGATGTGGATTCCTGTCGTTAAATCTTGGCGTTTGAACGAGCGTCATTACGGCGATCTGCAGGGCTTGAATAAACAGGAAATGGCGGCAAAAGTCGGCGAAGAACAGGTGCAAATCTGGCGTAGAAGCTACGACGTTCCGCCGCCCGAACTCGCCTTTGATGACGAAAGACATTTGGAAAAACATCCGTCTTATGCAAACTTTGACGGCGGAAAATTTCCGCAGACCGAATGCTTAAAAGATACGGTTGCCAGATTTGTGCCGTATTGGGAACAGGAAATTGCCCCGAAAGTTAAAGACGGCGTAAAAATCATTATCGCCGCCCACGGAAATTCACTGCGGGCTTTAGTCAAACATCTCGACAATATTTCCGATGAGGAAATTGTTAATCTAAATATCCCGACGGGAATTCCGCTCATTTATGAATTAAATGAAGATTTAAAACCGATCAAAAGTTACTATCTCGGCGATGCGGAAGAGATCAAAAAATTACAGGAAGCCGTTGCCAATCAAGGAAAAGCCAAGTAAAAAGTAAAAAATAAAAAGTAAAAAATACGAAGTGATTTGCAAACGTAAAGTATTGTAAATGTGGACAGTAAAATAAAATATGTGAGCATCTTAATAAGCGATTTAATCCCCTTTCCCATTAAATAAACAGAGGAGAAAAAGTGAAGATGAGAAAATTAAACAGGTTAAAATCCGTAAGTTTTGCAATGGTTTTATTTTTGTTGATGTCGCTTTCGATTGATGCTTCGGCACAGATTTTCGGAAGAAATTCCAATCGAAATAATCAAAGAAATACAAACATTTCCGACAGCAAAGTTTCGCTTGGGTTAAAAGAGGCTTTGACCAAAGGTGTTATTTTTGCGGTTGATAATCTCGGTCGGGAAGACGGCTTTTATGACAATGCAAGTGTTCGGATTCCTCTGCCGAAATCTTTGCAGTCGGTTGCCAGAGTCGCACGTTTTGCAGGTTATGCAGATCGAGTTGATGCTTTTGAATTATCTTTAAATCGTGCCGCTGAAAAAGCTGTTCCGGTGGCGGTTGATGTATTCGTAGATTCAATCAGGCAAATGACTTTTACCGACGCAAAAAACATTTTATTTAGTGGACAAGATGATGCCGCTACACAATTTTTCCGACGCACGACCGAAGACAGACTTCGCGGCAAATTTCGTCCGATTGTCGAAGATTTTACGGGCGAAACGGGCGTTACACAAAGTTATAAAGCGATGATGGACAAAGCCGGATTTGTGGCGATGTTCCTCGGCGACGATGCCAAAGATTTGGACGGCTACATCACCGAAAAAGCACTCGACGGCGTTTTCTACGTGGTCGCTCAGGAAGAAAAGAAAATCCGCAAAGACCCAATCGGCAGAACAACGCAAATTTTAAGAGATGTTTTCGGAATTTTGAGATAAGAACATTTCATTTTATTAAGAATAAACAGGATATAGAATTTTCTATGTCCTGTTTTTGTTTGCTATAATTTTAAGATGGAAACTAAGCCTAACGAAGTAACATCAAAACCCAAGAAAGAAATAAAAGGAATTGTCGAACCGAAACTCGTTCGCATAATTTCCTTCATAGTCATCACACTTTCACTGGTTGCCTGCACTGTTCTTTGCATTTTAGCAATCTGGCAATTTACTCAATCCGATGCAGTTTGGCGTGCGATTGCAACATTTATTGTTGTCAGTGTGGCGACGGGAATTTTTACGTTTGTCAATGAAAAACTTGGCTAACTAATATTAAATAAAACTTTTTTACTACGAAATATACGAAAAAAGAAATACGAAATTTTACGAAAAAAGATATATGGAAAAGTGTTCTTTGTTTTGTCTTTATTTCGTGTTTTTCGTAGTTTATTCTTCCTTTGCGTTGCTGATTTTGAATTGATAAAATATCTGTTTCGCCAATAGACAAATATTTTATCCGTAAGACACAACAAAATGAGCATAAAAAACATTTCCGTTCGCGGTGCCAGACAGCACAATCTCAAAAATATAGACATAGACATTCCGCGTAATAAATTTACGGTTATCACGGGATTATCCGGTTCGGGCAAATCCTCGCTTGCTTTCGACACGATTTATGCCGAAGGTCAGAGGCGTTATGTCGAATCGCTTTCGGCTTATGCACGTCAGTTTTTGGATCAGTTGGAAAAACCGGATGTTGATTCGGTTGAAGGTTTGTCGCCCGCAATTTCTATCGAGCAAAAAACTGTTTCGCGTTCTCCGCGTTCAACAGTTGGAACTGTAACGGAGATTTATGATTACATACGCCTTTTATTTTCCTCAATCGGCACACCGCATTGTCCGAATTGCGATGCTCCGATCACACGCCAAACCGTTGAGCAAATTAGCGAAAACATACGTGAATTGCCCGAAGGTGAAAGGATTATGATCCTCGCTCCGATTGTTCGCGGACGAAAGGGCGAATTCAAAAAAGAACTCGAAAAACTGCACAAAGACGGTTTTATACGTGCCAGAATTGATGGTGAATTGCGGCAATTGGATGAAGAAATAAAACTCAAAAAACAATTCAATCACACAATCGAGGTTGTCGTTGACAGGCTTTTAATAAAAGAAGATATTAACGAGCGTTTGAACGAATCGGTCAAAACGGCTTTGAAATTAACCGATGGAGCAGTTTTGGTTTCGGTGATTGACGGCGATGAAATGCTTTATTCGGAGAAAATGGCGTGCGTGAATTGTAAAATTAACATCTCTCCGCTTGAGCCGCGTTCATTTTCATTTAATTCAAAGTTCGGTGCTTGCAAAAATTGCGATGGACTCGGAGTTGTCGCGGAAGTTTCGCCTTCTACTTTGATTCCCGATCAAACTATTTCGGCAAACAAATTACCGTTGGTTGACGATATTGATAAATCTGCATCCAAATATTTTATGGCAGCTTTGATGGGATTGATTCAAAATTATAACGACAAAAATTCGGGAACTGTCAGAATTGATACGAATTATGAAGATTTGCCCGACAAAATAAAAACGGAATTCTTCAAAGGTTCGCGTTTGAGAGTTCCGATGAAACTTTATCGGCGGACAAAGCGTTTGCCTTGGAACGGCGTTGTCGAAGTGATGCGGGAACGTATGCACAGTGCAAGTTCGGAGAAAATTCGCACGGCTTTAGAGCAATTTATTTCGCCCGTTCCTTGTCCCGAATGCAATGGACATCGCTTGAGAAAAGACAGTTTGGCGGTTAAGATCGGCGGTTGCGGAATCGGCGATTATGTCAGTTTGCCGATAGAAGAAGCAGTTGAGAAATTTGAAAAGGTTCAATTAAACAAACGCGAAGAAAAAATTGCGGGGTTGGTTTTGCGTGAAATCCAAAACCGCCTGGAGTTTTTGAACGGTGTCGGACTTGGATATTTAACGATGGATCGCGGTTCGGGAACGCTTTCCGGCGGTGAAGGGCAGAGAATCCGTCTGGCAACGCAGATCGGCTCGCAACTTCGCGGTGTTTTGTATGTTTTGGACGAACCTTCAATCGGTCTACATCCAAGAGATAATCAGAAATTGCTCGAAACTCTGCGGGAATTACGCGATTTGGGAAACACGGTTTTGGTTGTCGAACACGATGAAGAAACTATCGAGCAAGCTGATTTTGTTATAGATTTGGGACCGAAAGCGGGAACTCACGGCGGCGAAATCGTGGCGAAGGGAACACCGAAACAAATCTTAAAAAGCAAAAAATCTTTGACGGGAAAATATATGTCGGGCGAATTGAATATTCCGCTTCCTGAAAAAAGACGCTCATCGAATGGCAAGAAAATTGTCGTCAAAGGTGCGAAAGCTCACAACCTAAAAAATATCAACGTAACTTTTCCGCTTGGCATTTTGACGGTTGTAACGGGCGTTTCGGGAAGCGGAAAATCAACGCTGGTGGACGATATTTTATATCGCTCGCTGGCAAAGGAAATTTACAGATCGGTCAAAGAACCGCTCGAACATAAATCTATTGAAGGTATTGAAAATGTTGACAAAATAATAGAAATTGACCAAAAACCAATCGGCAGAACGCCGCGTTCAAACCCCGCAACTTACACGGGAGTTTTCACTCCGATCCGTGAACTTTATGCAATGCTGCCTGAATCGAGAGAACGCGGTTATAAAATGGGAAGATTTTCATTCAATGTAAAAACCGGACGCTGCGAAGCCTGCGAAGGTGCGGGAATGAAACGTATCGAAATGAATTTCCTTCCCGATGTTTATGTAACCTGTGATGTTTGCAGAGGAAAACGCTACAACCGCGAAACTTTATCGGTTAAATACAAAGGCTTATCAATTGCCGATTTGCTCGACACGACCATCGAAGACGCTTTGCCGATACTCGAAAATATTCCGAAAATAAAGGAAAAATTGCAGACTTTAATTGATGTCGGACTTGGTTATTTAAAACTCGGACAATCCGCCACAACAATTTCCGGCGGCGAGGCACAGCGGGTAAAACTCTCCAAAGAATTATCAAAACGTGCGACGGGAAAGACGATCTATATTCTGGATGAACCGACAACCGGCTTGCATTTTGCCGACGTTCACAAATTGCTTGATGTCCTGCAAAGATTAGTTGACACGGGCAACACGGTTATCGTCATCGAACACAATCTGGACGTGATAAAATCCGCCGATTACATAATTGATCTCGGACCCGAAGGCGGTGCAAAAGGCGGGGAAGTCGTGGCGAAAGGGAAACCTGAAACGGTTGCAAAAAGTAAGAAATCTTATACGGGCAAGGCTTTGAGAGAAGTCTTGAATTAATTCTTTCTCACATAACTGTAACATTTGAAAAACGCGTTGTATTAACCGGCAAATTTAAGATTTGAGAATTTGTAATGCTGCTGATCATTTGAAGTTTTAATGAGATGCGGGTTTCGATTTGCTCAAAGCGGTTTATTAATTGGACGGTTTGGTCAAAATCTTCATTTTTCAGACTTTGCCAAGCCTGACCTAAATTAAACTGCCGCGTTGCATCAGCACCCATTGAAATAATAAATTCGCCTTGCCGCATGATGCCTTCACTCCTGAATTGTGAAACCACAATGTAGGCTTTGGTGTATTCATTTATCGGATTTATGATCGTTTCAATTAAACGAAAACCTTCTGCCGGTTCAATGATTGAATAAGCGTTGGCAAGATTTATTCGTTTATTTACATCATTTTGATTGTCGGGAATTTCCGTAATTAAAGCATCCGCCCGTCGTAGAATTGTTAATGCTTGTTGTTTATTTTCTTTTGGATTTTTGTAATAAATCGCATTTGCCAACTGAATAATCGGTGAAAAACGGTTTTCTTCATCGGGAATTTCGTTTATAACCGCCAGAGCCTCATCATAATTTCCTTTGGAAGTTAAGTTTGAAGCAAGATTAGAATAATATTGAGTCAAACGGCTATTACTTTCCTCTTCCGTAAAATCGTTTTTCAGCACAGATTTTAATTCGGCAATATTTCCTTCTTCCGTTAATTTTTGCAGAGCCGTATTGTAAATCGAACTTCGGTAATTTGTAAATTTTTTAGATTCTTTGAGCAATAATTCCGCCGAAGGATTTGATTTCATCAATTCGGTATATCTTTTGTGTTCGGGATTTTGATTTTCGCTTTGAACTTTTCTTTTCTCTTGTCTTTGCTTATATTCAGCCGCCCGAATTGGAAAATTTTTCTCAACTGCTTTAAAGGCGTTGGAAGTAATATCATCAGATTGATAATTTTGACTTAACCAAAAAGTCGAAAGTTTATCCGCCATCTGCCGAATATAATTTTCGGAAATTTTTATTTGCTGATTATTGTTATTTGCATCGTTTCCGAAGAGATTGAAAAAGTGATAAAAAACTCCAACGTTTTCACCATTGTTCAAGCTTATTTTAAGCAAAGCCTGAAGTGTTTCTTCAGCAAGTTTATTTGCCAGATCCAAATCTTTTTGCTGAATTTGCTGGAGTAAATTGAAAGTATCGTAAGTGATTTTTTTCTTTAAACTGCTCCGAAATAATTCAGGCATCCGTGCCGGATTTTGTTTCGCCGCTAGACTTGCATAGCGTTGTTCGCTTTGTATTTCGGTTTGAGTGTAGCTTGTATAATTTGAATATCTGTTTGAATTTTCCTTATTTGCCGACAATTGATTCAGAGCCGTTTGCAATTTCGGAGGTCGGCTTTTGATCAAAGCATCCAAAGCAAATTCGGCATCGCGGTTGGCAAATAAATTTAAAATCTGCCAGCGTGGATGCTGACCGTAAATCAAACTTCGGACGCTCGGCTGATTTATTTTCTCAAACTCCGCTTCGCGTTGAGCCGTAAGTAACTCATCAATCGAATTCTGGAAAAGTCCGCGTGCTTTCTGTTCATCAACTTTCCAGAGTTTATCTCCAACCTGTGCATAAACCAAAGCACGATTTTCAGCCAATCTGAGATTCGCCGCATCCGCTAAAATCTCCTCCAAAAGTGCAATTTCCTTTGTTTTATCATCAACAGTTTGAGCAGTTGAAAGCAGAGAAAAAGTGAGAATTAAAAAACCGATACAAAAAATACGGGCGATATTCACAAGGCAAACCTCAAACGGAAATTATTTCACTAATCCTAATAGTATCCTAAGAACGTCTTTAAGTTGCCATAGTTGCATTTTTATTCACGTTGGGTTTAATACCCCATCAGCTTGCTGCGGGGTAGTTTATTAACAAAATTCAATTTGTGTTAAAATTTACCTGAGAGGTATAAAGATTTGATTTCAGTTGAAACTATTCATAACAAAATACAAATGTTGCCGAGTTCGTCGCAGAAAGAGGGGCTTGATTTTATTGATGATTTGCTTGAAAAATTTGCAAAATCGAATCAAAAGGAAAAGGCTTCGGCTTGGGAAGATTGGGCGAAGAGTCATACTCAACATACTGTTATTATTGACGATAGCCGTGAAGCAATTTACGCCGAAGACGAATAAATGGAAGATATTCAAGCCGATACAAATATACTCCTGCGAAGTGCCGAACCTGCTCATCCGACTCATCAAAAAGCTATCAATGCTGTCAAAGATTTCCTTGCAAATGGCGACAGAGTTTGTCTGATTCCGCAAAATCTTATCGAATTTTGGAATGTGGCAACCCGCCCCGTTGCAAATAACGGTTTCGGTTGGACACCCGCAAAAACCGATGTCGAAATCTCTCGTCTGGAATCTTTGCTGACCGTTCTGCCCGACAGCCAAGCGATCTATGGTGAATGACGGAAGTTAGTTGTAGCCAACTCGGTTCTCGGCAAATAAGTCCACGATGCCCGAATCGTAGCCGCAATGAATGTTCATCAAATCACAAAATTGCTCACTTTCAACACGAAAGATTTTAAGAGATTTCAAAATATAACGCTGATTGATCCAAATACTTTACAGAAAAAGGCTCGCTGAAAGAAGATATTGTGCTGGCTTTTTACTCTCCCGAAAAACGTAAATTAACTGAATTTGATGTAACTTAAAATTTTACCTGAAATTTATGAAAAATGTTTGTTATAATTCCGTCAGAGGTAAAAGATATGTCGAATACAGAATTAGAAACAAGAATTAAAACTCTGGAAAGCGAACTTGCTATATTAAAAGAGAAGTTCAACAAAATAGAAAAAACCAATAAACCTTGGTGGGAAGATCATATTGGAGTTTTTGCAGATGATCCAGCTCACGAAGAAGCCATGAGACTGGGGCGAGAATATCGTGAATCGCAAAAGATGGTCTATGATGAGGATATTGAAAAATGATTATCCTCGATACCGATTGTCTCAGTTTGCTTAACCGTGAAAGCATCCTTGAATCTTCCAAATTACGACAAAAACTTGAACAGTTTCCCGCTGATGAACTCTTCACAACAATAATCACTTTTGAAGAACAGATGCGTGGTTGGTTAGCTTTCGTAGCAAAAGCTAAAACTATGGATCAACAAATTTTCGCTTATGAGAGATTACATCAATTTCTAGAGACTTATCGAAACACGGACGTTTTAGATTTCGACGAAAAATCCGCAAAAGTCTTCCAACAATTAAAATCAAACAAAATCCGCATCGGCACAATGGATTTGAAAATCGCTTCGATTGCAATTGCAAATGAAGCGATTTTAGTTTCAAGAAACCTCAAGGATTTTGAAAAAGTGCGGGATTTAACAATTCAGGATTGGACGAGATATATTCTACTTCTTAACTTTTTTCCAAAGCGTGGATTTCTTTTGAACTTTATTGTTTAATTTTAACCCAAATTCACCTTCAGTAGCTTGTGTTAAATTTTCACCATCTTTTTTAATTTCAAGTATTTTTGCTAATTGAAATTTATTATTTTTCTCAACATATATAGTTTCATTTACGTTCAAATTTACGTTCTCGCTTAAATTAACAATACATACCTCACCCTTTTTAAATATTTCTGTTGGATTATCAATTAACTGAAGATTATTTGGTTTAAATTCAACCAAACCAAAATTAAGAAGCGATTCTCTTGCTTCTTCTTTAGTAATGATTCTATTCTCAATGTCAAAATATAAATTGAAAAGTTGCCAAGTTGTCAAAAGACCTCTTTCATCATTTGTTGCATCTTGAATTTGATGTTCAGTAAATGGTGGATTTTTTCTTTTTAATGGGGGCAAAAATCTCTGATGATTTACAACATAGAGTGCAAAAACATCAAAAGTATTTCTTTGTTTGCATCTACGATGTTTTATTTTTGAAATTTGACTACAATCAGAGTCTGTTGATGTTCCGCCAATTCCTTTACACTCAACAATGAGCAAACCTCCATCTGGTAAATCAACTTGAATATCTTCTTCATTTATTGATGATTTAGTTTCATCAACAAAACGCACATTTTCAAAATCAAGCCATTTTAAAAATTTAATAATAGCTTTAACCAGCAAATCATCAGTTTCAGTTATCAAATCGTGCAAAAATGACAGATCGGAAGAATTTTTCTCAATTTCAGAATTAATATTTTTAATTTTCTCTTCAAATTCTTGTTGAACTTTCTCTTTCTTAGTTAGTAAATCTGAGTGATTAGGCAACCAATAGTTTTGATTTTCTTTCCATTTGAAGGTTGATGAAAAAGGAAAAACTTTAGGAAACATTGTTGGTGCAACATCTGAAAGAAATTCCAATAAGAAATTAGTTTTGTCTTGGATTTGTGGAAAGACAAATAAAACACCTTCATTTTTAGGACTTGCATTTGCGTAAGAAATAATATCACCGCGAGAATTGGTCATCATTGGAATGAATTTATTATCTTTAATATGTTCTTCTCCTTTCCAGTTGGTTGGATGACGAAATGTCTGATTATAAAATGCTTCATTTTTGTATTTATTTAACAGAGATACTAATTGAGTATTTCCTAGATTTTCAATTGAAATCTCTTTACCATAAAGGTTTTCTGATAATGGCACATTTCCCCAAAAGTCATAGATGTTCTTGGTGAATGATTTATCTCCCTGATAGTAATTATCATTAGAAGAAATGGATTTTAGTTGATATTCGATTTTATAATTTCCCGTTGAAAATACGAGAACTAAAAATTGTCTATTAATTTTATTTAAATCATCATTTAGTAAGTATGCAGAAAATGGTCTTGGATCAAATAGAGTTTGTGGATAATGGGAGGAAATATATGTTGAACTATTACCTGTAAGATTTTCTCTTATATGATCTTCAACCTTCCAATCAATAATATCAAAGTTATGTAAGTCTGCGATAATTATATCAAATTCGTGAAGATTATCTGGGAAAACATTATTTAATAAAATATTATGTTGTTGATATTGCTGCTTGTTTTGAACTCTTATTTTTGAACCTAAAGTTCCATCAAATACATTTGTAACTGATTTTTTTAATCTATCAATAGTATTTTCATCTATATCAAGACAACAAATCCGAGGTCTCTCATTAATTTTAATTTCTTCAGATTCATTACCATCTACTAATTTGGGCTTTGCACCTTCTGTCAATATTGAGTCATCTTCTTTTTCCTTGTTTCCAAAATTAAAAATTGCCATAACTTTATGAGAATAATGAGCTTACTGGTAGGGTACTCATTTTAATATAATTCTACTTCAAATAAAAAGTTTCCTCAATAGGTCTCAGCGGGCGGTTCATCCAGAGTGGTCTTCGTAAGCCGTTTGGTCCCGGGGCGGGGCGGGTCATTTCGAGCCATTCTTTGTAAACTTCGAGGGATTTGTTTGTGTCCACGAAGACATCGCCGTATTTATCGTCGGCGTGGGCTTTTTCGATGCGGACTTTTTGATGCCAGCAGTGCATTCCGCTGATCGGGTCGGGGTGGACGGGGAAGGTTATGTTTTGGTGGACTCCGCCGTCTGACCAGAATATGCGGGAAGTGTCGGGGTCGTCGGTTTTGCTTGGGCGGATGCCGTCAACGACACGCATTTTGTAACTTCCTTTGTCGTCCTTTTCAATCGTAACCTGATTTAATGCCCAACGATTTGCTGTCGCGTCTTGCTGTCTTCGCCAACGTCCGAGGTGGTGCGAACAGGCGACCACGCCGGGTTTCATTCCTTCCGTTACCCACGCTTTGTTGACGAAATAGCCGATGTCCGTGTTGATGCGGACGAGGTCGTTTGTTTTGATTCCCCAGCGTTCGCCGTCTTCGACCGAAACCCAGAGTGGATTGCGATGAGCGATCTCGGCGAGCCATTTGGCATTTCCCGAACGCGAGTGAATCAGCGTCGGCAAACGGAATGTCGGGACGAGAACAATCTCATTTTTTGAAGCGTCGAGATTTTCGCGGTGAATGTGCGATTTTATATATGTCGGATATTTATACTCTTCCCATTTCCAATCCTTCAAAGTTTGCGAGAAAAATTCCTGCTTACCGGAAGGTGTGTGAAAACCTTGACGCACAACGCCGTCAATTTCCACGCCGACATTTTTGCCTTCGCGTGTTACCAAATATGTCGCCGAATCAACTTCCGTTCCTTCTAATTCTTCATCCGTAAGCGGTGTTAAATGAATATTGTAAGTTGAAGATTCAACCTCGAATGCACCGTATTTACGCATATAATCGAGCGGTGTTAAATCTTCTTCCGCCGCTTTTTCGGGCAAACCTTTGACATTTTCAAAGATGTATCGGTAATACTCATCAATGGTAATTTTTTCGCCTTTGCGATACGGCGAGTTGAAATGTTCACGCACGCCCAAACTGCCGTCGGGATCAATTCGCCACGAAAGTTCTATCCAAAATTCGTCTTCTTCCCAGACTTCACCGGGATTGGATTCATAAGTGTATTCGACCTCTTTGCCCATTTTTCTCGCTGCCTCTCGCAAGACGGGTTGGCGAAAACCGATCCATTTGCCCGAATGAGTTTCGTATGAAATAAGGTCGTGGCGTTCGCTCGCGTGTCCCATCGGCAGGACGTAATCGGCAAAATATGAAGTTTCGTTCCATGTTGGTGTGAGGGCAATGTGCATCCCGATCTTGCTTTCGTCGGCGAGTGCATCAATCCACATAAATCCATCGGGATAAGTCCAGACCGGATTAAATACGCGTGTAAAATATGTGTCAATTGTTCCGCGTCCTTCTTTTAAGAAGTGGGGAAGTAAGAAACTCATTTCGTAATGTGCAAGCGGATATTCGTTTGGAAAATGGAGTTCGTTCCAAAATTTTTGGGCAGGGGGATTGCTGAAACCTTTCGGCTTAAATTTGTTCCAAGCCGAAGGCATCGTTCCGCCGACTGTTCCGACGCTTCCCGTCAAAACATTCAAGAAATGCAAACAACGCGAAACCGCCCAACCGCCGAGGTTTCCTGCTCCCGCACTACGCCAATTGTGTGTTGCAAAACGAGTTCCTGCTTCGCCAACTTTCTTCGCAACTTCACGAATCATTTCCGCAGTCGCACCGCTTTCCGCTTCGGCAAATTCGGGTGTGTATTCAGCGTAAAGTTTCTTTAATTCATCAATGAAATTATCAAATGTAATCTCAATCGGAGTGTGGACACTTTTGTCCGCAACGCTTTGGTTAGACTCGGAACTTACAGAACTTACAGTCGTGCGGACAGGAGTGTCCGCGTTCCGTGTCATTTCCGCCAGAGATTCTCGCCAATTTACCCAATTGTAGAGAAATTCGCGGTTGTAAGTTCCTTCGTCTAACAAAATTTTCGCAATCGCTAAGAGAACTGCCGCTTCGCTTCCGGGATAAGTCGGCATCCAGTAATCCGCCATCGAAGCCGTGTTCGACAGACGCGGATCCATCACGCACATTTTTGCACCGTTCATCAAACCTTCCATAATGCGTTGGGCGTGCGGATTGAAATAATGCCCCGATTCGAGGTGTGCGGAGATCAGCAAAATAAACTGTGCGTTGGCGTGATCGGGCGAAGGTCTGTCCGCACCGTGCCAGATCGCGTAGCCGAATCTCGCTCCCGCCGAACAGATATTCGTATGTGAATTATGCCCGTCAACGCCCCAAGATTGCAGGACTCTATCCATAAAACCTTCGTGTCCCGGTCGCCCGACGTGATAAACAACTTCGTTCTTGCGTTCTTCTACTAAAGCCTTGCGAATCCGCCCCGCAATGTCGTCCAAAACATCATCCCACGAAACTCTCTCCCACTCACCCGCACCGCGTTCGCCAACTCGTTTTTGCGGATACAAAATCCTGTCAACATCATTGATCTGATTGATCGTCGCCGGACCCTTCGCACAATTCCGCCCACGCGAACCCGGATGATAAGGATTCCCCTCAAACTTACGGACTTTCATCGTTTCCTTATCAACATAACTCAGCAAACCGCAACCCGATTCGCAGTTAAAACAAGTCGTCGGCACGATCTGATAATTTTTCTTCTCCCGCTTATGTCCGCTTTTCGCCTCATACTCCGTCCAATCATCCCACTGCTCCGGCGGCGGATAATTCGTCAATTCTCCCGGCTCGTTCAAACGCGGAATCTCAAACGCTTCTTCAGCGTGCAAATTATCAATAATACCGAGCTTTTCGGCAATGTTTTCGATGAATGATGGTTTGTGTTTTTTCATTAAGTAATCACTCACAATTAAGTTAGACTATATTTGAAGTTTGAAAACTTTATTCTCAGACTTCTGCCAAATTCATTTAAGGCTTGCTTGACCGAATAGCAAAGTCGTTCTTTGTCTTCATAATCGT
>MWWE01000096.1_pt1 | contig 13801 bp, 15 predicted proteins | sample 1047301 | NCBI WGS metagenome assembly MWWE01 (sample SAMN06349973, study PRJNA376086) | soil metagenome | isolation source: MS1-1 sample Antarctic (ecotone) soil | place: Antarctica
GATATAAATATTTCGGATTCTTGACATTTTTTTACAGAAGTTTTTGCAACTTTTTATAAATCCGTTTCATCAGAATTTCGCAATACGGAAACTGTAAAAAAATAGAGTTTCTAAATTTTATTTATAGAATGAAAGATTTAAAAATGCTTGGAGGAATAATTTTAATGAAGAACTTTTTCAAAGTTTTGACGCTTGGATTGCTTTTAACTGTTTTTGCGGCTGTAAATGTTACAACAACATTTGCTCAAGACCCGCAAGCTGAAAAAACCGCAATTTACAACAAATATATGGAGAATTACAAAGGTAATATCTCCCAAAGAAAGGCTGCTATCGCTGCCGCTAAAGAGTATATAGAAAAATACCGCGACAGTGAGGTTGATGGTGAACAAGTAAAATATTTTAATTCTGCAATTCCACAACTGGAAGCGGGAATTCAAAAAGAAGAAAAAGCGGCAACGGCTGCTGCTGCTTCTGCTGCTTCTGCTGAGGCGAAACAAAAACTTTATAAAGATTTTGATACCGCTGCCAGAGGAGCAAATTGGGATCAGGTTTATGCTTTAGGCAAACAAATTCTTGCAGACAATCCCGATCAGCTCGATGTAACTTTAGTTTTAGGCTCAATCGGACTTGATGAATCCGTCAAGACACCGGCTAATAAGAAGTATAATACCGATACAATTACTTATGCCAATCTTGCCATAGACAAACTCAATGCCGGAAAAACTTCCGACAACTTTGGTGCTTACGGCAAATATGAATACAAAACCAAGGAAAATGCTTTGGGGTGGATGAACTGGACAATCGGAAATATTCTTTATTTTCATACGGACGGTAAAGAAAAAGATGCACTTCCATATCTCTATCAAGCAGCCAAATACAATTCTGATGTTAAAGATTTTCCTGAAATTTACAGAGCAATGGGACGCTGGTATCTCAATAAAGTAGTTGAAATGGAAAAAGTTCGTAATGCGAAACTGGCTGCCGCAGACAATGTGGACACACCGGAAACATTGGCTCTTTTAGCACAAAATAAAGGTTATGCCGCTCGTGCGATTGATGCTTATTCGCGTGCTTATAAATTAGCGAAAGATAATCCGAAAACACTGAAAGAATATAAAGATAATATCTTCGGTAAATTACAGGAACTTTATAAATTCCGCTATGACGAAGATACAATGAAAACCGATGCTAAAATCAATTCGGATGTAGCTGTGATTATGAATAAGCCGCTGCCGAATCCGAATGCTCCGGTTGAACCGATTGAAAAACAAAAACCTGCGGTTGACGGCACGGAAACAACGGATGCTTCAACGACAACAACTGCCCCGACGACAAACGGTGCGGAAAGAAGCAGAACCGTAAAAAGCACAAATACAGCTACCAAACCGGCAACTAAGCCAACTACACAGAACAAGCCTCGCCAGCGTTAAATCTTTCAATTACTAAGCGATGCTTTGAAAAATGAGAATAGCCGGATGCAAATTTTAATGCATCCGGCTTTCTTTTTTACAGCATTATTTTATAATATGTCTTAATGTCAAAACCGCTTGCCAAACTCGAAAAACTTCTAAGCTATAATTTTCAGGATTTGAGATTACTTGAACGTGCCGTAACTCATCGCTCATGGGCTTATGAAAAGTTGGCTGGCGGAGAGGAAGTTAAAATCCGTAATCTGCATAATGAAACGCTCGAATTCGTCGGCGATTCGGTTTTGGGGCTGGCAGTTGCCGAATTGCTTTATAAAAATAATCCGACCTTGAGCGAAGGCGATCTGACTTTGATGAAGCATTATCTTGTCAGTATGGAAACTCTTGCCGTAGCCGCCAAAGAAATCGGTTTGGGCAAATTTATGTTAGTCGGCAAAGGCGAAGAAAAAACCGGCGGAAGACGCAAACAGGCACTTCTTGCGGATACTTTGGAAGCCGTTATTGCCGCAATTTTTTTCGATAGCGGTTATGTTAATGCCCGAAACTTTGTCAGCCGTATCTTACGTGAAGAATTTCAAAAAGCTACGCCGATAAGTTCGATTGATTATAAAACTCTTTTGCAGGAAACTCTGCAAGCCGAAAGACGCACCGCTCCCGTTTATAAACTTGTAGAAACGGAAGGTCCACCGCATAAACGCACTTTTCTTGTCGAGGCGGTTTGGGATTCAGGAAAAACTAAAGGAAAAGGTAACTCAATAAAATCTGCTGAAATGGAAGCGGCAAATCTGGCTTTGAAAAAATTACAAACAGAGAGCAACAAAATCACAAATCTTAACGTATTAAAAACTCTATGAGCGAAAAGGAAAAAATAAAGGAAACGAAAATTAAATCTGAAAAGGTAGCACCGCCGAAAAATATAATCGTCGAGTATTTTGAATCTCTCGTCGTAACTCTGATTATGGCTCTATTCGGAATGACTTTTATCATTCAAGCCGTAACTGTTCCGACTGGTTCGATGCAGAATACTATCTTGGTCGGCGATTATTTGCTGGTCAATAAATTCATTTTCACACCGGGCGGAGATCCTCTGCCGTTCCTGCCGCAACGCCAGATAAGACGCGGCGACATAGTGGTTTTCAAATATCCGGGTTTTAGGGATGATCCGCAGAGAGATTATAATCGAAATCCTCCAACTACTCCCTATGAGATAAATTACGTTAAAAGGGTTATCGGGCTGCCGGGCGAAAAGGTGGAATTCCGCAACAATCAGGTTTTTATAAACGATAAACTTTTGCCTGAACACAGAGTTATCGGTGATGCAACGGATAATCAATCCGCATTGGAAACAAAAGAAATCGAACCGCAAAAGCCGGATGAAAAATACAGCGTTTATTATCGAGAGGATACGATGAGACCTGCTCTAAACGGTGAAACATTAAACACCGAAGGTTATCAATTTGCCGTTGAAGGCAAACCGATGATCGTTCCTCCGGGAAATTATTTTGTAATGGGCGACAGCCGCGACAACAGCGAAGACGGACGCTACTGGGGATTTGTTCCGCGTGAACTCATCATTGGTCAGGCAATGTTTGTTTATTGGTCGTGCGACAGAGGAGCAAGCGAAGGAAGTGCCGGAGGCTGTTTAACAAATCCGCGGCTTAACCGCATCGGGAAAATGATTAAATAAGGTAAAAAGGTAAAAGTAAAAAGGTAAAAGTAAAAAAGTATTTAAAAATTTGTAATTCTTATAAACAGTTTAATTTTCCCGTCTTTTATTATGAAATTTAACTCGGAAGTTTCCGACGCTCTCGCCAATAAAAAACCAATCGTCGCACTCGAATCAACCGTTATCGCTCACGGTTTGCCTTATCCCGAAAATATTCAAACTGCTGAAAACTTAGAAAAAATCGTCCGCAAAAACGGGGCAGTTCCCGCGACGATTGCTGTTTTTGACGGGGAATTTTGTGTCGGATTAAATCAAAATCAAATCAAAAGATTAGCAACCGATAAAAATATCAGAAAAATTTCCCGACGCGATTTGTCTGTTGCCGCTGCCAAAAAACTAAATTGTGCGACAACAGTTGCGACGACGATGTTTATTGCTCATTGTGCCGGAATAAAAGTTTTCGCAACAGGCGGAATCGGCGGCGTTCACAGAGGTTTTTCCGCAGACATTTCCGCTGATCTGCCCGAACTTGCACAAACTCCAATAATTACCGTCTGTTCTGGTGCAAAAATTGTGCTTGACCTGCCTCAAACAAGAGAATGGCTGGAAACAAATGGTGTAACGATTTTGGGTTATAAATGCGTTGAACTTCCCGCATTTTATTCACATAAAAGCGGTTTGTATGTTGATGAAAAAGTAAATTCGATTGAGGAAATTGTTGAGATTGCCAACGCCAGAGATAAATTAGAATTGCTGAATGCGATTCTCGTAACCGTTCCCGTGCCGAAAAAATTTGAAATTGATGCGATTAAATTAGAGCGAATCTTGGAAAAATCGCTCAAACTTGCCGCAAAAGAAAATGTCCGGGGCAAAAATCTAACTCCGTTTCTGCTATCTAAAATGTCCGAATTCAGCAAAGGTAAAACGCTTCAAACCAACATCGCACTTTTAGAAAACAACGCCCGCATCGCCGCAGAAATTGCAGTTGCTATAAAATGAACTCGGTATTTTTTACTTTTTACTTTTTACTTTTTCGCCATTTTCTCTTTCAACGTATCAAGCCTATTTTGTGCTTCTTCAACTTCCGAGCTGTTCGGGAATTTACGCACGATCTCTAGCCACGCATCGCCGTCATAATGGAAGGTTTTTGTATTAATATTGAACAAAAATCGAATGCCGATTTTGCGGTAACGGTCAAGACTGGGAAAATTGAGATAAAAACTATGCAAGGGAGCTCCCGAAGCCGCCATTTCGCTGCGATCCAAACTTTTTGCCGCCGCTTTTGATAAACTTAAGGCTTCCTCCTCCATTAAATCGCCGATCAATAAAAGGATTGACGGACGCAAGATTGATTTCGGAAACTGCTCAAGAAAAATCACGGCTTTATCAATTTTATCGAAACGATCCGAAGCCTGAACCAATTTAGCGAGCCGCTGGTCGTCGTTTTTCCGAAAACTGCCGATAATCGCTTCCGCCTGCACCCAACCCGCCATATTATTTGAAGTTCTGACTTGATAAAATAAAACTCCGTCGCCCGTTTTTTCACCTAAAACAAAAACTTCCCTGCCGACTCCCATTCTTTGAAGCGGCATTGCGTATAGACTCGGACTGTTTCTTAAAACCGAAAGCCTTCGGTCAACAACAATCGCGGGATTCCCTTTTTTTTCAGTAATTTTCCGGTTACTTTTGGAACGAACCGGACTTTTTTGAGCTTCGACTGAAATTGAGAAAGCTGAAAAAATTAATAGTAAAAACAATAATGCTAAGTGTTTCATAAATATTGAGGATTTCTTAGAGTAAATTAATTTTAAAGGTGAATTATAACTTATTTAACTTCAAAAAACTAAATTTTTCGTTGAGCGTCTTTGATTCTGTCATTTATGCCGGCGAGATGAAAATGTGTGATAGCAATCGCTAAAGCATCGGCGGCATCGTGAGGTTCTGGATTTTTTTTCAATTTTAAGAGCAGACGCACCATTTCCTGCACCTGATGTTTTTCCGCGTTGCCGTAACCGACAACCATTTTTTTGATGAGCCGCGGACTGTATTCGGCAATTTCCAAACCGGATTTTTCGCCAATTAAAAGCACAACTCCGCGAACTTGTCCGAGTTTCAAAGCAACTTTTACATTCTTTGCATAAAACGCTTCTTCCACCGAAATAACATCGGGTTCAAATCTTTTGATGACTTCCTCGATGCCGTCGTAGATTTTCAAAAGCCGTTTGGAAAACGCCTGACGCGGGCTGGATTTGACAGTTCCATAAGCCACGCCTTGATATTTCAAGCCGCTTCCTTCGACCACGCCCCAACCGAGCGTCTGACTTCCCGGATCAATTCCTAAGACTTTCACCCGTGAAATTTACTAAAACTTTATAAAAAAAGCAATCGGGCAAATTTCAGATTTCAAATTTCAAACAATACTACTTTAAGCGTTCTTTATAACTTTTGAAATTTGAAATTTGAAATTTGTGATTAATCTTCCAACTCTGCATCGTCTATATCAAAATTTGCATAGACATTCTGAACATCGTCGTGGTCGTCTATGATTTCATAAAGTTTGAGCATACTTTGAGCGTCCGTGCCTTCGACTTTTACATAAGTCTGCGGAATCATTGAGATTTCAGCAACTTCGGTTTCGATTCCCGCATCTTCGACGGCTTTTTTTACGTCTTCAAAAGTTTCCTGTTCGGTAAAAATTTCAAAATTATCATCGTCCTGCTTTAAGTCTTCCGCACCGGCTTCGATGGCGATTTCAAAAAGTTCTTCTTCGGACTTTTTCTGTTTATCAACGACAATATAACCTTTGCGGTCAAACATATATGAAACCGAACCCGATTCACCTAAGTTTCCGTTATTTTTTGAAAGCAAATGGCGAAGTTCGGCAACCGTCCGATTTCTATTATCGGTCATTGTTTCAATCAAAATCGCCACGCCGCCGGGACCATAAGCCTCGTAAGTTATTTCATCATACGAAACACCTTCGATCTCGCCCGTTCCGCGTTTAATTGCTCGATCAATATTGTCATTCGGCATATTTTGACCTTTGGCATCCGAAATTGCTTTTCTAAGTCGCGGATTCATATCGGGATCGCCGCCCGCATCGCGTGCCGCCACCGAAATTTCTCTTGCCAATCTCGTAAAAATCTTGCCGCGTTTGGCATCCGCCGCACCTTTTTTGTGCTTAATACTGCTCCACTTGGAATGTCCTGACATATTTATAGATTCCTTTTTCTCGTAAATTAGATTTGAAATATATCACGCTATTTTTTTGCTTGCAAAATGGCGTAAATAATTTGTTTATCTGATGTTCTGATTTTAATTTGTTTTGTTTTTGAAGTTTCGCCGCTGATTATTTCAATGTTACTTTTTGCAATTTTTAACTCTTTCGACAAAATTTTTATTAATTCTTTATTCGCTTTTCCGTCAACGGGCGGAGAAGAAAGTTTAACCTTCAAATCGCCGTCGTGTTCACCGACAATTTCGCTTTTTGATGAACGCGGAATCACCCGCACATTAAAAATTATTGAATCTTGATTTTCCGTAATTTCAATCAATTATTTAAGCAGAACTCCCGCCACCGCCATTTGCAGAAAATTTAATAAAATAAGCACCACAATCGGCGAAATATCGAACATTCCAAGCGGCGGAATCAATTTTCTAAACGGTTCAAGAACAGGATCGGTCAACTTTATTAAAAACCTGAAAATTTTATTTTGATAAGATGTAATCCACGATAAAATTATGCGGAAAACGATCAGAAGCGAATAAATCCCCAAAAACCCAAAAAGTATTCCACCGACTATTCTTGTGATGCTTGCGGTTTGAATACCGATAATTACATTATCAATCGCAAAGAAAAAATAAAAAAATAATTGCAGCGTGAAATATGCAAAAACGACAAATCCTAAAAGTGCGATCAGCGGAGCGATCTTTGTACTTATATTTCTCTGAGCAAGAAATCTCGCAATCGGATAAACGAATTTGTCCGTTATTTTTTTGATGCTTAATGACAATCTGCCGATAAACCCAAAGGGATTTGGATCGGTATAGTTAAAGATCAAACGCAAGACCATCAGTAAAATGACGATCATTACGCAAAAAACGATGAATCCGCGAATAACTGGATAAAGAACTGTTTCTAACATAATTTAATCTCTGAAATAAAAAATCTGAAGTTGTTTTTCTAAACCTTACTATAATCTCTCCGCCCGAAAATCGCTGTGCCGACTCTAATTAGCGTTGCACCTTCCTCAATCGCAATTTCAAAATCGTGGCTCATTCCCATCGAAAGTTCGCCAAAAGCGTTTGCAAAAACATTTTGCAAATTTAATTTATCACGAATTTCCCGCAACTTTGCAAAATATGGACGAACTTTTTCAAAATCTTCAAAATACGGCGGAATTATCATTAAACCATTAAACTTCAAGCATTTACAATTTTGCAAAACTTTAAGAATTTCAGGCAAATCTTTTTCTTTGATGCCGAATTTGCTCTCTTCGTCCGCCAAATCTATTTGTATCAAAACCGATAATTCTTTACGCTCTTCCTCTAAACAAATACGTTCAAGACGCTCCGCAAGTTCAACCGAATCAAGCGTATGAATTACATCAAAATTCTCTACCGCCTTGCGTGCCTTATTTTTTTGCAAATGTCCGATCAAATGCCATTCCGCCTTCTCGCGTCCGATCTCTGAAATCTTTTCAATTGCTTCCTGAATTTTATTTTCTCCCAAATTTTCAACGCCCGCATTAATCGCCTCACATAAAATCTCGACGGGATGCGTTTTGCTGACAGCAACAAGTTTTATTTCAGACGGATTTCTACCCGAATTTTCCGCCGCCGATAAAATCTTCTGCCGAACATCCGCCAAATTTTCTGCTAAATTCATTGTCATTATTTTAATCATAAAAGAAACCGCACCCGACTTAAAGCACGCACCCGAAAAATTCATTTACACATTTTCCGACTTGTAACTTTCCGCAAACAAATTTATATTTATTAACGCTTGCGGATGTGGCGGAATTGGTAGACGCGTAGGTCTCAGAAGCCTATGGTGGCAACATCGTGGAGGTTCAAGTCCTCTCATCCGCATTTTCTTATTTTAAAAAATCCATTATGAAAATTATTGAATCCATCAAAAAACATCAATCTGCATTCGGCTTGGAATTATCCGCTGGAAAACTCTCACAACTCGCCGTTTATTATGATCTGGTCCGAGAATTTAATGATGAACTTCATCTGGTAGCTCCCTGCGATGCTGAAGAATTTGCTGTTCGGCATATTCTCGAATCACTTTTTGCTCTTCAATTTTTGCCCCAAAAAAGTGTTTTTGCCGATGTCGGAACGGGTGCCGGATTGCCTGCTATTCCGTGTCTGATCGTGCGTGAAGATTTGATGGGAAAATTGATTGAATCCAAATCGAAGAAGGATAAATTTCTTAGTGATGCTATTTTCAAATGCAATCTGCGGGAACGGGCAATTCTTATAAATAAACAATTTCAGGAAGTCCAAAACATTGAAGTTTCCTATATCATGTGTCGTGCGTTGGATAAATTCGGAAAGCGTGTCGAGCAATTGAAAAAATGGTCAAACAATGCCGAAATGCTTTTGTTTGCCGGCGATTCCGTTAGACAAGAATTATACCGGAAGAAAATTTTGTTCGATGAATTTTTGATTCCAATGTCGGAGAAACGGTTTATTTTTAAGACCAAAAATTAGTTTCCCAGAGATTGTTCGGGTGTTTCATATTTGATACAATGTGTCATATGAAACAATCAAGCAATGCTGCTGTTAAAGCTAAAAAACTAAAAGCTGCCAAGAAAAAGATAGTTACTACGACAAATAGAAAGGTAAAAAAACCCAAGTCCAAAATTGAAACTAAAAATAAAGTAACAGATCAAGAGCAAACCGTTGCTAAATCAAAAAGAAAATCAACAAACAACATCACAAAACCTAAAGCTGCTGCGAAGGAAGCAATAAAAAAATCAACGCTCGTTGCCAAACTTAAAACTCCCGTTAAAAAAGCGAGAACCATAATACAATCAAAAGTTAAAGCAGATAATGAAGTTAAAACTATCGGCAAATCGACGGAAAAAAAACCAACCCAAAAAGTAGAAAAAACTGCAACTCCGAAGAAGCTCGTTAAAAGAAATAGAAAACCTTCAAAACCGGCTCTTAAATCAAATGCGAAACAAGATGCTAAAATTACTATTCCAAAAGCAAAAAAAACTACGAACAATCCCGTTACAAAATCCCGCAAAGCCTCAACAGCGGAAAAAAGTGTTTCAAAAAGTAAACCTAAAACTCAAAAAAAGATAAAAAAGATTATAAAAAAACCTACTGTCACCAAAAAGATAACTAAACCAAAACGCAAAACGGAGAACAAAGTTAAACCACAAACTAAAAAAACAGTAACTCCCAAAAAGCAAAGTAAAAGAATCAAAAAAGTAGTTCCAAGTGAAAAGAAAAAACAGACTGTAAAGCAAGATTTACTTAAAAATAAGAAATTAAAAGTTGCGGTAAAACAACAAACCGGCAAGCCTGTTGAGCCGAAAAAACAAATCAAAAATAAGATACAAATAAAGAAAAAACCCGGTCTTTCAAATAAAAATAAACCTCGTATAACAATAAAATCCGAGAAGATTGGAAATCAAAAAACTGATGTAAAGAAACCGGATTACAAACCGTTTCTTAAAGATATTAAGCAAAAGAAAAGACGCAAAAAAGCACAAAAACCCATTGAAATTGAAGATAAAAGCAGTTATTTATTTGAAAAAACAACCCGCAAAAAAAGAGGTCGCAGAAAACTTATCAAACCTGTCGGTTCCGCGGTTTTTCGTGGGAAACGTATGAGTTATGAATTTGATGTTTACAACCTGAAAGAAAAATTTGAAGATTTTCCTGCCGTGTTTGTTATTTCAAAACGCAAATTAGACAAAAACGGCAAAGGACATCACAAAATAATTTGCATCGGGCAAACCGAAACACTTGGAAAAGAGATTGTAAAACACAATAGATTGTCTTGTATTAAGAAAAATAAAGCTACTGTTATCAGTATTTTAAAGGATGATTCAGAAAGAAACCGTTTATTGATCGAGGAAAACTTAAAAACCAGTTACGGTATTTTGTGTTTGCATGATTAATTTTCTTACAAAATGAAATATTTGATCAGTCCCAAAATTCCGCCGCCCAAAACTATCCATAAAACATCAATCTTAAATCTTAGCAAAACTACAAATGAAATTGCCCCGATAATCAACGCAAACCAATTAAATATTTGGTCGTGATAAATTACTGCAGCACCGAAAACAATTGCCAGATTTAAAATAACACCAACGACAGCCGCAGTTACGCCCGAAAGAATCGCTTTTAATTTTACGTTGTCTTGGAATTTTTCGATCAAAGGTGCAAATGCAAATATAAAAAAGAAACACGGCAAAAATGTTGCAAATGTCGTTAAAAGTGCAGTTAAAATTGCTGAAAAAGTTTGATCAAACTCGCCCGGATTATTCCAACCCGCCATAAATCCGACAAATTGCAAGACCATTATCAGCGGTCCGGGCGTTGTTTCTGCTAAACCAAAACCATCAATCGCTTGCTGTGCGGTCAACCAGCCGTAAGAATTTACGGCGATCTGATTGACATAAGCAAGAACCGCATAAGCTCCGCCGAAAGTAACAAAAGCCGCTTGCGTAAAAAACAAATAAACCTTCAACTGCAAACTTTTCCAACCGAGTGTGAATAGCAAAAATAAAAATGGAATCAGCCATAAAACAAAACAAACAGCGAAAACTTTGACGATATTTAATTGGTAATTGGTAATTGGTGATTGGTTTTCACTCTTCTGACTTTGGACTTCTGACTTTGGACTCCGGACTAAAAAATATCCAAGAATCCCTGCACCTAAAACGATCAATGGAAAAGGAACGTGCAGAAAATATATAGCGACAAAAGCAATTGCGGCGATCAAAATATGCCAATTTGTTTTGAAGGCTTTTTTACCGATCTTGATGACCGCTTCAACAACTATCGCCACAACAACGGCTTTGATTCCGTCTAAAACTGCCGAAATTTGCGGCACTTCACCGAATTTTGCATAAATATATGAAAGCCCCAACAATATGAAAATCGAGGGAATCACAAAAAAAGCACCCGCTGCAATTCCGCCGCGTGTGCCATGCAATAACCAACCGTTATATGTCGCAAGTTGCTGTGCTTCGGGTCCCGGCAGGAGCATACAAAAATTCATTGCGTGTTGAAATTTCTCTTCCGAGATCCATTTTTGCCGTTCAACTAATTCACGGTGCATAATGGCGATCTGCCCCGCCGGACCGCCGAATGAAATAAATCCGAGTTTTATCCAAAATTTTAAAGCGTCGCGAAATTGCGGTTTATTTTCCATCCAAAATCTCCGTAGCAATTCGATGAAAATTTTGGCGTGTTTCTTTCAAATCCGCTAATGGTAATTCACGATTGTGTGTGCGGTTGGTCAGCAGTATAAAAATACGCTCTTTTGAAGGTTCTATCCAAAGCGAAGTTCCCGTAAAACCTAAATGTCCGAAACTGTCTTTTGCCAACGCCTCGCTCGCCGTCGAATCTTTCGTTTCGGCAAGTTGAAAGGCAATCGAACGTGCTTGATTCAAACCTTTTGTAAAATTCGTGCGAAATAATTTACAGGTTTCGGGTTTTAGCAAAACGCTTGATTCGGCAAGGAATTGTTGAGCGATCTTGAAAACTTCAAAAGCAATTGAAAAAAGTCCCGCGTGTCCTGCGACTCCATCCATAAAATAACAATTATTATCGTGAACCTCGCCCCAAATTATTTGATTGCGGAATTCAGATTTTAGATTTTGGATTTTATAACCCAAATCTTTACAGGTTTGTCTCTCAAAAGCGTTTCCTTTTTCGCTGGCGGCGGTTTGTTTTATTAATTTTTTTGATGGGTTAAAGAATGTATTTTGTAAATTTAGCGGCTTGAAAATTTCCTGTTTTGCAACTTCATCAAGCGGTTTTCCGAAAACTTTTTCAACCAAAAAACCAAGCATCAAAAAATTAAGATCACTGTAAACAACCTTTTTATTTATTTTATTTTCCAGCAATTTAGAAGCGATTTTTTCTGAAATTTGAAATTTTGAATCTGAGATCAGATAAAAAGGCAACCAACTTTGAAAACCCGAATTATGAGTTAATAAATTCTCAATCGTGATTTTTCTTTTCTCATCAGTATCAAATTCGCTGAAATATTTGGCGATTTTATCGGATAAATTTATACTGCCGATCTCAATTAACTTCGCACAGAGCAAACCCGTAACCAAAACTTTGGTCAGCGATGCCAAATCAAAAATCGTTTCAAGTTTTGCTTCGATTTTTTCAGGTTCTACAACTGCAAATCCGAGTGCATCTTGCAATTTTATCTCGCCTTTTTCCGCAATAAGATAAACCGCCGATGGAAAATCGCCCGCGTCAATTTTTGATTGTAGAAATTTTGAGATTTTTTCTGATTTAATCATTCATTTGGCAATTTATCTAAAACCCAAGGTAAAACAGCATTTTCAATTTCAACTTGAATAAGTTTTTTGTCTGCAAAAATATCGTATCTCAAACTTGTTTGTTCCAAAAAATAAACTATCAAACCATTTTCAAACTTAATAGGATTTCCCTCTTTGATAATTCTTCCTATCGAATGAAACCAAAGACCATATAAATGTTTGTTTTTATCTAAAGTTGCTTCGTAAGTTTCGGCATCTTTCTTATAATCAATTCCAAGTTTCTCTAATAATTCTAAAATTTCACCTTGAAATAATTCATCTCGCAAAGCTGTGAAGTTATTGCAATAAATACAACCACAACCTTCGGCACTTCCAATTTTAATTTCTTGATAGGCGTTTTTAGTTGCGTCAACATCACACTCTAAAATCCAATCCTTGATAATAATTTCTTTCATTTCAAAACATCCAAACGATTCCGATGCATTTCAATTTTATCTAAAACCTGCAAAGCCAAATCTAAAGCACGCCTGCCATCTTGAGCAGTTATCGGCGGAGTTTTATCTTCTAAGATCGCTTCAATAAAACCTGACAATTCCGCCCGCAGAGGTTCGACATCTTCGACTTCGAGTTTATTAACATTGATTCCTAAAAGTATGTGTTCGGCATCAGGATTTAATGATGTGACGGACGCAAATTTTGTCGCGTAATCCAAAACAACATAAGAATTTGTTTGATAAAATCGTGTCTTGCGGACTTTTTCCGTACCGACTCTGGAAGCGGTTATATTTGCCACCGCACCGTTTTCAAATTCGATTCGGGCATTCGCGGCATCAACCTTATCAGAAATTATCGGGATTCCGACGGCGTGGATTGATACAGGTTTTACATTCTCGCCGACGAGCCATTGAATCGAATCGAGATCATGAATCATTACGTCTAAAACTACATCAACATCGAGCGAACGATTTGGAAAAGGCGACACACGATGGATTTCAAAATAAAGCGGATTCGTTACGTGCGGACGTAAGGCAACCATTGCGGGATTATATCTTTCCAGATGCCCGACCATAATTTTTGCACCCGATTTTTCCGCCGCCGCCGTCATTTTATCAACTTCTGCTAAAGTCATAGCAATCGGTTTTTCGACCAGACAATGCACGCCTTTTTCCAGAAACGCACAGGTAATTTCGCAATGAAGTTCCGTCGGCGTGACGATTGAA
>MWWE01000097.1_pt1 | contig 13794 bp, 7 predicted proteins | sample 1047301 | NCBI WGS metagenome assembly MWWE01 (sample SAMN06349973, study PRJNA376086) | soil metagenome | isolation source: MS1-1 sample Antarctic (ecotone) soil | place: Antarctica
GAAAACTATGTGTCGTGCCATGGCGATAACCGTTTTCCAAGGCTTCGCATTGTTTTTTCGTTAGTTCGATTACTTTTATTTTACCCATCTCGCTTGATAGTCTAAACTATTTCTGCACGATTACTTAACAGTTTTTGGATGAGTGCAAACCTGAAAGCAGAAGCCTTGAAAATTGTGGATGAATAGATTCTATTCGGAAAATTGGAAGATGGCGGAAGCGTTGCGGTGACGGAAAAAGATGAGGAATTGGTCTTAAAGTTTTAAACTATGATAGAAGGGTTTAAATGCTCTTATTGTGAGAAATATCACGAAACAATTCCGCTTAATTATGGTTCAAAATTTCCCGAATAATATTTTGGACTTCCAACTGTAGAACGCAATAATAGAATTGAAATTAGAAATAGTGGAAATTCCAATTCATCAAACCAAATAAGAGTGAGTTCTGCTCTTATCTGGTTTTGTCTTTACAAAAAATTTACAACCGAAAACGATGATCGTCAACGAATATGCAGGTTCGGACGGTGATCTTCTGCCGTGGCTTTTCCGCAAAGCCGAAGTCGGAACAATCGTCGGCAAGAAAACATGGGGCGGACTCATCGGAATTTACAGTTACCCGCAGTTAATTGACGGCGGAAACGTAACCGCACCGCGTGTTGCTTTCAGAAATGCAAAAGGCGAATTGGACGTTGAAAATAAAGGAGTCGCTCCCGATGTCGAAATTGATCTCGATCCGAAACTCTGGCGTATGGGACGCGATCCGCAGCTTGAAAAAGCCGTTGAAGTTATGCTTGAACAAATAAGGAAAAATCCGGTGACAAAACCGAAAAACGGTGCGTTTCCGAAATATTCAAAACCGTAAGAAGATTTATTGCCCGTGAATAAAAGCGAAAGGACGCGAAAAGAAAAAAATGAGAGAGAAGAAATTTAACCACAGATAAACTCAGATATTTTTTGGTTTATTTGTTATTCATTTTTGTTATTGTTTCTGCTCTTATTTTTTTCGCCTTCTTTCGCGTATTTCGCGGACAAAATTTCTTTATCTTCTATTCTTCTTCCTCCAACGAAACTACAAAAATCTTACCTTTTTCATTCACGCCGAAACGCCACAGCAAAAGTTTTGTTTTGGTTTCGGCTCGGTAGAAGTAGATTTTTCCGCTGTCGTTTGCTTCATCTTCGATCAGTTCAAATTTTTGTATCCTGCCGAAATTTGCGATACGTCTGTAATTTGTTTTTGAGCGGTCGGTTGAAAGTGTTTTGATAAAATTTTCGTCCAGATTTTGAACATTGAAATTTTCCCGCAAAATTTGTTCGAGAGCCTTTTTATGTTTTTCGGATATTTTCGCGTCCGCGTCGGCTTTTGATTTTAGTGTTTTGAGCAAAATCGAAGGAATGTAAATCTTTGCAATTCCGCGTGCTATCGAACTTCCGAGTCCTTGAGTTCCCAAATTTGTCAGAACAATCACGGACAAATCCGCATTAACATAACGCGAATTGTTGGCTGCAAATCCGGCAGTTTGTCCGCCGTGGCTTATCAAATGCTGTCCGCGAAAATCCAAGATTCCCCAGCCGAATCCGTATGAATTTTCTTTTCCGCTGTTCAGGGTAAAAGGTTTCCAACTTTCATTTTTGCTGGAGTTTTTCAAAATCGTTTCATCCTGCAAAGCGATGTTCCATTTTGCCAAATCTTCAGCGGTTGAAACGATTGCTCCGGCACTAAAAAGGTCGGTCAATTCATAATCACGCCCGACGAGCCTGCCGTTTTCCCATTCATAACCTGTCGCCCGATTGCGAATAACAAACTGCGGATCGCGGTCGGCGGTTTTATCCATTTTCAAAGGTTTGAAAATCCGTTCACGTAAAAATTCCCAGTAATTTTTGCCCGATGCCGATTCGATTATATAACCTAAAAGACTGTAGCCGCTGTTACTGTATTTGTAATCCGAACCCGGTTCAAAATCCAGCGGTTGCGGTCGTAATTCGTTGATAAAATTTTTGATCTTGTATCGTTTTGAAAGCTGAAATCCGCCGAGACTCGTATAACTTTTTACGCCGGAAGTATGTGTTAAAAGATGTCGAACCGTAACATCTTTCCACGCTTCGGGCGTATCGGGAAGGAATTTCGAGATTTTACCATCCAGATTTATTTTGCCATCTTCGACCAGAAGCATAATTGCGGCAGCGGTGATTTGCTTTGAAACCGAACCGATCTCAAAAACGGTTTCGGTTGTAACGGGAGCATTAAATTCCACGCTTGCTACGCCGTAACCTTTGGTTTTGAAAACTTTACCATTTTTGACGACGGCAATCGCCACGCCCGGAATATGATGTTCCGCCATTTGATTTTGGACAAATTTATCCACATTATCCGCCTGTGCAAAAGCTGTGGAAAACAAGCAAACATAAACAAAAATTAATAAAAAATTTGAAATTTGAAATTTGAAATTCATATCTTTAAATAAAACCTCATCTTGAAAATGAATCAATTAATTTGAACCAATCGGATCTCCGGGCGGTTCTGGTAGAATTTCCGTCTGTTTCCGGGGCATTGCCGGACGATCTAAAAAGCGTTCGATGTTTTCTATTGTCATTTTGTAATGGGTTGCCGTATTTCCTTTAACAACAGCTTTTTTCAAATCCTCCGCAAGTTGCCGCAAACTCTCGTTTGCCACCGCCCGAACTTGCATTTGAGCATCTTCATTTGCAGCCAGATTCATTAAATGCGTTACGGTCAAACTTTGAATTGTCCGTTGAATTTCGGCGTGATAATTGTTGTTTGAAACAGGCATTTTCCAAGTCGCTTTGAGCAAAGCGTCAACAATTTCCCGAAAATGTGGATTGTTTTTATCGCGTGCGTTAAAAGTTATAAGACGTGCCGCACGATTCGGCTCGAGCAAACCGCCGATTGTCATATCCGCCGCGATTTCCGCCGCACCGATTGGGTCAAAAATTGGATTTGTGCGTTTCGGGAAGAGTTCGGAACGAGCCGAACCGTAGCCGAAAGCCATCGGCGGCAGGATTTGCAAAATGCTTTCGGGAATCGCCAATTCTTCAGGTTTGATCGTTTCAAGAACTGTATTTAATGCTTCACGTTGTTTGGCAGGCGAAGCGATTTCATAAACTGTCGACGGATTCGGCATATTTCCCGTTCTGACCGCATAACTGTAATAAACTCCACCGATAGATTTTGTCGCCGCCGTTGTTTGATAACGATGATGCAGATACAGCGGCAGTAATTTATTTTCAAGTTCCGAAAGCGGCATTCCTTTGTCAACATTATTTAAACCGAAAGTTTCCAGACCGATCTTGCGAACTCGCATTATGTGTTTTAATTCCGCAACCGGATCGCTTCCGTTGTCCCACAAATTCGCCAGCGGATGTGCGGCACTTGCCGGGCGTGTGTCGCCGTCGGAAATAAATGAATAGCCGTTGCGAATTCCGTTTTGCAGAATTTTTTCAAGTTCCGCTTTTTCATTTGCTCCGGCGGGAAAATCCGTGTAGGCAAATTGCGTTACCCATTTATCGTAAACGCCGATCTTGTCATCGTAAGCGTCTGAAAAATCGAGTTTTCCGTCAACAATTTTAATCAACGGTGCGGGATAATCCATCACCGAACCGCGTCCGTATGTGCTTGCGGCAAAATTATGTGCAAAGCCTAAAGTATGTCCGATCTCGTGAGCAGAAAGTTGGCGGATTCTTGCAAAGGCGAGAGTTTCAGCGTCGGTTTTTGCGTCGGCTTTTAATAAATAATCAATGTCGGGCATTGCCGCAAAATTGCACATTGCATTAGAAGCATATTGCGGAGCAAACGCCGATGCGATCAGAAAATCCTGTCTTGCCCTTTGCGAATCGAGCGTAACGACTCCTTTGATAATTTCGCCCGTTCGCGGATCAACGATGCTCGAACCGTAAGCCCAGCCGCGTGTCGAGCGATGCACCCAATTTACGACGTTGTAGCGAACATCCAGCGGATCGGCATCGGCAGGCAAAACTTTCACTTGAAAAGCATTTTTATAACCCGCCGCTTCAAACGCAGTATTCCACCATTTTCCGCCTTCGATCAAAGCGTCTTGAATCTTTTTCGGTGTGCCGTTATCAACATAATAAACTATCGGCTCAACCGCTTCCGACATCGCCGCATTCGGATTTTTCTTGTTCAAACGATGCCGCACGATCCAGCGTTTTTCGAGATTTTCGCTGATGTCCGTGGCGTAATCGTAAAATTGAATCGCAAACGCACCGATTCGCGGATCGAATTCACGCGGTTTATAATTGTTGTCGGGAAGTTCGATAAACGAATGTCTCTGCCGCGTCGTTACCGAATCTCCGCTCGGACTTGTTTGATTTACCAATCTCCCCGTTTCGCCTTTCGCCGTCAAAGTTATCGTCGCTTCAACTTCCGTATTTTTCGGAAAGCCTTTCGTATTCGGCAAATAAAACGCACTGCGGCTTTCGTCTATCGAATAGCTGCCCTGTTTTGTTTGCTGCAAACGCACGCCCACGCCGTGAGCATCACGAATTAGAAAATCCGTTGCATCAATTAAAAACTTGTCCGAATCCTTCGCCGCAACTTTAAATCCCCAAACCACAGACTTTGCAAAAGATTCCTCAACCGCCCGTTTTTCCGCCGCGTTATCGCTCAACGCCCGAAAACCGTAATTCGGCTGAACAAGCAAAACTTTATTTCCCACACGCTCAAAATAAACCACTTTTGTATCGCCCAACTGTCCGCGATCCAAGCCAATCGGATTTGAACCAACGCCCGTCGGAAGCGAAACCTGATACAAAAATTCCTGATTCAAACGCGAAATTTCAAAATATATTTTGCCCCGTTCATCGTCATAGAAAAGCGGCAAATATCCGTCAATCTTTCGCAAATCCTTCGTAAATTCGGAAATGGATTTTATTTGTTTTGCATTATTTTCATCTTTTTGTGCAAAAATGGAAAACGATACAAAAACAAGCAACAAAAATGCAGTAATAACTTTAGGCATAATTTATTTAATATTTGTTGAATTCGATATGAAAAAATGTATCACTAATTCGATTGTTTTGGCAATTTCTTAACAGAATCCACGGGAGTAGCAATCATCTTTTTTCTTTCGGCAAAAGTTTATAAGTATTTTCCAAAAGCTGTTTTGCTCTTGCTTCATCCAAATCAAGCAACGCCACATATTGTTTATTAAATCCTTCGTTATCCTTTAGTTTATAAAATGCAAAACCAAGTTCGTAATGTGCATCGGCATCATTTTCTCTAAGTTCTATCGCCCTTTGAAAAGCGTTCCTTGCGGATTCAAAATCATTTAATCCTTTATATGCGAGTCCCAAATTAAAGTATCCCTCGTATGAAACTTTTTTGCCTACGCCTTCAGTCCTTTCAAGAAAAACTTCACGAGCATTTTCATATTCCTTCAGTTGCAGGTAATTCATTCCGATATAGGTTTTTGTAATGTCGGATTCATCGCCTAAACCTACCGAATAATATAAAATAGAAAGAGATTCAGAATATTTTTTTTCTTCATATAATACCGAGCCGAGTTCACCGAGAATTTGTATGTTTTTTTTATCAAACCGCAATGCAAAATTGAGATCATTTTCCGCCGCTGCATAATCTCCTCCTCGTGATAAAGAACGTGAAATCAAACTTGTTACAATTTTATTGCGTTCAGATTCGGAAAGTGCATTTATCTCTTCATTTGTTATTTGTTCATCGGGAATTTCAATTAAATCATCTTCCTCCGTTATAATTTCTGAATTCGACACAGGCGGCGATATTGATAAATCCGATTGTGAATTATTTGAAAAATTACTGCCGATTATAGCTCCGAAAATAGGCGTTAAAAATGAAATAATTACCAATGCCGTAACTGCTGTCGTAGTGCCGCCCAGAGAATTTATGTTTGCTTCGACCTGAGATTTTGCTTCGAGCAATTCTTTCGATTTTTCAGTAAGTTCCTCTTGTTTTTGTTGCAGATAATTTGAACCTGAACCCAAAGTCTTCAGCAATTTATTAATTTCCTTTTCGATTCTGCCGCGTTCTTCGGAAGTTTTTTGTTTAATTTTTTCCTTTTCGGCGTGGGTGATTTCGGGAGTTGAATTATATTTAAATTTTCCTTCAACCTCCCTTCGCCATTCGATCAGTTTTTCCGTCGTTTCATTATCAATATTGTAATAATAAAGCAGACGTTTTTCGGTAGCTTCGGCGGCGGTTTTGATTCCTTTTTTGTTTAAAAATTTCAGTTTTTCATCGGTCATTCCCCAAATATCCGCATCCTGCAAATTGCTGGAACGCAGATGTTCATTAAACTGTCGGCGGCGAATGTCGGTGTGCAGACGCTTCAAATCCTTGACGCTTCTTTGCTGAAGTTTTTTATAATCTTCAACTTTATTTCTGATCTGCAACGCTTCTTCACTTTTATTTTCAGACGCGATCAAACCAAACCAATCACTTTCTATAAATTCCAACTCATTTTGAATTTTGGCTAAGTTCTGATTCAATTTATTTCTTATCGGTTTCCCGGTTGCATCCAATATGTAAATAAAAAGAAACATCAGCATAAAATTCAAAACGCACATTGCACCCACGCCCAAACCCGCCATCAAAACAACCAAAAACAAAAAATATCCGCCGACGACCATTACTTGCTTATTGCGTTCCTGCTCATTTATTTCGGCAAATTTGGGTGTTGGTTGTGATGAACGGGAAAAAACAGGTTTTGGCAGAGTTGCGGGTAAATTTGAATTTTTGCCGATATTTGCAATCAGATTTTCAACCGTATAAATGTTAAACGTTTTTTCGCCGTCGCCGTTTTCGCCTTTGATTGTAAAGGGAAAAAGTATCAAACCCGTTTTGCCTTCGAGTTTGCACCACGGGCAGGAAGCCAAGTTATTATAAAAATGATGTCCGGGATGAAAGATACACTGTTCGAGATTCTCCGATAAATCAACGAGTGTTTCGATCCATTCCTGCGGACTCGGACGAGTTGTTTTTTCTTCAAAAGCCCGTTCAAAAAGTCCGGCGACACGCGGCGAGATTTCATTTAAAGAAAGAGTTCCGGGTGGTTGTTTTACATTTTTTTCTCCCGCATTTTTGCCGAAAGCAAAGCGGTATTCGCGGATGCAGTCTTCTAAAGTTTTATCTTTTTCGCCAAGATAATTTCCCGAAAAAGGATGTCTGCCTAAAAATAATAATTGAAAAATTATCACGGCAAGTCCGAAATTATCGTGTTTCGGTAATCTTTCAATCTCACTTAAACTTGCCTTTTGCAATTCGGGAGCTAAGTGAGTTACGACTCCGACCTCGCAGGCGTAGCGTTTTTCATCCGCTTTGATCGCGTAGCTGTCGCAGTCAATCAATTTTACAGTTCCGTCCGCTAAAACGACGCAGTTTCCGTGATTGACATCGCCCATTACGTGGTCATATTTTTGCAGACTGTAAAACGCCCGGGCAACATTTGTCGCAGTATGAATCAGAAAATGCCAGTTCGCATCGGGAAAATGAACGCGGCGACTTTTCAGCGAATAAAGTTCGTGAATTTCCTTTGCATTAATATTCGGCATCAAAAAACCGACGATTTTTCCATCAGGTTTTTCGTGCAAAGTTTCGACAACCCAAGCGGCAACCTTTTGCAGAATTTCGTGATTATTCTCCGTCATCCAACGCAGTTTTTCAGCTTTTTCTTCCGTTATAGGTTCGTAATAAATCTTTGCAACGAGTTCAAGATTTCCTTCACAGAAATAAACCGCACCTTCACCGCCACGCCCGATTTCTTGGGTTAAAACGTGAGATTTTCCTGTGCTGTCATAAAATGTGGGCATAGCTTTTATTGGAACGCCAGCATCTTGCTGGCAACGAATGCCTAAGCATTCGAGTAAAGATTATTATCTTTAAATTCTACACATAATTTTACAGTTCGCCGCATTTATTTTCGTGCTGTCGCACTCATTGCCGTCAAGATGACGGCGTTCCGTTTGTTGCTCTTGAAGCCAAAATTATTGTTTTATCATCATCCGTTTTCTCGTTTAATTTCGGCGATGAAAGAAAACTTTCGAGTTTTTCATTTAAACCGTTTACCTCAAAACTATTTCGCAAAGGAGCGATCATCGGCATTAAAAAAGGTTCGTGCGGCTGGTTTGATTTATAATCAACCGCCACAGGATAAATTCCGTCTGAAAATAATATCAAATCCTCAATCGGCTCATTAATAAAATTAAATTTCAAACTTTCAAATGCCGTTTCGTCGGTCAAAAAGTTCGTCATATTTACATATTCCGCATCTTCCATTTCGACGGCGAATTTGTAGCTGTTCGGTTTTCCACTTGTGGAAAAAACCGCTCCACCGTCGCCGACTTGATAAAAAACTCCGCTTGTTTTGCCGATTATCGCACCGACCAGAGTTGTTGCAAATTCACGCAATTCTTTATTTTTTTGTTCCGCAACTTTCTCTAATGTTTTCTGAAAATGAGCAATCCAATGTTTGGCAAAATCTTCATTAAGCGATTTGACCGAAGCGTGTCGTGAATTCAAAAATGCCGCAACTTGTTCAACAAAAGTTTCGCAGGCGATTTCCGCTCCCGTCTGACCTTCGCTCGTGCTTCCCGCTCCGTCGCCGATTACTGCAACTAAAATTTCGCCTTCGTCTGTTTCGAAAGTTTCGCAGGCAAATCTGTCTTGGCAAATCGTATTTTGATTCAGATGCGACAAGCCGATGACCGAACTTTTTGCGTAACGCCAGTTATTAAATTTCATTAAACTTCCGACCATCCGTAAGGTTTATAATCGGGAATCGAAACTTTATCGCCCGGATTTGAACGCGAAACATTTTTCAAAGAAGCCGAAAGCCACAGGAAAAATTCCCGAAATTTTACGCCGCTTAATTTCAAAGGCTCACGCATGGCAATTTGATTCAGAACTTCAAAATTCGCGTTGTGAACGCCGAGTGCAAAAAATGAGAACGATTTGTTTTCTTCGCCGTTGCGAATAACCTGCGGCAAATGATTCCAATTATCCGTCGGCTCGCCGTCCGTGATCAGAAAAATCCACGGGCGAAAGAGTTTGATTCCATTGTTTCGCAGAACATCTTTACGGTTTTTGAGCAAAACCAAACCGCGTTCAACCGCACTTCCGAGTGGCGTGTTGCCCGATGCTTCCAAAACAGGAGTGCGAAATTCGTCAACCGTCGTAAAATCGTGAATCACGCGGACGGGACCGAATGTTACTATGGAAATCTCAACCCGTTTCATACTCAGAGAATCATTAAAAAGTTCCTCTCGAAACGCCTGTAAGCCTTGATTTAACTGTTCAATCGAATCACCCTTCATCGAAGCGGAAGTGTCCAGCAAAAGCACGCAGGGACAACGAGGTTCGGGGTTTTCAGCAAATTCAGCCGCTGCAAACGGCTGTTGTTCGTCATAAATATATGTGTGGTCGTTCATAATTTTTCTATGTGTTTATGATAAATCCGTTTTAGATCAAAAGGCAAGAATTTTTTGTTAAACAGCTAATGTTTAGAAGCCAAAATTTTGATTTTCGTATTTTTCTAAAATCTATCGCTATGTTATATTTCCATTAATTATGAAACTGGCTATACGATAATCAAACCGCAAATTTCCGTATTCGTCTTTGCAAATTCCTTCAAATTGCAAAGCGAATTTCTACTGCACACTTCGTGCGTTTTTAATTTACAAAAGGTTTTAGAAATACAATGTCTAATATTGTAGAAAGTTCGTCTGAAGAGCAGACGTATGATAATTCGTTTCGCTCGATTTTTCTCGAAGCGATACGCGGTTCGGAGCGTGATTTTACAAAAGGTTCGATTGGTTTGGCGGTATTTCTGCTTGCCGTTCCGATGATTCTTGAAATGATTATGGAAAGCGTTTTCGCCGTGGTGGACGTTTTCTTTGTGGCATCTCTCGGTGCGGATGCTGTGGCGATTGTCGGAATTACCGAAACGATGATGTTTTTGATCTATGCCGTAGCGATGGGCGTTGCGGTTGGAGCGATGGCAATGGTTTCGCGGCGGATCGGCGAAAAAGATGCGGACGGTGCGGCGAGATCGGCGACACACGCAATTTATATGGGTTTGATCGTGGCGGTTTTGATGGGCGTGGTCGGGATAATTTTCGCACCGAATTTTTTAACTTTGCTCGGTGCTGAACCGCAGGTCGTGCGTGAAGGGACACTTTTTGCAAGGCTGATGCTCGGTGGGAATTTTGTAGTCGTATTTTTGTTTTTGCTCAACGCGATTTTTCGCGGGGCGGGCAATGCGGCGATCTCGATGCGGGTTTTGTGGATCGCCAACATTTTAAACTGCATACTCGATCCGCTGTTTATTTTCGGTATCTGGATTTTTCCCGAACTTGGCGTTACCGGTGCGGCAGTTGCAACTTTGATCGGACGCGGAATCGGTGTAACTTACGCCTGTTACCGAATGTTCTTTACCGAAAAGCGTTTTGAGATTCGCCGTGAACACTGGCAGTTTGTCGGTGAAAGATTCAGGCGTTTGTGGAGTCTTTCGTGGGTGGCGATGCTGCAATTCGGAATCGGGACGACGAGTTGGCTTGGACTTATGACGGTCGTGGCAAGTTTCGGCAGCGAAGCGGTGGCAGGTTATACAATCGGAATTCGCGTGATAATTTTTGCACTGCTTCCCGCCGTCGGTTTATCAAACGCCGCCGCAACTCTGGTCGGGCAGAATCTCGGAGCAAAACAACCTGAACGTGCCGAAAAATCGGTCTGGAAAGCGGCGTTTTATAATGCTGTTTTTCAAACTTTGATTGGTGTGATTTTCGTGATATTTGCCGAACCGATTGTGAGGATTTTCACGGACGAACCGCAGGTTTTGATGTATGCAACCGATTCATTGCGAATAATTTCCTACGGATTTTTGTTTTACGCTGTCGGTATGGTTTTGGAAACTTCATTTAACGGTGCGGGCGATACCTGGACACCGACATATTTGAATCTGTTCGTGTTTTGGTTGTTTGAAGTTCCGCTTGCATATATTCTCGCCCATTATTTCGGAATGGGACCGCACGGAGTTTTCTGGGCGATCACGATTGCATTTTCTTTGCTGGCAATTGCTTCGACAATTTTGTTTAAACGCGGGAAATGGAAATTGATGGAAGTCTAACTCTTATTCCGAACCCGCTTTTATTAATCCAAACAACTTTTTTATAAAAAAATAAGTTGAGTGATAAATATCACTCAACTTTTTATTGGATTTACCTGATTCTAAGAATTATTCCTCAACAGCAACATCAGCTTTACCGACTTTTACCATTTCCGCCTCATTGCCGTTGTCGGATGATTTTCCGGTTTCGACGAGTGGAATATCGGTAGGTTTATTAATATCCACACCGCCTCTTATTCCGAGTTCGTCGAATTCTTCAGGAACTCGGATATTAATTGTCGGGTCGTCATCTACTTTAATATTGCGGTAGAATCTCATACCGGTTCCCGCCGGAATAAGTCGTCCCATAATCACGTTTTCCTTCAAGCCGCGTAAATAATCTACACGCCCCGAAATCGCTGCTTCAGTTAGAACGCGGGTTGTTTCCTGGAAACTCGCCGCTGAAATAAATGAATCGGTTGAAAGCGAAGCCTTTGTGATTCCGAGCAGAAGCGGTTCGGCACTTGCGGGCTGTCCGTCTTCTTCTCTGACACGGCGATTTTCATCTTCATAACGGAAACGGTCAACCTGTTCTTCCAAAAGAAATTCAGTGTCGCCGACATCCTTGATCTTAACCCAGCGAAGCATCTGTCTAACGATAACTTCAATGTGTTTGTCATTGATATTCACGCCTTGCAGACGATAAACTTCCTGAATCTCATTGACCAGATATTCCTGTAATGCTTCCATTCCGAGAACGTGGAGAATATCGTGCGGATTCAAAGGACCATCCATCAGAGGTTCACCGGCTTTGACCAGATCGCCTTCCTGCACATTGATATGCGTTCCGCGTGGAATATCATAACTATGCTCTTCGCCGTCCTCACTGGTAACGATGATTTTACGCTTACCTTTGGCAATCGCTCCGAATTGAACCGTTCCGTCAATTTCACTCATCACGGCAGTTTCCTTCGGTCGGCGTGCTTCAAAGAGTTCGACAATACGCGGCAAACCACCGACGATGTCTTTATTCTTTGTAGTTTCACGCGGAATTTTAGCGATGATGTCGCCCGGTTCAACTGCTTGCCCGTCTTCTACGTGAAGATTGGCACGAATCGGCATTTGATAAGTTTTTTGGACTTTATTACCCTTACGAATTTCAAGACGCGGTTGGTTTTTTCCATCCGAATCTTTAACGACCATACGTTTTTGTCCGCTGACCTTATCAATATCTTCTTCGACGGTTTTTCCCTCAACCAAATCCTGATATTTGATAGTTCCGGGAACTTCGGTCAGAATTGCAAAAGTAAACGGATCCCAGGTTGCAAGAATGTCATCTTCTTTAACTTTTTGACCGTCTTTAACGTGCAGATGAGCCCCGTAAACGATTGAATAACGTGCGACTTCTCTGTCACGGTCATCAATTAAAGCAAGTTCGGCATTTTGACGTTTGATGTTAATCATCTCTTTTTCACGGTTTATAATCGTGTTTAATTCGATATATTTAACCGTTCCGTCCATTGCCGCAGCGTGTTTGGTTTCCTGTTCGAGCCGAGCCGTTCCGCCGACGTGGAAAGTTCTCATCGTCAACTGTGTTCCCGGTTCGCCGATGGATTGGGCGGCGATAACACCAACCGCTTCACCGATCTCAACCGTTTTACCCATCGCTAAATTTCGCCCGTAACATTTAACACAGATTCCCCGTCTTGTTTCGCAAGTCAAAGGCGAGCGGATTTTCACACGCTGGAGTCCCGAAAGCTGCACCTGTCCGGCAAGGTCTTCGTTTATTTCCTGATTTGCTTTAACAATTGTATCGCCGTCAACCGGATCAACTATATTGTCCAGAGCCGTACAGCCGACGATTCGATCACGCAGAGATTCGACTTCTTCACCGTTACGAATAATTGCCTGAGCCCAGATTCCTTTGATAGTCCCGCAATCAATATCGGAAACAATTACATCCTGTGCAACGTCAACAAGGCGACGGGTTAAATATCCCGAATCAGCCGTTTTCAAAGCCGTATCCGCCAGACCTTTTCTCGCACCGTGTGTTGAAATAAAGTATTGCAGCACGTTCAAACCTTCGCGGAAATTTGCCGTAATCGGTGTTTCGATAATCTCGCCCGAAGGTTTCGCCATCAAACCACGCATTCCGGCAAGCTGCCGAATCTGTGCTTCCGAACCTCTCGCCCCGGAATCAGCCATCACGAGAATCGGATTTAATTCGTTGCGTTCCTTCTCACGAACGTCCATCGCCTTGAACATTTCTTTGGCAACATTATCCGTAACTTCCGACCAGATCGCCGTAACTTTATTTGTTCGTTCAAGATCGGTCATCGTCGCTTCTTCATATTGCTGCTGCAATTTGTAAACTTCTTTACGTGCGTCTTCGATGATCTGCGGTTTGCTCGGCGGCGTAACCATATCGTCAATTCCGATGGAAACTCCCGCTTTTGTTGCATAAAGAAATCCGAGTGATTTCAAATCATCAAGCAATGCAACGGTTTGATCGTGTCCAAGCCGCAAATGTGCAAAATTAACCAGCGACTGCAAACCTTTTTTCTTCAAAGTTCCATTAATAAAAGGTAAACCTTCACGGGTTAAACGCTCATTAAAGATTACACGCCCAACGGTTGTATCAACCATTCGACTGGCATCTTTCTCGATTCTTGCACGCATTATATCC
>MWWE01000098.1_pt1 | contig 13682 bp, 16 predicted proteins | sample 1047301 | NCBI WGS metagenome assembly MWWE01 (sample SAMN06349973, study PRJNA376086) | soil metagenome | isolation source: MS1-1 sample Antarctic (ecotone) soil | place: Antarctica
AAATAAATGTCTTTGAGAACAGGTTTCTTATCATAAAACTTGCTCACTTTGACCATCGAAAAATCTCTCTTTGGCTTTATTCTCGCTCATAACGATAAATTTACAATGATTCACTATTTTGATAGAAGTCTATTCATCCTTGATGGTTATCAAGTTTTTCAAAACAACTCAATCGAAAGCTACTTTGTATATGATGACGAAGATTATTTTTTGAGTGAGGTAATACGTTTCAAGAAAATCAAGCCAAAACCTATCCCACAAATTTCAATTGAGAATTGGAATGAAATACTGCAAAGTGTCAGCGATAATTTTCCTCTAATATTAATTGAGCAAGAAGAGATTGATAATGAAGTCTGTTATGTTGGAATTTTAGAAAAATTAAATGCGGATTCTTTTGATTTAGAAGAGATTGATGCCAGTGCTGAATATTATGGATTGTCCAATTATAAGTTTGATAATTTAACTAAGGTTGGATTCGATGGTCAATATGAAAACACTTTGGCTTTTGTTATTGAAAACAGATATGAAAACAAATAAAAGTAGATTCTTAAATTTTAAGATTTAAAAACAAATTATATGAGCAATAATCACGAACCAAATAAAGTAATTTTTTCGATGGTCAAAGTGAGCAAGTTTTATGATAAGAAACCTGTTCTCAAAGACATTTATTTATCATTTTTTTACGGTGCAAAGATCGGCGTTCTCGGGCTTAACGGTTCGGGTAAATCGTCCTTGCTGAAAATAATTGCGGGCGTTGATACGGAAATTAACGGCGAAGTTGTTTTCTCGGAAGGCTATTCGGTTGGATATTTGGAGCAAGAGCCGAAGTTGGACGACACGAAAACGGTCAAGCAAATTGTTGAAGAAGGCGTACAGGAAACGGTGGACTTGATGGCGGAATTTGAAACTATCAATGCTCAATTTGCCGAAGAAATGGACGACGACGAGATGATGCAACTGCTTTCACGCCAAGGTGCGGTGCAGGATAGACTTGACCAATTAAATGCCTGGGATATTGATGCACGTTTGGAAATGGCGATGGACGCACTTCGTTGTCCGCCGCCTGATGCGAAGATCGAAAATCTTTCGGGTGGTGAAAAACGGCGTGTCGCTTTATGCCGTCTGCTGCTTCAAAAGCCTGATATTTTATTGCTTGATGAGCCGACAAACCATCTGGATGCGGAAACGGTTGCTTGGCTCGAACAGCACTTGCAAAAATATGAAGGAACAATTATCGCCGTAACGCACGACAGATATTTTCTCGATAATGTTGCGGGTTGGATTCTTGAACTTGATCGCGGTGAAGGAATTCCGTGGGAAGGAAATTATTCGTCGTGGCTTGAGCAGAAAGAAAAGCGTCTGGCGGGTGAATCGAAAACGGAAGATAAGCGGCAAAAGACTCTGCAACGCGAACTTGAATGGATTCGTATGTCGCCGAAAGGTCGGCACGCGAAATCTAAAGCGAGAATTAACGATTACGAAGAACTCGTCAAACAAGATGTCGAAAAGCGTTCGGAAACTCTGGAATTGTATATTCCGCCGGGACCGAGACTTGGTGATATTGTCATCGAAGCGGACGATGTTTCAAAGGCTTTCGGGCATAAATTATTGTTCGACGATATGGAATTTTCACTTCCGCCGGGCGGAATCGTCGGCGTGATCGGTCCGAACGGTGCGGGAAAAACGACGCTTTTCAAACTCATCACCGACCAGGAAGAACCCGATAAAGGAACTTTCAAAGTCGGCGAAACCGTCAAACTCGGCTACGTTGACCAATCGAGAGATTCGCTCGCGGCGGACAAAACTATTTGGGAAGAAGTCGCCGATGGCTTGGATTTGGTTAAACTCGGCGACCGTGAAATGAATTCGCGTGCTTATGTTTCGCGTTTTAATTTTTCGGGAAGCGATCAGCAAAAGCGTGTCGGACAATTGTCAGGCGGCGAAAGAAATCGTGTTCATTTAGCCAAAATGCTCAAAAGCGGTGCGAATGTTCTGCTTCTTGATGAACCGACAAACGATTTGGACGTAAACACAATGCGAGCGTTGGAAGAAGCATTAGAGAATTTTGCAGGTTGTGCCGTCATAATTTCGCACGACCGTTGGTTTTTAGACCGCATCGCCACGCACATTTTAGCCTTTGAAGGCAATTCAAAAGTCGTCTATTTCGACGGAAATTTCTCGCAATACGAAGAAGACAAAAAACGCAGATTAGGACACGATGCCGATCAGCCGCATCGGATAAAATATCGAAGTTTGACGAGAGATTAAGAAAAGATAATAGAACGCGGATTACGCGGATTGAAAACGATTTTCGCGGATTATTTTTGGGTTTTAATTTGGATTAGAGCAATGATTGAAAAGGAATTGACTTCGCAGATTATCAAGGCTTTTTATAAGGTTTATAATACCTTGGGTTATGGATTTTTGGAAAAGGTTTATGAGAAGGCACTTCTTCTTGAATTATCGGAAATGGGATTTGTTGTGAGGGCACAGATGCCGATTGATGTTTATTATAGCGGCGAGATAGTTGGCGAGTATTTTGCAGATTTAGTTATTGAGAATAAAGTGATTTTGGAAATTAAAACTGCCGAAGCGATTTCCAATGCACACGAATCACAAACAATAAATTATTTGAGAGCAACAAATATCGAAGTCGGTTTAATATTAAATTTCGGTCAAAGTGCAACATTCAAAAGAAAAGCCTTCGCCAACTCAAGAAAATCTTTTGCGAAAAATGATTCAAATAAATCTATGATTGATAATTTATTAGATTCTTAAAATCTTGCTTAATCATTAAAAAATCCGCGAAAATCGTTTTCAATCCGCGTAATCCGCGTTCTATTTCTTATCTCTTAAATTTTTGTTATCTTAGTTTAAAAGGAGTAATGTGGAACGTAGAAATAGCGGATTATTTTTATTAGTAGTTTATTTGCTTCTGGCGATTTATCTTTTGCCGATTTTTCCAAATGTCAGTGGCTCGGCAAATGATCTGACCCGTTGGGCGACGACGGTTTCTCTGGTTGAAAATACTTCGTTTGAAATCTCCTGGACAAAAGATTTGATCGGCGGGGAATTTTCTGATGTTACAAAGACCAAAGACGGCAAAATTTATTCAAATAAACCTTTCGGCATTTCGCTTCTTTCTGCACCTTTTTATGCAATAACAAAAGTTATAATCGGCAAACCGACCAAGGAAAACATCCGCACGAGTTGGTTGGTAATGCGTTTTCTGATCGGCACTCTGCCTCTGCTTTTTCTCGGTATTTGGCTATACGGAAATGAAGTTGAAGCCTTTTCGCTCGGAGTTTTGCTGTTTGCCACTCCGCTTTTTCCGTATAGTTTGCTTTATTATTCGCACGTTTTGGTCGCAGTTCTGATTTATATGGCGTTTCGCCTGATCTACGATTCGCAGAAAACTCTGCCGGAACGCTCTTTTAAAGCAGGATTATTGTGCGGATTTGCTTTGTTATGCGAATTTTCGGCGATTGTTCCGTTGATAATTTTCGGTCTTTGTATAACTTTCACAGATCCGCGTGATAGAATCCGGCGTTTTGTTTTTTACCTTGCGGGAGTTTCTCCTTTTATTTTTATTTTTGCAATTTATAATCAACTCGTTTTCGGTTCGCCTTTTGCGTTTCTTTCACATTATAGATTAGCTTATCCGACACTTTCAAGCCTCTATGAATTTTCAATCAGTCCTTCGCACGGATTATTTTTCTTTTCGCCGATTTTGCTGTTTTCAATCTTTACTTTTTTCGCCTCGGAACACGGCGGCTCAACCAGACATTTTGTAAAAATCGCGGCGATAGTTTTTACATTCGCCGCCATCATCGGTTTTGCTGAAAAATACGGCGGCGGCAGCGTCGGAGCGAGACATTTAATTATAATAATTCCGCTGATGCTCGATTCATTTTTTGACGGCGAAATAGAAGATTATTGGAGTTATCTGCGTGGATTTTTATTTATAATCTCATTTCTATTTTGCACGATTCCAATGCTTACTTATGCCTTCGCTCCGCCCGAATTACAGTTTCCGCACAACTCTTTTTGGCTGCCGCTTTTGTATGAAAATAACTTTTTTACAACAACAATTGCCAACACTTTCGGAATTATCAATAACATCTGGACAATTCTTCCCGCAATGATTCTTTTGGCTTTAGCAATATATTTCGTCTGGCGGGATGCAAAATTTCCATTTAAATTTGCTGTCGGGCTTTTAATCGGAATTTTGCTTGTCGGGAGTTATATGTTTTTGTTTGATCTAAAGGAGAAAGCAGCAAAACCTGTGCGGGAAAAAATAGTTCAACAACTTAAAAAATAATGATTGGAACGTGATCGTCCCCGCTTGCGTTGAGTGTAATAGCACGAAATAAAAGTAGCGAAATTTGAAGTTTATTTATCCTTCAGATTTCGCTGTTTCGCCTTCGCATCTAAGCGACAGTTATCGTAAGCGGGGATGTTTATGCTCCAGTCAATATCTAAAACCAGCTGCATCTTTTTTACTTTATAACATAAAGTTCTTGACAAATAAAATAACTTTGATGTAACCTCAAAAAGATGGCAACTTTACATAAATTCAAAACAAATAAAGAAACGATCAAAGATGAACCGCCGAGCCTGCACGGGCGGGCGATTGATAATCTGGAATTTATCCGCGATGCAATGCAGCGTTCGACGGAGTTTACGGCAGTTCCGGGTTACGGCGGAACTTTGATGGGAGCGACGGCGATTGGTGCGACAATAATTGCCAGTCAGCAGAATTGGCGATTCTGGCTTGTAACTTGGTTGGTAGAAGCGTGTTTGGCTTTTGCAATCGGGTTGCTGACGATGTGGCAAAAATCTAAAACCGTCGAAACTCCTCTGACTTCGACACCTGCCCGAAAGTTTGCACGCGGATTCGCACCGCCGATTGTTGCCGGAATTATTTTAACGGCGATGCTTTATTTAAACAGCCTTTTTGAATATCTGCCGACAACTTGGTTGACGCTTTACGGAACAGCAGTTGTTTCGGGCGGAGCGTATTCGGTCAAAGCCGTGCCGATTATGGGTTGGTTTTTTATTCTGCTCGGAGCGGCGGCGGTTTTTGTACCGATTGGTTACGGCAATTGGCTGATGGGAGCGGGTTTTGGCGGACTACATATAATTTTCGGATTGATTATAGCGAGAAATTACGGTGGTTAGGTGAGAAGTGAAAAGTGAGAAAAAATAAGTTATGGCAAAGAGCAATTTAGCATTAAAAATAGATAACGAAACGGAAGAAACTCTACAGAAACCGCGAATTATAAAGGCGGAAAAAGCGGCTGAGAATGTTTCAAACGACTTGGACAAAATTATCCACGAACGGATGCGTTTAGGAATTATATCGGCACTTGCGGCGAATAAAAAATTGTCGTTTAACGAACTGAAAACTCTACTAAACACAACAGATGGAAACATTAGCGTTCACGCAAGGAAATTGGAGGACGCGGGATATTTGGTGTGCGAAAAATCGTTCATTAAACGCAAACCTCTGACCGAATACAAAATTACAAAAGCGGGAAGAACGGCGTTGGAGAAATACTTAAATCACATGGAAGCGTTGATAAATGCGATGAAGGGAAATTAAGTTCTTAAGTTTTCTGAAAGATTAAGTTCTAGAAAAAGTATGAAAAGTTTTGATGTAGTAATAATCGGTGCGGGGCTTGCGGGTTTGCAGTGTGCGAGATTGTTGGCGAAGGAAAAAGTGAGTGTTTTACTCGTTGATCGCAAGGAAGATTTGACGAAAGGGGTTCACACGACGGGGATTTTTGTTTGCAAGACTTTTGAAGATTTTGAGTTTCCCGCAGAAACACTCGGCAAGCCGATCAGCGATGTAATTCTCTATTCTCCTAAATTAAAATCATTTCAGATGACGAGCGACAAAGAAGAATTTCGTGTCGGGAAAATGGGCGTTTTGTATGAAAAGTTTTTGCAAGATTGCATTGAACTCGGCGTTGAATTTATGAGCGGGACTCGTTATGTTTCGGTCAAAACCGAGCGATGCAGCGATCATTTAAAAAGTCCGTTTGAAGGCGGATTGAATTTTCATATTGACAATATTCTGCCGATTTTGGGTTATCACACAACCGTTAATTTAGAAAAAGAAGGCGAAAAAATTCAGATAAAAACAAAAATTTTGATTGGTGCAGATGGTGCGAAATCTCGTGTGGCGAAAGATTTAGGATTGGATGAAAATGAAGAATATATTGTTGGATTTGAGGAAATTTATAAAGGGGTTCCTTTGACAGATGAACCGATGCTGCATTGCTTTTTGGATGCTGAATTATCGCCCGGATATTTGGCTTGGATCACGAATGATGGTGAGGATTGCCACATTGGCGTTGGTGGTTATCCGTCTATCTTTGAGCCGCGAAAAGCGTTAGAAATGTTCAAGAAGAAAACGCACGGCAAATTTGTTGATTTGAAAAATGCAGAATTAAGCGAAACTCGCGGCGGACGGATTCCGGTCGGTGGAGTTTTGCGGAACATCGCTAATGAATACGGGCTTTTGATCGGCGATGCGGCGGGTGCGGTTTCGCCTTTGACAGCAGGCGGACTCGATCCTTGTATGCGGCTTTCAAAATTTGCTTCGGAAGTGATTTTGGAGCGTTTGAAAATGGGAGATTCAAGAATTTTATTAAAATATTCGGGCGAGATGTTTCGGACGAAATTTACGACACGGCTTTGGCTTCGGTCGGTATTGAAAACTTTGAATAATCAAACGCTTCTTGAACTTGGATTTAAGTTTTTGCGTGGAAGAATCGGGCGGCGAATTGCCGAAAAGATATTTTTCAGACGCAGTTCATTTCCTGATATTGAACTTTTGAAAGAGGAATCGGAAATCGGTTTGAAGAAATTAACCACAGATTTACACGGATGAAAAAGATATGAATGACAAAACAAAAACGGGTTTGGAAATTTTGCAAGTGGCAGTTTTGCTTGGGATTACGGGTGATATGTTGCTGCGGGAAATTCCCTGGGGATTAAATGTTTTTCTTTGGATAATTTTGCTTGTCGCGGCGATGATTGCGATTACGGTCAGGCGAAAACAGGAAAAATTTACTCCGCAGACGATGGCACTTCACGGGGCTTTACTGTTTTTTGCATTGATGTATGTTTGGCGGGATTCGTTTGAGTTGAAGGTTTTGAATTTCGTCGCTATTTTTACGATCTTGGGGATTTTGACTTTGCCCGCGTTGAAAATAAAACAGAAAGCGGCGGGAATTTTTCATTATGGAATCGCTTCGATTTATACGGGTTTGAGTGCGGCGTTTGCACCGTTTTGGCTGTTGTTTGATGACATTAAATGGAATACGATTCCGAACAAAGGCTGGTCAAAGCATCTGATTTCCGTGATACGCGGTTTGGCGATTGCGATGCCGATCTTGTTTGTCTTCGGTGCTTTATTTATGGCGGCGGATGCGGTTTTTCAGGGGATTGTCGAAAATACTTTTAATATAAATCCCGAAACAATAGTTGTTCATTCATTTTTTATCGGGTTGATAACGTGGATCGTCGCGGGATATTTGCGTGGGGCATTGGTCGGCGGAATTGAAAATGCGGCGGCTGTTTATTCAAATAATTTATCAATCAATCCCGAAATAAAAACACCCGTCAAAAGTGTTACCGAACACACTTCGGAAGATGCTGTAAGAGAAGAATCGGACGGAATAGAAACAAACGAAAATATTTTGGAAACCTCCGCAAAATCTCAAACGGAAAATAAAAACCAAAAATCAAAGACCGAAGACCAAACAAAAAAATGGAATTGGCGGGAGTTTGATAATTCGGTTTTGCCAAAATTCTGGACGCTCGGTTTGATCGAAACTTCCGTTATTCTGGGTTTGATAAATTTATTGTTTCTGGCGTTTGTGATCGTGCAGTTGCCGTATTTATTCGGCGGAATGGATTTGGTGCAGTCAACGCCGGATTTCAAATTAGCTGAATACGCTCGTCGCGGTTTTGGTGAACTTGTCGCGGTTTCCGCACTCGTTTTGCCGATTCTGCTTTTGTCGCATTGGTTGTTGCGAAAAGATAAGCCGATCAATGAGAAAATTTATCGAGTTTTGGCAGGGATTCAGATCGCTTTGCTGTTTGTAATTATGATTTCCGCCACTCAGAGACTTTTGCTCTATACGGGAAATTGGGGTTACGGATTGACGACGCAGAGATTTTATCCGATGGCATTTATGGTTTTCCTTGCACTTGTTTTCGCGTGGTTTGCAATGACCGTTTTGCGTGGAGCAAGACAGCAATTTGCGTGGGGAACTTTGTGGCTTGCGTTATTCGTTTTGGGAACTCTGCACGTTTTAAACCCGGACGATTTCATCGTGCGGACGAATATAAATCTGATGCAGCAAGGTCGCACGTTTGATGCAAATTACAATTCGAGTTTGAGCGATGATGCAGTTCCGGCGGTTGTAGAATTAATGAACTTGATGAACAATCAACAAAAATGTGTTGTCAAATCGAACTTGAAATATCGTTCTGACGAAGCCAAACAGGAAGTTGATTTTCGCAGTTGGAATTATTCACGTTGGCAGGCAAAAGTTCTTTTATGGGGAAATTTAGAAGCAGTAAATACCAAGGAATGTCCAGAGCCGAAGAGAAGAGAATTTATAGATTTCTAAATAATTCTTGTTTTTGAGTTTTTTATCTCTTAATATACAGGCACAAAGTTATCAAACTTCGTGCCTATTTTTCTTTTCTAAATTCTTTTATCAAAAAATCTATGGACAAACGCGATTTAACACGGGAATTTCTTTCTTATTTGCAGGTCGAACGCGGCTTGGCGAAGAATTCTTTGGCGAGTTATAAAAGGGATTTGGCGAAGTTGAAAAAATTTGCTGAAGACGAAGGTTTGGATGTTGTGCATTTGTCGCGGAAGGATTTGCGTGGGTTTATTGCGAGTCTTACGAAATCGGGATTGGCGGCGAGTTCGGTTGGACGGATTATTAGTGCGGTTCGCGGATTTTATAAATTTTTACTGCTTGACGGGCATATCAAAAAACATCCCGCCGAGGATTTGGATACGCCGCAGAAAGGTTTTTATTTGCCAAAATTTATGAACGAAGATGAGGTTGAAAGTCTGCTTGCACAACCTGATGTTTCGCAGGAAATCGGTTTGCGTGATCGGGCGATTTTGGAAATGATGTATGCGTCGGGTTTGCGTGTTTCCGAAGCGGCGAATTTGCGGATTGATGATGTTGATATTGATAGTGGAATTTTAACTTGCAAGGGAAAAGGAAACAAACAGCGAAAAGTTCCGTTGGGCAGATCGGCGGTTGAATGGTTGAAAAGTCATCTGGCTCGGCGTAAGAAACGTGAACATATCGAAATGCGGAATCTGTTTGTAACTTCGCTTGGAAGACCGATTAATCGTCAGGTGATTTTTAAATTCATTAAGGAATATGCAGAAAAGGCGGGACTGGAAGATATTTCGCCGCACACTTTGCGGCATTCGTTTGCGACGCATCTTTTGCAAAACGGTGCGGATTCGCGTTCGGTGCAGGCAATGCTCGGACACGCGGACATTTCGACGACTCAGATTTATACGCACATTACCGACAATCATTTGCGGAAAACTTATGAGAAATTTCACCCGCGTGCGAAATCAAAATTTGAACCGAAAAAAACTCGGGATTTAGATTGAAACCTTCCTTTCGACTTGCAACTCATTAAAAACTTCGTTATTATGTGCGTTTGCTAATTGACTAAATAAAGTCGTTTATAGCACTATATTTGACATTAATTTAAAGTATGCAAGGGTGGTCGAGTGGTTAAAGGCAATGGGCTGTAAACCCATCGGAGTAAAATCCTACGTAGGTTCAAATCCTACCCCTTGCACCACAAATTTCGGGATTTATTAATATTTACCAACAATTAAATCCCTGGTGAGCGAGAGTAGCTCAGTTGGTAGAGCATCAGCCTTCCAAGCTGAGGGTCGCGAGTTCGAATCTCGTCTCTCGCTCCAATTTATTTTTGAAAATTAAGAACTATTTATAAGATGCCGTCTGAAAACTCTGAAAAAACTAGAGAATACAATCGAAAGTATTATCAAGAAAACAGAAAACATTTGCTGAAAAAGCAAAAAGAGAAGAACAGAAGATTAACGAAAACAAAACGTAAATGGTTGGTAGATTATAAGAAAAAGTTGAAATGCGGACGTTGTGAAGAGAAACATCCTGCAACTTTAACATTTCATCACAAGGATAGTTCAGAAAAAGAATTTGAAATAGGAAATGCTTTGGCACTTGGTGTTAGTTTAAAGCGAATTTTGGCAGAGATTAAAAAATGTGAAGTTCTATGTGCTAACTGTCATGCGATAGAACATCTCGGTTATTTGTATGAATAGACCGATTATTTTTTGAAAATAAATGTTTTTGCTCCCGTAGCTCAGGGGTAGAGCGTTTCCTTGGTAAGGAAAAGGTCATGAGTTCAAATCTCATCGGGAGCTTGTAAAACATAACGGAATTATTGAGGATATAGGAACAAAATAACTAGCAATACATATTATATAAGTTTGATTTGGAGAAAAAGGAAAAAGTTATGAGCAAAGAGAAGTTTGACAGAAGCAAACCGCACGTGAATATCGGGACGATTGGTCACGTGGATCACGGCAAGACGACGCTGACGGCGGCGATTACGACGGTATTGGCGAAGAATAATCCGAAGATTAGTGTCCGGGCGTTTGATTCGATTGATAATGCACCGGAAGAAAAAGCCCGCGGGATAACGATTGCCACCGCTCACGTGGAATATGAGACGGACAATCGTCATTATGCTCACGTGGATTGTCCGGGGCACGCCGATTATGTCAAGAATATGATTACCGGAGCAGCTCAGATGGACGGCGGAATCCTTGTTGTCGCCGCCACGGACGGACCGATGCCGCAGACTCGTGAACACATATTGTTGGGAAGACAGGTTGGAATTCCGGCGATGGTTGTTTTTATGAACAAGGTGGATATGGTGTCAGCCGAAGATGAGGAACTCTTGGAGATCGTTGAACTGGAGATCAGAGATTTGCTGTCGGCATATGATTATCCGGGCGATGAAATTCCGATCATCCAAGGGTCGGCATTAAAAGCACTTGAAGGCGATGAGAAATGGGAAGCTAAAATCATAGAATTGATGGACGCAGTAGACAGCTACATTCCCGAACCGGAGAGAGAGACGGACAAACCATTCCTAATGCCGGTGGAAGACATTTTCACAATTCAGGGTAGAGGAACGGTAGCGACGGGAAGAATCGAGAGGGGAATTGTGAAGGTCAATGAGGCGGTGGAGATCGTCGGCATTAAAGACACACAGAATTCGGTTTGCACGGGCGTTGAGATGTTCAAGAAACTACTTGATGAAGGAGTGGCGGGCGATAATGTCGGACTATTGCTTCGCGGAGTAGAAAGATCGGCGATTGAACGCGGACAAGTGATAGCGAAGCCGGGAAGTATCACACCGCACACGAAGTTCAAAGCTGAAGCCTACGTCTTGACGAAAGAAGAAGGCGGCAGACACACACCGTTTTTCACAGGCTATCGTCCACAATTCTATTTCAGAACGACGGATGTGACGGGAGTAGCGAATTTACCGGACGGAGTGGAGATGGTGATGCCGGGAGATAATATCGAGATGAACATCGAGTTGATTGCACCGATTGCGATGGAGAAAGGCTTGCGATTCGCCATCAGAGAAGGCGGACGCACGGTGGGAGCGGGAACGGTTACGGAAATACTGGAATAAAGAGCAGTCAGCTAGGAAGCAGTCAGCGGTCAGTAAGAAACAAACAAAACTGACAGTTAACAATTAACTACTGATAGCTAAAAACGAGGAAAGAAGTTATGCCGCGTGATAACGTGATTTTACAATGCACAGAGTGTAAGGAACGCAATTACACAACGACAAAAAATAAGAAGAAAACTCCTGACAGACTGGAGTTTAAGAAATATTGCAGTCGTTGCCGTTGCCATACTTTACATAAAGAAAATAAATAAGTGAGTGGAGATTAAAGAGTGGAGAGTGGAGAGTAAGGAAGCAAAATCCTTCTCTTTACTCTCCACTCTCCACTCTCTACTTTATACAAAGGGGCATAGTGTCAACGGTTAGCACGTCGGTCTCCAAAACCGAAAGTCCGGGTTCAAATCCTGGTGCCCCTGCCAGATAAATTTTAAGGAGATAAAAAAGTGTCAACATCTTCTGATGCGATGGATAAAAAAAATAAGGAAAAGAGCGAAGGAGTCGTAGAATTTCTTCGTAATACCCGTGAAGAATGGGATAAAACTACTTTTCCATCTTCAGAGGACGTAATAAATACGACGATTATCGTGGTTATCAGCGTTATATTCTTTACCGTTTTCCTGTATTTGGTGGATGTAGGTTGGGTATTTCTTCTGGAGCAACTAAAGACTGTGGTTAATTATATCGCCTAAATCTAAAGGAATTTTTAAATTATGAGGCAATGGTATTTTATACATACATATTCCGGTCACGAAAATAAGGTGGTCGAAAGTCTTAACGCCCGTATCCGCGATATGGAGTTAAGCGAATTGATCACGGAGGTTTTACTACCGAAGGAAACTGTGGTTGAGATGCGTGGAAATAAACGCATTGAGTCAACCCGTATGTTTTATCCCGGATATGTTTTGGTTGAGATTGAATGCACTGAACAGGGAAAAATCCCCGACAATGTTTTTCACGCAATTAAATCAACTCCGAAAGTTACCGGATTTTTGGGCGGAAAAACCCCGACACCTTTAACTCAGGGAGAAGTTGATCAAATCGTTCACAATGTGGAAATTGCGGCGGAAAAACCGAAACCGAAATTCACATACAATGTCGGCGAAGTCGTTAGAATAAAATCGGGACCATTTGCAAGTTTTACAGGAAAAGTAGAAGAAGTGAACGAAGAAAAAACCACTTTAAAAGTTACAGTTACAATTTTCGGACGATCAACTCCGGTCGAACTAAATTTTCTGGATGTGGAAAAAGTTACGTTTGCTGAGGAAGAATAGTGATAATAGAGAACTGCTAATGGATAAGGAATAATAAACATATTTTAATTATCCATTATCCATTATCCGTTATCCATTAATATTATTATGGCTAAAAAAATACAAGGATACATAAAATTACAAATTCCGGCTGGAAAAGCCAGTCCTGCTCCGCCGATCGGTCCGGCACTCGGACAACACGGCGTGAACATTATGGAATTTTGTAAAGCGTTTAATGCAAAAACTCAGGATGGCGACCCGGATTTGAAAGTTCCGGTTGTTATCACAGTTTTTGCAGACCGTTCATTTACATTTGAAACCAAAACCGCACCGGCGGCGGATTTGTTACGCAAGGCTTCGGGAATTCCGAAAGGTTCGGGCGAAGCAAACCGAGAAAAGGTCGGAAAAATTTCGCGTGCGAAAATTAAAGAGATCGCTGAAATAAAAATGCCCGATTTGAATACAACAAACATTGAATCGGCAATGCGAACAATCGAAGGCACGGCGAAAAGTATGGGACTTACGATTGAATAAAAAGACGCGGGGACACGGAGACAAAGAGACACCGAGATTTTTCTCGCCGCGTCGTCGCGTGTTTCCTCCATCACCGCGTCTTAAAAAATAGGGAGAAGCAAACATTAGAAACTTCGCTGAATCTATAACTCTGCCATCAAC
>MWWE01000099.1_pt1 | contig 13665 bp, 14 predicted proteins | sample 1047301 | NCBI WGS metagenome assembly MWWE01 (sample SAMN06349973, study PRJNA376086) | soil metagenome | isolation source: MS1-1 sample Antarctic (ecotone) soil | place: Antarctica
CATCCCTCGCGAGGAGGTGGAGCGCATCGACCGCGAGACCGCCCCGTGAAAACTCAAAATGTTGGGGCGCTGCAAGTTTTCCCATGTGCGATACGTTCTCGCGTACCGCCAAATCCGGCCCTTTGTCGTAGATAGAAACATTCGGCACTTTTTGTGGTATGGTGGGTTTGCGGGCGAAGGTCTTAGGTCGGTTAGGGAGGAAGCCCTCCCCTCATCCAAGAGCATCTGCTCTATCCTGCCCATCGCTCGACATTTACAGGCCGGAGCTCCCCGATGGGACTCCGGCCTTTATAATGCTCGTGTTGGCCGCGCCGTGTTCCCCCATCCACCCACGACGCGGCCCTTCGCTCTCCCCCGCCCCTATGCCGCAGGGCGTTTCTTATGTACACCACGGCCACAAGAGTGCTAAAGCCGTACATAAGAAACGTAATACCCGCCGGAGGCCCTGGCCCTCTTCTGGCGCGCCTGGCCCTATCGGGCCGGAGCCCCGAAGAGCCCCGGCCCTATTGCTGCCGTTTGGGATGTAAGGGGAATGCGGATGGACTGCGGCATCTTCGGACCCACAGGCGCCGGCGTTTGGTTCAGGCTTCCTCGTAGGCGTACTTGTAGCTGAGGCTCATGATCTCTCCGCCCTCGACTATGATGCGGTCCCGATCTATCGGCTCCCCGTTGAAGTAGGCTTGGAGGCAGCGGCGGACGCCTTCGGCGTACCTCGCCTGCGCTTCCAGCGACGTACCGGACACGTGCGGTGTCATCGCGTGGTTTGGCATCGTCCGCCACGGGTGGTCGGAGGGCGCGGGCTGAGAGTCCCACACGTCGCCGGCGTACCCGCCCAGGTGGCCCTCTTCAAGCGCCTCGACGAGGGCATCCCTGTCGACGATTGCCCCGCGCGCCGTGTTGACTATGTGCACGCCCCTCTTCATGTCAAAGAGCCGCTCGCGGTTGAACAGGCTCCTCGTCACAGGCGTGAGGGGGGCGTGGATGGAGATGACGTCGCAGAGCGGGATCATGTCGTCGATGTCCGCGTAGCGCAGGCCCAAGGTGTACTCGTCGATGGTGTTGAGCTTGGTAACGTCGTAGTAGAGCATCCTGACGTCGAAGGGCCTTAGCCGCATGGCCGTCTTTTGACCGATCCGGCCCATACCGACGAGCCCGACGGTTTTGTCTTCGAGGTCGTGGGACCTCCTGGCGATCTCGCCGATGTTCCAGCCGCCGTTGACCACGTCTTTGTAGGCCGGCATGTAGTTGCGCACCAGAGTCAGTATCTGCATGACGGAGTGCTCGGCGACGCTGGTGATGTTGGAGCCGGTCTGCTCAGCGATGGTTATGTTCTTGTCGGCCGCCGCCGCCAGGTCCATGTTGTCCGAGCCCACGCCGGCCAGGAGCATGAGCTTGAGGTTGGGCGCCCGGTCCATCATCTCTCTCGTGACATAAACGGGCCAGAACGGGGTAGTGATCAAGACCTCCGCGTCCCCGAGGTTCTCCTCGAGTTCGCCGCCCTCCCTGTCCGTGGTCACCACCAACTCGTGCCCTTGACCCTCGACGAAGTCTTGCAAGCCCAGCGCGTTGTCCGCGCACCCGAGCAGTTGCTGTGGCGCACCGTCTCGGGAATCCACCGTCGTTGGATCTTCGGGGCAGGGGTAAAGTACCGCGACAATCTTCACGTGCTCCTCCTGTTCTCCGTTTCTCCCGCCCATGATACCGACAAATGCGGTAGAGCAGGCGAGGGTAGTTGGCATGGCCGTGCGCGCGCTACACAGGCGTGATTTTCCAGAGAGGGCCGAAGGTACATCCCCGAGGTTGGACGGTGCAACGCGCAGGGACGGGGCTTAGGGTAGCTTCGCTGGGACGGGGGTGCGCGCCGTCCCTTTCGCCCGGCCTCGAAGTCCCCGATCGGGGCGGGCCGATGCGCTATTCACCGAAGTGCGTGGTTAAGGAATTCTGCGAACTTCGCCTTTTGGGGATTCTCGGAAGTTCGCAAAGAAAGTTGTAATAAATACTGCAATTGAGTGATGCGCCCGCCCTGCTCACGCGTGTATGCTGCACACGTTACTTGACAGGAGGACCCCGCGTGAAGGCGCAGGGCCGCTACCAGCCCTCCTTCTAGACCGGAGCTACGCGCCAGCATTGGAGGAGGCTAAGAGGAGGAAGGCACCTGGATTAGCTACGCTTGGTAAGCGATGGTTCCGCTCCAGGGGAGCGGGAGGAAGGAGGCGCACGATGCACGTCAGGATGAGCATTGTCCTGGCTCCAGGGTGACTGTGTTTCTGTTGCAGATCACTGAACAGGAGGTAAGAAGCATGAAACGAAGATCGACGATCTTGACGCTCACTACTCTGGCAGCAGTGGCGCTTATTGGTGTTGTTTGGACGGCTCCGTCCCCGGCGTTCGCAGGGGGAGCCACGCAGATATCGGGGGACGCCCGTTTTGACGAAGCTGAAGCCCCTGTCTGTGCCCCTGTTATGGGATACGAATATGCCCTCGTCATGACTGGGGACTTGGAAGGTTGTCTGTATACAGACGTCAAGACCGCAAAAAGCTCGCCCAGCGGGACCTACCGAGAGACGGGAACCGAGCTCTTCGTTGGCTCGTACTTGGATGAATCCGGTACGTTCGAAACGACTTACCGATTCGAGGCGAAGTACGAGGATGTGGCCAACCTCTCTGGAGAGATCTTTGGGCGTTGTCAACATCCTATTGTAGAGGGCAGCGGCACGGGTATTTTCGAGGGTGTCAGCGGGCAACTTTTCTTCAAGGACGAAGTCGAATCAGGAACCTTCTTCTATAGAGGCCACCTACGGTATTAAGGCTCACTCGAGCCTCAATAGACGTGGAAGAAAACGGGTCAGGTCTCATTATGATAACGAGACCTGACCCCGGTGATGCCTTTCAACGACGAGCGCCGATGAATCGGCAATGAATCTTATGGGCAGGCACACCTCGTGGGTGTTATTCACCCGAGTGCGTGGAATAGGAATTCTCAGAAATTGGTATTCAGCATCCTGGATAAGATCACGTAATACCCCGCCCCGATTGCCCCGGTCCGCTTCTCACCACCTCGCCGGCGGCCGGTATTATCTGAGGTTGGATGCTTATGCAGGTTTCTGGATTCGAGTGTTGCTAGGCCCCGAGGCGAGAGTAGCCGACGACGTGAGCAGTGCCGTCTTCATCTATCCGGACGTCTACGAATCCAGGGCTCGTGCCGTCCTCGCGGGCGATCTCTAGATCTAGCAGGTGTCCGCCCTCGTATACGCCCGCTATCGTGCCCGGATCGCCGGCCTTAACGCCAAGCTCCGGGACGTCCTCGGGAATGGTGAAGATGCCCAGCTCCTTGTACTCATGGAACATGGGGAAATACGGCCTGCCGGGAGGCCCATCGGAATGGAAAGCTCTGCGTCCGGTTGTTGCTCTCTCTACCACACTCCCATTCTAACAAGGTCTGCAAGTTTCTAATTGTGCACAATTGTGCACAATTGGGAAGGCGGTCGTCAGGTGCGGACGACTCTTTCCAACTTCGAGGGCCCAAGCAGTCCGCACGGGACCCTCCTTTCCATTAGGCCCCCGAAAGCGGGGCATGACGAGCTCCCAACGCCGGGTAGCTCTCGTCTTTTCCCTCTCCACGGGCTCTGCTTGGTAGAGTTGCTCTCGTATAAGTTGTTCCAGAAGCCTTCCATCTCCCTCGCTTATCCCAAAGACGCTGGACCACAGGCGGGCTTTATGGCGTCCCGTCGGGTGGGTCGGAGATAGCAAGTAGTCGTCTAGCCACCGGACAGTTTTGGTAGAGAGCGTGGAAGCAAGCGGCTAGATGGCTTCGCTACTTGAGCCAAGCGCCTATCCAGCATGTTGCACCCCAGCCGGAACACGCTGTAATCACGCCGATCCGATCGGTCCACCATGCGCCTTTGGCCCCGTTTGATCACTTGTGCTCCGTGCTCCACCAGCCACACATAGAGCATCGCTACCGCCAAAGTTAGCCGAGAGAGCCGTGCAAAGTGACGTAATTGCGTGCTTTCGAGGTCGAACCCGTGCCCCTTGAAGTCCGCGAACATCTCCTCTATCCACATCCGCCTTCGATAGCACGAGAGGACTTTCCCACACTCAAGCAGATTGGTGGCCAATAGCCACGGCTCCTTTTCGCCCCTCTCCCAGTACAACAACAGGTTCGTCTCGTGGGCATGTAAGCGGCTCAACAAAGCGCCCTCCAGCCATACCCTTTCTCCTCTTCGCTCGATCAACTCCCCCAATGTACGCCACTCCTCCTGCTGGGGCTTGTGCTCGGAACACATCAGATGAGAGCTCTTTTGGCGCAGCACGTAGTACCAGCCCCACTCCTCCAACCGCTCCATCACCGCCACCGCTCCGAATTCGCTGTCGCCGACCACCGAAACCCGCGCTGCTGCTCCGTCGGGCATCAGACGCCTGACATAGCCCAAAAGCGCTCTTTGTTTGTAAGAAGAGCTGTGGCCCTTCTCGCTTCTGACCCAACTCCAGGCGATGGGGATGGCCCGCTTTCGGTAGGCCAAACCCACCATGAGCAGCCGATGCCTAAAGCCGACCTTGCTACCATCGACTATAAGGCGGACCTCGCCCAGCTGTTGGGCCTGGCACTCCAGCAAGCGGCGGGCGAGCGGTTCGTACCACTCCCTGACGCGGATCGAGGCATTATTCATGAGCCGGCTAAGACGCCGGACGACGGAGGGGAGAGTGGCCTTGGTGGTGGGGATCTTGTTGGCGATCTTGCTCAGATGGACCGAACGAGAAAGGAAAAGGCCAGCCAACAGCCAGCTAAAGTTGCGGACGCGGGTCTCGCGTTCGGTGGGACGCAGTTGTACCAACAGATCTCGCAGGCTACGATAGAGTCGGTTGATCGGCATGGAGCCTCTTCCTGGGTAGTAGTTGGTCCTCTCAACATCAACTTACCCAGGAGTGAGAGAAGCCGATCAACCCTTTTTCTCAAACTGTCCGGTGGCTAGAGTAGTCGTCTAGCTTGCGCGGGTCTACGGTCCCACCGGCGAACCACTCGGCCGAAAGTAGATTCTCGCTCACCCTCCGAACACCCTACGCCACCACGGGCGCTGTGCGTCCTCATGAGCGCCTGCCGTAGTGGGGCGGGGCTTTGCCCTATCCGGCGCCTCCTCAACCGTCTGGGCGGCGTCTGAGGGCTCCTGTGGGGCTTCTAGCTGCGGGATCCTCGAGGTGAGGGCGGCGATGATGCGCCGGTTCTCCCGGTTAGCCTCTTCGAGGGACCTAACGCGATCCTTAAGCTCGGCTATCAGGGCATCCGTTCGGTCGGTCGGTTGGCCGGCGGTCGTACGCGACTGGTCGTCGGTCGTACGGCCATGCGCCGTGGCGTCGAGTAGGACGTAGACCCTCCCACCTTCCCGTTCTACAGGAAGTGTGCCCCGGCGTATGCGGCCGCGTACGGCCTCGGCGCTGATGCCAAGGATCTCGGCGGCTTCGGCCACGGTCGTACGGCGGTTGGTTGGCGTACGGTCCTTTCCCACGGCCTCATACTCTACCCTTCGGAGGCCCCGCGCAAGCGCTTAGAGAGGCACTGAGGGCCTCTGAGGCGGGCATACCTTGCTTAGGTTCCCTATATTTGGCCGAAACGGCCAGGATGCCCGCTCCTGGCCTCGCCTGGGGCCGTCTGGCGAAGCCCCGTTACAAGCTACGTCCCGAGACGCTGCCGCCAATGGCTGCGCATGTACCCGCGGTATTCCTCTACGTCCGCCTCCTCGGCCTCTAGCTGGAGCCGCTCGCAGATCTGCCGGAACCATCCTACGTCCTCGAGTGCCGGCGGGAACGTGGCCCGGAGGAGCTTCTCGGGGGCGATCTCCATCTCCTCCTCGCAGAATAGAGAGTAGGCCTCCCACACGGCGAGGCCTTCGGCCGCGAGTTCCCGCTCGAGGCGCTCCAGGAGTTCGGGGATAAAGCGCCCGTCCTCCTTGATCTGGGCCTCGATCCTCTCCAGGTCCTTGTCCATTCTCCGAGTGTCGGCCCCCTTCCCGTCGAGGTAGGCCTCGACCGCGCTGTTCTGTGCGAGCTGCTCGGAGTACGGGAGCACCGCACGGAAGGCGTCTATCATCCGTAGCTTGGCGGTGGTCTGCCGGAGGTCCATAAGGGCCGCCATAGTGAGTGCTATGGCGCCGTCCCAGCGTCCCGAGAACCCCACGTCCGTCATGGTGTAGGTGCCCCGCGGGCACGTGCTAGTGAGAAGCTCCGACTCCTCCTCATCCCCTCGGGCCATCGCCTCCACATCCAGCCTGAATCTTTCCTCGGGTGTCAGACGGTCGTAGAGCTTGCCGACACCGTTGCTCTTGCTCATCCTGTTCTCGGCCTCCCTTTGAGTACGCGCTCGAGGGCTTCGAGCCTCTCCTCTGTCTCCTCGGCCTCGCGGATCTTGCGTTCTACCTCTATGGCCCGAAGGCGCGTGTTTGTGAGCTGATTGGCCACGGCCGCTTTGCTGGTCTCGAGGTCGCCGGCGAGTACCTGCTCGGTGAGATCGGAGAGGAGCTTCTTTAGCTCGGGCAGTTCGGCTCTAGCCTTCGCTCTGCCGCCGCGAGACGCCCCTCTGCGCCTGCGCTCCGCGTTCTTTGGATCGTGTGCCCAACAAAGACCCTGCGGCCCGTTAGCGGGTAGCGTGCAAGGCTCTCCGTTCGCTTTACAGATCTCTGCGGAGATTGCTAAACGCTGGTGGTAGGATCCGCTCATGGACAACTCACTTTCAAAAGAAGCCACCGACTGGCGCGAGGGAAGACGTTTGAGAGCCTTCGAACTCAAACAACAGGGATGGTCTCAGCAGCGCATAGCCGAGGCCCTGGGCGTCACCAAGGGGGCGGTAAGCCAGTGGATGAAGCGGGCTCGCCAGGGGGGAGGAGCGAAGGCCCTAAAGCGCCGACCCGCCCCCGGAGCGCGGCCCCGCCTGAGCGAGGAGCAGCGCGCCGAAGTGCCCGAACTGCTGGAGCGGGGAGCCGAGGCTCACGGCTTTCGGGGAGAGGTATGGACGTGCGAGAGGGTGGCCATAGTGATCCGAAGAGAGTTCGGGGTCAGCTACCACCCGGCTCATGTGAGCCGTTTGCTCAAGGCTCTGAGGCAAAGCTTGCAGAAACCGCAGCGCCGGGCCGAGCAGCGGGATGAGGAGGCCATAGAACATTGGAAAGAAAAGAAGTGGCCTTCTCTAAAAAAGGGGCGCTGAAGGAGGGCAGGACCATAGTCTTCTGCGACCAATCGGGCTTCTACCTGTTGCCTATGGTGGTTCGCACCTATGCGCCGGTGGGAAAGACGCCCATCCTCAAGGAGAACCTCACGCGAGATCACCTTTCGGCGATGAGTGGCATCACCCTCGATGGCAAGCTCTACATGATGGAGCAGGAACGCGCCTTCAAGGGAGACGATGTGGTGCGCTTCCTGAAGCATCTCATGCGCCGGATCCCTGGAAAGTTGCTCGTCATATGGGACGGCTCTCCGATCCACCGGGGAGGAGCGGTCAAGGACTTTCTGGCGAGCGGAGCGGCTTCTCGGGTGCAACTGGAGCAGCTTCCCGGCTACGCACCAGATCTCAACCCCGATGAGGGGATCTGGAAGCACCTCAAGTGCGTGGAGTTGAAGAACCTCTGCTGTGAGAGCCTAGCGGAGCTGAAGGTCGAGCTACGCAAGGCCAAGGAGCGTTTGAGGCACAAACGCGATGTCATCCTCGGTTGCATAAGGCAGCCAGGATTCGAGGTTTAGATGTCTGTGTTGGGCTCAGTAGTTGCCTTGCACGTGCTCACCTAAGTAAGGCCTCCCCCCTGGTGGAAGCGTGGCGGGCGCATGGCAGGGACCAAATACAAGCCCCGCGGTCGTTGCCGAGACGCGCACCCGCCACAGCATTAATCGTTCTCCTCAGTCTCTTCATCCTCGTTGCCGAGGCCGTGGCCTCCTCGAAGTCATCGCCAGCTTCGCCATCCCACGGTACGCGAGCCGGCTCCTCATCGGGCCGGCTCTCAGCAAAAGTGCGCCCGGCTGTACTTTTCGCGCGGTCGCCGCAGACGAGATCCCGCACGAGGGCGGCCCAGATGAAAAGGTCGTGAGTACCGCCGGCGTCCGGGTGCGTCCTGGCCAGAAGTCGGCGCCACATGCTCCTATCGTCGGGCGCTGCCGTAAGGGTGCGGGGGCTCATGCCGCTCTCCCCGCCGGCGAGAACACGAATCGTCGGTTATCGAACTCCGGCAGCTCCTCGACGCGACACCCGAGCGCCTCGACCGCTAGCGGAATGGTCAGCGGGTCCCCACCGACGTCATGGTAGGCGGCCTGCAAGAGCCCAAGCCGTATGCGGCCCAACTCCCGCAGACGCTCCCGGACGAAGGCCTCCGCCTTGCGCAGCTCCTCGGTCTCCGCGGCCGCGGCGGCGCGCTCGCGCCCGGCCTGCAGGCCAGCCTCGCGCTGCTCGTGGGCACGCTTGACGGCTTCCCGGCTGGCCTTGCTCGGCAGATGCTTGACGGATTTCAGGTAATCACGATAGCGCTCGCGCTGCTTGCGGTGCTTCTCGCGCTGCTCCTCCGCATCGGAGATTTCATCCTTCCGCCCGCGCTCCTCTTCAAGCTTTACAAGCCAGTCGCTGGCGAGGCGGATAACGTCCCCCCTCTCGCATTCTATGATCCCGGCCTCTTCGAGCGGCTTCAGGATGCGCCTCCGCACGTCCCGAGGCCTCTTGCGGTGCAGGACCTCGCACAGGTCCTTAATGTGCAGCTGCCCGCCGGCGTCTTCGAGTGCGTCGAGGGTGGCGCACCTGTGCGGTCCCAACCTCTTGATATAAGGCCTATCGTGGAAGTGGTCCCGAGACTCTTTTGCCGTGATGTCCTTGTGGAAGCGCCGCGTCTGGCGCACCCGGCGCGTGTCGGGCGTGACGCCACGGAGCCGCTCGACTTTCCTAGCCGGAGACGACCACCTAAGGCGCGGGGCGGTGGGGGCGCGCAACCCTTTACCACCAGGGTCATACGTTTGTAGCGTCGCTGTTGCTTTCTCTTCCGGTGGTGGCTTCTCACCCTTATGGTAAAAGGCTGCGCGCTCCGTGAGAAGCCGATAGCTACGCGCTTTGCCGTCGCCCTCGACCTCCAGGGTCTCTAGCAGGCCCTCGGCTTCGGCGTGTTTCAGCGCGACACGTACCGACGGCCGCGACTTTGCCGACATCTCTACCAGCGTCCGGTGCGAGGCCCTTACCACCACTCCGCGCCCGTCCAGCTTCCCGTGTCGTGGCGCGAGTTCTAGCAGGCTTTCCATCACATCGCGGACGGTATGGCCGCGCTGCCAGTTGCCCCGGTCGCCGGCGCCGACGAATCGCATCCAATCGTAGCCGCGCCATATCCCCCAGAGATCCTCCGTCGCCGCCCGCAGCTTCTCGTTTCGGCTCATGCGGATCCGGCCGATATCCTCCGCCACGAACTTGCGCGCCCGTAACTTGAGCTCGGCCACGGTCCCGCCGGCGGCGAAGAAATCGTCCGCCCCGACCTTCGAGCCGTCCGGCGCATCCTCCAGGTGGACCGCCAGGACTTCTGCGCCGCGGTCCTCCAGGACCGCCACCAGGCGCTCGAGAGCCATTTGCACGTTGCCGTTGGACCAGGCATCAGAGTCAAAGCACACATAGACGGTGCGCCCTTCGAGGGCGATGTGCTGCCAGTCCGGGAGCATCGCCCCGCCCCGCTGCCAGTTCCATACGCCTGGCAGAGCCACGGCACGCTCCCCGCGGCTTGTAAGTGAGTCGCCTTTCTTCTCACCCTCGACAACCCACAGCGGGACCGTGGCATCCTGTAGGCACTCGAGGTTGCGCGGGTGGACATCCAAGACACAGCCGACGCCGCCGGCCTGCTCGTACTTACGGGCCCGGCCATCCTTGCCCTTGCGCGGCCGGTCCGGTCGGAGCCTTACCCGATGCGCTCCGGAGGGTGTGAGGACCGGTATAACGAGGCCGGGGCGGCGCTGGTAGTCCTTAAAGGCCTCCGGGACCTCCGAGCGCCGGCGGGCAGTGTAGTATCCGCGCTCTTCGGCCACGTCGGGGGAGATCCCGGACTCCTCGTAAAGCATCCTTCTATGAGAATCCGATAGCGTGTGAGTTTGACCGTTCGGGTAAGATGTCATTCGTACACCACCTGAACTATTGCTTCAGGGTGTGTCTTGTGGGGGTTCGGGCGTGCTTGCCGGCGTGTACCGAACCCTCCATCTTTTGCTATCATCACGTCAACAGGTCCTTTCTTTGCGGTAGGGGGCTGTTTGATTTGGCCGAGCTGCGGGGCTCGGCCTTTTTCATGCTGCGGCTACGCACTGAGCCTCTCCGTGTGCGCCCGCATTTCTTCGCGTCGTATCGCGGCCTCTGCCTTCTGGGCTTCGGTCTCTGCGAGTTCGTCTGCCCTGTCGGATATCCGCTCCAGGGTTTTGGACAACGGCCTGAGGGCTGCTGCTGCTTCGACGGCAGACCTCATCACCGCATCATCCGACCGGTCCTCGACGAACAGGTCTGCCAGGTCACCTGCCAGCAATGCACCGAGTTCGTCGTACTCTTCGAGGGCTTCGCCAAACAGAATTAGACTCCCCTCATGCCCAGCAAAGAAGCCGCCCTCTTGAGCCTCTGCTAGGCGGCGTTCGTAGTGCTCGGCTCGGCTCTGGACGTACCGCCCACAACTCTGGAGAAAATCCCCGCGCCGCTCCTCCTCGAGCAGCCCATTGAAGTTAGGCTGTTCGGGCGAGGGCGGCGCCTGCGCTTTTCCCGGTTCGACCTTAGCGTTCTCCAGGAACTCCTCCAGGTCTGCCTCACTGACTCGGTAAGCGCCTCCGATGAAGACGCTGGGCAGCTTCCCGCCCTTCACCATGCGCCTCACCGTGGGCTCTGACACGTCGAGTCGGCGTGCCACCTCCGGTATCTTCAGGTAGTCTGCCAAGTTCATAGCCTCCTCGCTCGCCAACTCTAAGTAGGCTACCAGAGTGTTTTAGAAAAAGCTAGGCAAAGCTATTCAAAACCTTCACGCGATCTGTTAAAGTACCCGTAGATACAGAAATGGCCCCGCGGAGTTCGCATCTCCCGGGACCCGGCCCACGAGGAGGTTAACCACCGTGGACACCAAGAGGATACCGCCAGCCGGCGATCCCTTCACTAGCGCAGCACCCGAGGACCAGGACCACCCCCACGCCTGCACGGACGGGCTGGTCTTCTTGACCTACACCGCTCTTGATGAGGAGACGGGCGAAGAGGTCGAGCGAGTAGAGGCGTTGCCGTGCCGCCACTGCGCCGATAGCGAAGCTAGCGAAGCTGATAGCTCCGCTACCGGCGCATGGAGGAGCTGACTAATGCGTAGCAACGAGCTGGAGGCCATCCTGCTCGCCATATCCGACGTGCAGGTGGCGGTCGATGCCCTGGGGCTGGATGTGGAGCGTGTGCTGGAGATCCTTGCCCGGACCGACCCCGACCAGCGAAGCTCGCAGCCGCCGCCGTGGGTCAACCCAGCTGGTCACGAGGGCGAGTAGGGTAGTAGGCAATCGGGCCGGGGTCCTACGGGGCTCCGGCCTTCTACAGGCTTTTGGAAACCGGGCCTTTATCCGTATCATTAGAAAAACCGGGAGGATTGCAGGCCAGATGAGCGCACAAACCATTTTCACGCCCGGCCGTGAAAACACCTTCCTCGACCCTTTCGCTTTCTACCTCGGCGCCGGGCGGTACTCGGAGAACAGCTACAAACGCACACAGGTCGCGCAGGCCCGCGAGCACGACCGCGATAGTCGCATGCCGCCCGGCGTGCGGTGGAAGTCCATAGATGGCTTTGACATGGACCACTTCGAGCGCGTGGGCAGGCGCTTCGTGCGAGAGCTAGCCCTCGACAACCTAGCGCAGCTGCTAGGTGCTGAGCGCGGCGCCGCACTGACCGCGAAGCCCGACGAGGAGTTGCGCCGTAAGATTCGACTCTTCAAGAACATACAAGCCACGCGCGAAGCCGCAGGGTGGTTACAGGACGGGTGTTTTCTTATGTACAGCTACAAAGGGGGCCTAATTCTGTACATAAGAAACGTGCAGGCCGGTACTTTAGTACCTATCGGGCCGGAGCCCCGAAGAGCCCCGGCCCTATTGCTGCCGTTTGGGATGTAAGGGGAATGCGGATGGACTGCGGCATCTTCGGACCCACAGGCGCCGGCGTTTGGTTCAGGCTTCCTCGTAGGCGTACTTGTAGCTGAGGCTCATGATCTCTCCGCCCTCGACTATGATGCGGTCCCGATCTATCGGCTCCCCGTTGAAGTAGGCTTGGAGGCAGCGGCGGACGCCTTCGGCGTACCTCGCCTGCGCTTCCAGCGACGTACCGGACACGTGCGGTGTCATCGCGTGGTTTGGCATCGTCCGCCACGGGTGGTCGGAGGGCGCGGGCTGAGAGTCCCACACGTCGCCGGCGTACCCGCCCAGGTGGCCCTCTTCAAGCGCCTCGACGAGGGCATCCCTGTCGACGATTGCCCCGCGCGCCGTGTTGACTATGTGCACGCCCCTCTTCATGTCAAAGAGCCGCTCGCGGTTGAACAGGCTCCTCGTCACAGGCGTGAGGGGGGCGTGGATGGAGATGACGTCGCAGAGCGGGATCATGTCGTCGATGTCCGCGTAGCGCAGGCCCAAGGTGTACTCGTCGATGGTGTTGAGCTTGGTAACGTCGTAGTAGAGCATCCTGACGTCGAAGGGCCTTAGCCGCATGGCCGTCTTTTGACCGATCCGGCCCATACCGACGAGCCCGACGGTTTTGTCTTCGAGGTCGTGGGACCTCCTGGCGATCTCGCCGATGTTCCAGCCGCCGTTGACCACGTCTTTGTAGGCCGGCATGTAGTTGCGCACCAGAGTCAGTATCTGCATGACGGAGTGCTCGGCGACGCTGGTGATGTTGGAGCCGGTCTGCTCAGCGATGGTTATGTTCTTGTCGGCCGCCGCCGCCAGGTCCATGTTGTCCGAGCCCACGCCGGCCAGGAGCATGAGCTTGAGGTTGGGCGCCCGGTCCATCATCTCTCTCGTGACATAAACGGGCCAGAACGGGGTAGTGATCAAGACCTCCGCGTCCCCGAGGTTCTCCTCGAGTTCGCCGCCCTCCCTGTCCGTGGTCACCACCAACTCGTGCCCTTGACCCTCGACGAAGTCTTGCAAGCCCAGCGCGTTGTCCGCGCACCCGAGCAGTTGCTGTGGCGCACCGTCTCGGGAATCCACCGTCGTTGGATCTTCGGGGCAGGGGTAAAGTACCGCGACAATCTTCACGTGCTCCTCCTGTTCTCCGTTTCTCCCGCCCATGATACCGACAAATGCGGTAGAGCAGGCGAGGGTAGTTGGCATGGCCGTGCGCGCGCTACACAGGCGTGATTTTCCAGAGAGGGCCGAAGGTACATCCCCGAGGTTGGACGGTGCAACGCGCAGGGACGGGGCTTAGGGTAGCTTCGCTGGGACGGGGGTGCGCGCCGTCCCTTTCGCCCGGCCTCGAAGTCCCCGATCGGGGCGGGCCGATGCGCTATTCACCGAAGTGCGTGGTTAAGGAATTCTCCGAAGTCCATGTGCAGGATTCTGGATAAGACCACGTAATACCCCGGCCCGATTGCCCCGCCCGGCTCCTGGGCACGCCGCCGGCGGCCGGTATTATCTGAGGTTGGATAGATATGCGCGATCCTGGATTTTAGGAACGG
>MWWE01000101.1_pt1 | contig 13526 bp, 16 predicted proteins | sample 1047301 | NCBI WGS metagenome assembly MWWE01 (sample SAMN06349973, study PRJNA376086) | soil metagenome | isolation source: MS1-1 sample Antarctic (ecotone) soil | place: Antarctica
CTCGGACACGGACGGCTTCCTCGGGATGCTCACCCGCGCCGCCGACAGCCACAAGAGCGGCGCCTAGCCGCCGACGATCTTCAGCTACCGGGCCGGGGTCTTACGGGATCTCGGCCCTTTTCCTATGACCCGCCACCGCGTTGCCTACTGCGCTATATTAGGTGGGGTAGGCCGATGGTAGGCCCAGAGTAGGCGCATATAGCCCTAAGATGCCCTAAGATGTCAACGGAGGAGAACCAGTCCTCTTGAGAATCGCTCTTCTCGCTCTCCTTATCGCAGGAGGACTGCTCCTCAAGCGTCGCCTGGCTTAGACACAGCTACAGAGATTCACTTCTGTCCTCGCTTCGGCGGGGGCTTTCTTTATTCCTACTGAGAACCTCTCTTCTAAATTTGTGGGTTGGGACCCGCGGTGTTTAGAGCTTTCTTGTTTTGGACACAGTAAGTAGCAATCATCTAGGGAAGGAATCTGAGCATGGCACAAGAGATAACCAGCGAGCAGATTACGGTCCGAGAGGTTACCCACATGCAGCCTTCTTGGATCGAAACCCAGCGTGGAGCGCCAGGGGATTTCACCCTGCAGTTGGTTTTAGATAATGGAGTGGATGAGTATTTGCTCCATCTAACCGTGGATGACCTTGAAGTGGTTCTGCGGCTTCGTGATCGTACCGGAAATATGTTCTTCGATACCGAGCGCAAGGTCCTCATGTTCGGAAACATCCCGGCTGCGAGGTGACTTGAGAACATCTAACGACTAGACCGTAGTCTATGACGGCATCCACAGAGTCAGTTAGCTCCCCAGGGCCTTGCATATCCCTCCCCTCCTGAGGCTGCTCCTGGTCTCCTCGTCCTAGCTACTAGGCTCTGTTTAGGGCGGCCTTGTAGAGTTGGTGGAGAACGTCCGAGAACGCTAGGATCGTGAGAATGCCGCTGAAAAAGCGGGTGACGCGCGGGGCGAGCACTAGCCCATAGGAGAAGAAGGCGGCGACCCACATGCCAATACAGAAGTGGCAGGTCAGAAGCTTTCCGAGAGCCTTCTGCAGCCCTTCGCCACGGGGCTTCTCTTCCTGGCCTGTAGAGTCCTCCTGTAACTCGGTAACCGGAGCACGCAAGAAGCTGGTCACCGAAGAGTTTGCCACGACCCAGCTCAGCTTGTGGGTGGCTACCCCTAAAAGAGCAAGATCCTCTAGCTTCACTCGCTCGGGTACGGGGCGGCCCGCCAGTTTTGTCGTCCACAGAAACAAGACGGAGAGTGCGCTAAAAAGCCCGGCCAACCCAGCGTACGCGCCGAGCGGCGGCTCCTCACTCTCATCGTAGGCAATAAAGAGATCCCTCGGCGTAGATGCGTTACTATTCCGATCCGCCGGGTTGCCCCTGTTTTGTGTTTGCTGCGCCATGCACACCAGCCCTTCGAGTGCGTTGCTTACGGGATACGAAAGTCATACCCTGCTACGCTCCATCGGAATCAGCGTTCCAGGGGAAATTTGTGAGCAAGTCTGGCCTTTATTCCTATCGAGAAGGTTGATTCTCGCTACTAGCGGATTTATGCAGCCTCGGTGAATATCGCGCCCGCGCTCTAGCTCCGGGCTACGCATAATGCTCCCTCACAAGGCGGGACGGGGTACTTACGCCCGGCTACATCTTGTAGGAGGCGAAGTGAAACGCGGCGGGTGAATAAATATCCGCCGCCGATCCCAGAGTCACAACCAGGCGCGGGCCCCAGAGAAGCGGCCTCGGCATGACGCGAAAAGGTTAAACCTGTAATTGACTCTTCACGCCGGCGTGAAGGCTCAACCTGGCGTCCAACCCAGCCGAGGTTTGGCATCGCGATGTACACCTTCCGCCGCTGCGTTTCGAGGCTACCTGGGTGAGAGCGAGACTAGAAGAGATGCAAGCGGCAGATCATGATCTACACCGTTTAGAGGCTACCTGGGTGAGAGAGAAACACGAAACCCGGTTTTCGTTTTGCCAAGTTCGGTGAGGTTTAGAGGCTACCTAGGTGAGAGCAAAACGCGTGCGCACGCACTTTTCATCATTGTATGCTTCGCGTTTAGAGCCTACCTAGGTGAGAGCGAAACTGTCATCACGTGATGACACTCTAAGCTTCGGCCATCACTTTTAGAGGCTACCTCCCAAACAACCTCCGCCACCACGATACCCGCTCCCGCGCATCCATACTCTGAGGCCCTGTTCGGGTCTCCCAGGCCTCCTCCCCACTCTCACCCCCCGAGGCGCTCTCCGCCATGCTCTCGGCCCCCTGGGCGGTTTGTGGCGAGGCTTCGAGCTCCGGGATCCGCTCGGTAAGTGCGGCGATGATGTGATCCGCTCGCCGGCGGGCCTCCCGCGTCTCTGCGTGAGCCGCTCGCTCGGCGTCCAGCTGGCCGCGGAGGTAGGAGATCTCCTCCCGGGCGTCCAGGAGTCGTTGTGTGACCGTGTCCGGGACATTGTCCGCCTCGGTTCGGGACTGGTCCGGCTCAGTGTCCAGGTAGACAAAGACCCTACCGCTCTCCCGGTCGTGGTCTATCTGCCGCCGTGATATGCGTTTGCGGACAGCACTCTCGCTTATGCCGAGCCTCTCGGCTGCCTGTGGGATTGTGACTCGGTCCCGCACCTGGTCCCGCTCCCCGTCCGGGTACAGTCGCGGGTATCATACCCTTACCGGAGGACTCCGCGCTTGCTATGCGCAGTGCATGTGCCTAAAGCAAGCCGCAAGATGGTGTTCGGCACAGGCAAAGCACGCCGAGGAAGGGGCGCAAGCTTGAAGTTCGAAGAAATGAAGCATCTGTTTGAGGAAGGCTCGCCAGCAGATTGGTCCATGGAAGCAGAGGGGAAGTGGCGGCACAAGGAGAACTATCAGCTCGCCATATCAGCTGTGGGATTTCGAGAGCTGGGGAGCTGGTATCCCCGAGTACCCTACGAATGGGCCAAGGTAGTGCCCTCCTTTCACGACCCCGCGAACGCCGTGATCTATGCTGTACTCAATGGGGATGATCTTCTGTGCTCTATAGATGTAGCTCTCGTTGATGGCGGCCGTGGAGTAATTCCCTACCCGCATCATCCCGATTACCCGACAATAGAGACATGGCTTTACAAGTTTGCCCGCGTTGTCGAGAACCCTGCGTGGACCGGGCATGACTCCTACGATCTAGACAAGTGGCTGGCTAAGGCTGGAATTGCTGTGATCTAGTTAGGAGCGGGCCGGGAGAAGAGGAAAAACCCGGCCCGCGAAGAGGAGGTGGTCCCGGCACGGGTCGACGAAAACCCGCGCGCCAAAGGCGCTAGCCGAGACCGTGGTGGAGAACCGGAGGAAGGTTTTACGGGCCGGGCCGAAATGCAAAGTCCTTCCCAACCACCACGTAAGCGCGGTTCACGGCGTTGCTACATATCCAGCGCAGCGCCTCGTATATCCAGTGAGAAGCGCAAGACGCGTCCACAGCCGGGGCAGTGCTCGGCTAAAGGCTCGTCGTCTGGGTGCTGCTCACCCGCGAAAGCGAAGCGTGGGGCGTCGCCGGGGCGCACGCCGCACTCGGGGCACGGCTCCGCTGGCTTCGCCCTGGCTGCCAGACGCCGCAGCCTTCCATCCAACCCGCTCACTCGCAGACACCTCCGTTCCATGTAACCTCTGGCCCGGGCCGCTCTACATCTCCTCGCACGACACTCTCCTCTCCAGCCATAAAGCCGATCATGCCATCCCCGTGGACTCTACAGAGCTCGTCTACAGCCTCCCCGGACGCGTTATAGACGGCATCGAGCAGGGGATGTGGGTCCGGTAGAGGCTCACCGTCGAGGCTCGCCCGTATCCGGTCCCAGCTAGAGACCAGGGCATCTATCAGGGCGTCCGGGTGGAATCTCTTAGCCGAGCCGTCAGGCTGAGGAACCACGATCATGTCCACGTGGGCGGTCTTCTCCGCTCGCCTGATCCTGCGTCGGAGGCTCATGCTGTCCTGCCCTTCCTCTGTGACTGGTCCGCGAGGGACTCCTCCAGCTCTTCGAGGCGGCGCTCTAGGTCCTCCGTCTCGCGTAGACGCCGCTCGACTTCGACGGTTCGGAGCTTGATATTTAAGAGCTGTCCGGCAACCGCGGCGTTTGCCCTGTCCACCCCTCCGGCTAGCACGCCGTCTGCTAGCTCTTGAAGCTGGGAGCGGGTCTCCAGCAGGTCCCTGGAGGGTTTGGACTTGCCCGCCTTCGAGGAGCTGCGCCTTCGGGACTCGGCGCGTGCCGGATCGTGGGCGGGGCAGTAGTCGCTACCCCGTCCAGCGATGCCTTTACAGCGCGAGCCGTCTGGCTTTATACCGGCGCATCCGGCCACTAACGACCGCCCCCTCCCCTTACGGGGCCTCTAAGCCGCACCGGGACCTTCCTCAATCTCGGCCTTGAACTCTTCTATCTCCTCCTCGGTACAGAGGTTGTAGAGTTCTCTACGCTCCTCGGGCATCACTAGCTCGGAGAATCCTACGGGGCGGCCGTAGCCGCTGCGTACTCGCTTGTGCCGCTCGGTGAGCGCCTCCAGCTTCCTCCTAGCGTCGTGAGCTCGCCGCTGCTCCTGATCCGCGTCACGATGCTCTGCTACCTTGCGCTTCTCCTCCTCTAGCCGCTCCCACGGGTAGTCTCCTGCAGGGCGCCCGGCCTGATCCTCAGAATCCAGGGGGGTTAGCGGGTCTAGCTCGGCGAGCGTGCCGGTGGGTGCCTTGGCATTCCGATACAGGGTAGATAGAGAACCTTCGAGGTAGGGGCGGATGGTATCGCGCACATCGTGGTTGGAGCGTGCCCAGTCCGGGGTCGGGGTAAAGCGGATGCCGTCCCGGACGGATACGTTGTACTCCGGGTCCAGCGACTCCCTGAGAGTTTTCCTGTGCTCGCCGTGGAGGGCGATAAGGTCCTCCAAGTCAGGGGCTATCTCGGCGATCTTGGCGGCGATCCTATCCTCTATGGGCTTACGCTTCTCGGCGAGGTTGTGGGCTTCTGTGGCGGCCTTCTTTCGGGCTTCGGCAGCTTCGCGCTCGGCTCTCTCGGCCTCCTGCTTGGCTTCCTCCTCGGCGACGATTGCCGATATACGCTCCTCTCGGCGGGCGGCTTCCTCCGCGCTGACCTGCTCCTCGGCTATCTGCTGCGGCGTCTTCTGCTTTGCCATGAATGCTCTCCTCTCGTTGGTTGGCTGGTCAGACGATGTAGCGGGCTGCTTCGTTGAAGCTCATGTCGTGAAGAGCTGCGTACTCTCGGGTGCGGGCCATCATCCTGTCGCCGTAGTCGTCCGGGACCTCGGAGTGAACTTCGGAAAGCCCGGCCTCCCGTGGTTCCCGAGGGATGCCTCGCGTCCCTTTACGGCCCTTGATGGCAGCCATGTAGCCTTCGCGGATGTACTCCGGGTAATGCCGTGCGGCCTCGTTGTAGGTGAGGTGTAGCTTCTTCTGCGCGAACCTCGTGGCGGCGTCCCGGACCTTATCCCACTCCTTGCCGGTCAAGCGGGTCAGCGGAAGTCCCGTGCTGCGCTCCAGCTGCGCGCGCTCGGAGCCTCCCTCGGGGAGCTTCGTTGCTTTCTTCTCGATCACTTCCTTACCTCCTGTAGTCTGTTTGCTCTGCTTGCTCGGATGCTCGGCGAGATCCCGCGCGGGTCTCCAACGCCCGCCCACGGGCGGCATGTTGTAGGCGATCATGTTCGTACCTCCTGGGGGTTGTTGGCGTACAGCACTACGAGGAGACCGTGCTCGGTCGCATACTTCCGGGCCGCGGCCGCGCAGTTACGGCCCGGCCCCTCTTCGGCGTGGTGGTAGTAGAGGACGCCTCCCGCGGCTGTCTTGATGCGGGAGTAGTCGCCGTTCCTGATACGCCGGCGGCAGAAACCACAGCGACGGCGGGAATGAGAGCCGCTAGGCATCGCCGGCTCCTTGTATGGCGCGTGCCTTCTCGGCGCATTCCTCGCTACGGCGGCGAAAGCTCTCCGAGAGTCTCCGGTAGTACGAGCACCAGGCATGCCGGCGGGCTTCACGGTTCTCGGCGTTGTAGATCCTGGTAGTCTCCTTCCACGACTCCTCGATACGGTCGGCGTCCTCCTTCTCTGTCCGGGCCTCTCTCGCTCGCCTGTCGATCAAGGTATCCAGCTCGTCGTGGTGTGGCTCGCGTGGTGCACTTCGGCGCAGGCTCCCGACCAGTGACGCTTTTACGCTATCCATCGCATACCTCCTCTTCTGTTTTCTTCAGATTCCAGAGTTCCCCAGAGGCGAAACGATGCGCGAACCACGCCACGAGTCCCGCCCATGTGTAGGTCTCCTCCTGCATCTCCCGGCCGCGCTGTATGAGGGCCGGTGCGGCCTCTGTGGAGAGTAGGTCCGGGTCCGGCTCTACACCGACGCGCCAGAGATTCAGGCGGTCGGCATCCCAGCAGGCGGCGATAGTCGGGTGTGTGCTCGTACAACCCGCGTCGTGCAGGGTGCAGGCGGTCTCCAGGACCTCTAGCCTATCCGCGGATATGCGGCCCTCTAGAAGCCTCCGGGCGAGCTCGGCACCGCGCTGGGCGTGGTCCGGGTCTACAGAGTCGTGCTCCCTCATAGCGTCGTGAAAGAGGGCGAATAGGAACACGAGGAGCGGGTCGGCTCGCTCGTCTCTCTCGCAGAGCGTGAGCCCGGCGGCGCACACCCGCTGCCAGTGTTCGGGACCGTGTACGGCGGAGGCCTTGCCCGTAGCGTGCTCGAAGAGCTCTTCTAGTATCGGGAGCTCGCCGGCCAGTGCGGAGGCTATGGCGGCGGCCTCGGGCTCTTGCTCGAACGTCTCAAGCGCACTGGATGCTATGTACTCGGCGCTCCGGCGGCTTCTGAAGTAGGGCTCACCCGGGCCGTTCACCTCAAGGTCCGCGTGGTCTACACGCGCGACGATCTCGGGGTCCCGCAGCAGGGGCTCGGCGTCGCCGCCCGTGCCTATCTCCTCGCCAGTTATGAGGAAGGCGGTGCGCTGTGCGGCAGTTACCACGCAGAGTGCCGCCGCCTGCTTGCGGTTCTGGAGCCACACCTCGTACCCTGTACGGTGGTCGTCTGGATCATCGTCCAAGCTCCGCGCCCTGAAGCATGAGACTCCGGCCTCCTCGTCATACTCCGCGGTGGTGCCGGCGCCGAGCTCGGCGGCCAAGCGCCGGGCGGTGAAGGAGCGTCCGCCCCCGGGGAGGGCGCCGCCCCGGATGTACAGCGGGTATTGCTCCCTGGCCGTCTCCGGGTTGCACGAGCGGGAGAGCCTCTCGGCCTCCTTGCCGGCCTGCCTCAGTACCGCGCCGTGGGCCAAGAGCATCTTTGTGTGCTGGTCGCCGGCCTCCCATGCCCAGGTCTCCCGGGCATCGAGGCCCGCAGGAACGCTGGAGGCTATAGGGCTTTTGCGGGCGATCTTCTCTCGTTTTTCCTGTAGCTCCCTCGCCCGGTTGCCCGGGGTACTAGGTCGCGTGCGGTACCTCATCCGTACCTACTTTCATCGCTTGTAGTGCAGTGAGTGAGACTTGGCTCAAATAGAGTCATGCGGCCTCCCTTCCCTCTCTCGCTTGACGGCATAGCTCCCAACGGTCCACACCGGGGCGCACCTGGCGCGGATCTATCGCTTCACACGGCTCGCCGGTCTGATAAATCCCGGTCGGGTCGCTGTCGCGGTCGTAGTCTTTTAAGAAAAAGAGGCGGCGGGTGAAGAGGCCGGAGCCGGGGATGTCCGCTCCTGCCCCCTTCCGCAAGACCGCGTAGCCCACGCGCCTCCCCTCGTTGCGCCAGGGTACGGGACGCTGGCGCGTACCGGCCGGTAGCTCTATCTCGCGGACGTACGGCAGGCGGGATATGTCCTCTTCCCAGACGATGCTCTGCTCGCGGGTTGCGGGTCTCACTACTTCCTCCCCCTGTAGTACGGGTGCTCCGGGTCGCAGACGGCGCATCCCTTGCCGCCCGGGATATCGTGGATACATTCCTCGGCTTGGCCGTCTCGCTGGGAGGCCTGGGTCCCGCTCGATTCACGCGCCTCGCTCACCTTCGCCTGGCGCTCCGCCCTGTAGTACGGGCGCGTCCCCCATTGTCCGTATTGCCTAACGCTCGACTCCGGTTCCTGGGGTGGCGGTGTTTTGTCGTCGTCGCCGGCCGGCGCGTCATCGGGGCCTGGATCGTCCGCTCTGACGCCACCTTGACCGCACTGCGAGGTGTCGGCGGGGTTGACGCCGTTGACACCGTTGACACCGTTTTCTAGGAATATTTCTATATAACGGCGAGAGCTGCCGTTCTTTTTGAAGTTGCCCGCCTCCATGCGCCAGGCGCGCGTCGTGCGGGAGATGCGCTTGAGCTGCTTGGTTAGCTCATCCGCTCTCTCCGGCTTGGCGCTGCTCTGGAGCGAGCTGTGCAGAACGGCCGGCTCGTCCTTGAAGTGGCCGCCGCGCTCTTTTAGAAGCGCAACTAGATCGGCCTCGAGACGGTCGTCCTGATTCTCGCCGTATAGCCCGACATATACCCGCCTGGCGTGGGCCTTGAAGTAGTCGAGTAGGCTTATGGCTGCTGTTACATCCACAACCTCGACCCTTTCGGGCGCTCCCTCGTCAACGGCTCTGGATAGGGCCAGGATCAGGCAGAATCGCGCCAGGTATCCTTCGAGCTTCGAGAATGGACCCTTGATCCGCTTCGGGAAGCCCGGCTGGTGCATCTCTTCGTTGTGGGTATTGAGGGCGTCGACCAGGAGCGACTTGGCGTCGACCGAAAAGTGCAAGCGCGTCGGCTCGGGGTCGCCGTTCTCGTCTAGCGGAAAGTTTAGTTCACGAAGACTCTTATATAGGGTGCTGTAACTGCTGCGAACGCCGTCACTAATCTCGTCATCCGTCCAGCGGCTAACCACGGGCTCGGGGTAACTGAAAACGAACCTATCAAGCAGACCGTCGTCACGGCCGTCGCCAAGCTCTGGCAGCACGCCCGGTTGTATCGAGCCGGTTACGCAGACGAAAGGACGTTGCAGGATTAGCGGTTGCTCCCGTGACTTGCGGTCAACCGCAACGTAGTCACTCGAGTAGGCCGATAGCCAGAACTGACGGTCCGCTCCCTTACCGCCCTGCTTGTACTGGTCCATTGAGCGGACCCAACCCGCAAGCTCGTCACGTCCTACCAGCACGCCGCGCGGCGTACCCTCAAGAACCACGGCCAGGGCTTCGACCGTGGCGTCTTCGACTAGCGTCCGTTTCATGCAGGGCTCGTCCGGCGGTGGTGGCGCAGCGAGGCCGGCCTTAGCAGCCTCTTTCTTGTCTACCTCATACTGACGGAGCTCTTGTTTAAACCCGTCAAGCTCTTTACGGAACTTCGCTTGCAAGACACCCTGAACCTTGCGAGCGGGCTCCTGGGCGACCTTGAATGCCGGAGTCTTCTTTTCTCCAGGGTCGGCGATGGCAGCAGCATAGATAACAGCCCCCTCTTCCCAACCTCCCTTCAGCTTCACGACGCGAGCGTTACCTATGGCCGCGCCGAGCGTAGCGAGCATCGGCAGGGCTATCAGGTCCGGCGGGCAACCTATAGCAGCAGCAGCCTCTTTGATTAGCTCCCTACAAGCTCGCGGCAAAGCTTCGATGGGGAACGGTATTGCGGGCGGAAGTACCCTAGAATCGGCGTCAACGGCGTCAACGGCGTCAACCGCGTCAACCGGGTTGTAAGGGTCGGTAGCCTCATATAGACGCCGGAGATCGTCTGCAGTGTGTCCGGCGTCGAAGTAGTCGGAGAGGTCGCCGCCCTCGGGCAGACCCGGCAGCTCCACCACCTTTACGCTCGCCGCCTTGCCGTGTAGCCCTTCGGCTACCTTTTGTGCTCCGGTGCGGCCGTCCTTATCATTGTCGAGGATGACAACTACATGCTGGCCCTCAAGGGCGTCGGCGTACTCCGGGCGGAAGCTCTTTGCTCCCTGGGAGTGCGTGGTTGCCATGTCGTAGGTGAGCTCTTCGGCCTCTGCCTCCGCCCGGGCCTCGTCCTTTTCCCCCTCGACATACAGGACGACCGAGCCCTTGGGAGCCGCGACTAGCTTCGGCAGTTCATGGAGTACCCGACGAGTGTCGTCCTCCAGCTGCCACCTCCAACCCCCTTTACCGTTGGGGCGTCGTTGCCGGAAGTCCTTCGGGTCCTCCAGGCGGACGTTCTGGTAAAGGACGTTGCCGTCCTCGTCCGTGTAGTCGTAGGCTTCGACGATTCTTTCCCACGGCGGTTTATCGCCGCCGGTACTCTTGGAGCGGGGCAAAGAGAGATAGGGCCGGGCCAGCTGTATATGTTCTACTCCGCACTTGCACATCCCGCCGAGCTTGTGGGCGTACGTGCCGGCGTTGGTCTGGTCTATGGGGCCGGCGTAGTCTACGTGCGTACAGTGCGCCCAAGAGCCATCCGCGGAGAGGAAGCCGTGACATCTGTCGCCAGAACCACGCTTGTCCCGCGGTTGGCCGCCACAGATCGGGCACAGACTCTGTGGCGCGAACCTCTGCTCTTTGCTGACGCCGCCACTCATGTCACTATCCCGGTGTGGCGTTCGCTCGCATCGTGTATCATTGCACTACCTCCTATGGGTAGAGGTTCTTTGATCGCCGGTGATCCACCACCGGCATCTGTCTTATTGCCCTAATAGGCATACAGTGGCGTTTCCTCGGGCTCGGGCACGCCAGCGCGGGCGTCTACGTCGAGGTAATCCGTAGGGTCGTCCAACATCTCTTCTACTCTGTGGCGGTGTTGGTCCCATTCATCAGGCGGTACCAGCCACCTAACTTCTGCTTTCCTACCGATCCACGGAGCCCACTGCTTCAGCGTGGCAAAGGGCGGCCGCCGGCGCTTCACCTCGGCGACAAGCTCTTTCATCCTCTCTCGCATCATCGGCCGCTTGCGCGGGTCAAGGGGTGAGCCCTCGGGAGCCTGCTTGTCGAAGTTAGCGCCCCCGCCGCGACTCTCCGCATAAGCCTCTTGCAGCTCGTAATTCGTGAGCTTTACCATCTTCGCGGCGAGCCGGTCGAGCGTGTCTATCTCATTCTCCGGGGCCTCCATAATGGCCTGGTAGAACTCCGCCTCTGTAGCGGTCCCCGCCCATTCCAGAGAAAACAGCTCCGGTCCTTGGGTCAAGCGCACGGCGCTAACATTCAACGCCTCTGCGAGTTTCCTGATAGTCGAGGGGTGTGGCTCCTGCTTGCCCGTCTCCAATTCGCTAACCGTGTGCTGCGTGAGCCCGGCGAGCTTCCCTAGCTCCGTCTGCGTGAACCCGTGATCCCGCCTCAACTTCCTTAGCTCTTTCACACGCCCCCTTCTGTCGGGAATTTATCTAAAAAGAGTATACCATCTCTTTACAAACCACATAAAACTCCGTAGAATTCAGGGTGTCAGATAAAGAAACGGCCCCCGCGAGTGTTGGAAGCACTCCGAGGACCAGGACCAGAAGGGGGAACTTCATGGCCGAGCAAAGTGTAGCGCAACCACCCCGCACCACCACCCGCGAAGACCGCGCCCGGGATCTCGCCGAGCGCCACTTCCACGAGATAGCCGCCTCTAAGGACGGCCACGAGTACCTGGCCCTGTCCTGCACCGGAGCACGTGACTACCGGGTCCACTACGACCCCGCTGGCGGGAGCTGGTGCGAGTGCCCCGACCACGAGATCCGCGACGCCGTTTGTAAGCACATCCTGGCCGTCGCCATTGTCGCCGCCGAGCTCCATCGCAAGGGCGGGCGCTTTACCCGGCCCTCCGACCTCGAAGATATCGCCGAGATTACCGGGATAGCTTACTCCGACCTCTCCAGCGCCTTCACCGGCGAGCGCAAGAACATGTGCCTGGACGCGGCCATAGCAGCCGTGGATGCGGACCCCGAGGGCGGGCCGGAGGCTTGGGGAGAGAGTATCCGGTCCTGGGCAAAGAAGCGCGGCGTTGGTCGCTACGACCGCCGCCTGATTGACCAGCCCGCTCCGACCTACGACGGCGAACCTCTGCAGGACGTGTAGGTGATCGGGGATGCCATTCATACGGGGGCCACCACGGCCCCCGCCGCCGATGCCGTGACGAACCCCAACACAGAGGAGAGAGCATGACGGAGAAAATCGCGGAGCAGACGAACATGGAGGACCTCGGGACCTGCACCACGGGGAGCAAGACAGAGGAGCCATGCCCCCGGCCGGCCGTGAAGATGTGGGGACGGTCCGCGCTGTGCAAAGAACACCTCCAGGAGGCTACGGTTCAAACCCAGTCAGACGACCTTACGCTGTCTCTGGAGCTTTTGACGGCCTTCATCTACGAAGCTCGGGGGCACCACGCCAGGGCTTTGGCCGAGGACCTGGAGCGCGTGCAGGCGGGTCTCCAGGAGCGCCTCTCGGACACGGACGGCTTCCTCGGGATGCTCACCCGCGCCGCCGACAGCCACAAGAGCGGCGCCTAGCCGCCGACGATCTTCAGCTACCGGGCCGGGGTCTTACGGGATCTCGGCCCTTTTCCTATGACCCGCCACCGCGTTGCCTACTGCGCTATATTAGGTGGGGTAGGCCGATGGTAGGCCCAGAGTAGGCGCATATAGCCCTAAGATGCCCTAAGATGTCAACGGAGGAGAACCAGTCCTCTTGAGAATCGCTCTTCTCGCTCTCCTTATCGCAGGAGGACTGCTCCTCAAGCGTCGCCTGGCTTAGACACAGCTACAGAGATTCACTTCTGTCCTCGCTTCGGCGGGGGCTTTCTTTATTCCTACTGAGAACCTCTCTTCTAAATTTGTGGGTTGGGACCCGCGGTGTTTAGAGCTTTCTTGTTTTGGACACAGTAAGTAGCAATCATCTAGGGAAGGAATCTGAGCATGGCACAAGAGATAACCAGCGAGCAGATTACGGTCCGAGAGGTTACCCACATGCAGCCTTCTTGGATCGAAACCCAGCGTGGAGCGCCAGGGGATTTCACCCTGCAGTTGGTTTTAGATAATGGAGTGGATGAGTATTTGCTCCATCTAACCGTGGATGACCTTGAAGTGGTTCTGCGGCTTCGTGATCGTACCGGAAATATGTTCTTCGATACCGAGCGCAAGGTCCTCATGTTCGGAAACATCCCGGCTGCGAGGTGACTTGAGAACATCTAACGACTAGACCGTAGTCTATGACGGCATCCACAGAGTCAGTTAGCTCCCCAGGGCCTTGCATATCCCTCCCCTCCTGAGGCTGCTCCTGGTCTCCTCGTCCTAGCTACTAGGCTCTGTTTAGGGCGGCCTTGTAGAGTTGGTGGAGAACGTCCGAGAACGCTAGGATCGTGAGAATGCCGCTGAAAAAGCGGGTGACGCGCGGGGCGAGCACTAGCCCATAGGAGAAGAAGGCGGCGACCCACATGCCAATACAGAAGTGGCAGGTCAGAAGCTTTCCGAGAGCCTTCTGCAGCCCTTCGCCACGGGGCTTCTCTTCCTGGCCTGTAGAGTCCTCCTGTAACTCGGTAACCGGAGCACGCAAGAAGCTGGTCACCGAAGAGTTTGCCACGACCCAGCTCAGCTTGTGGGTGGCTACCCCTAAAAGAGCAAGATCCTCTAGCTTCACTCGCTCGGGTACGGGGCGGCCCGCC
>MWWE01000102.1_pt1 | contig 13493 bp, 16 predicted proteins | sample 1047301 | NCBI WGS metagenome assembly MWWE01 (sample SAMN06349973, study PRJNA376086) | soil metagenome | isolation source: MS1-1 sample Antarctic (ecotone) soil | place: Antarctica
GCTTGACCCGTGGCAACGTGACGTTATCGGCTCGACGGGTAAACGAGACCTGCTGAACTGTAGTAGACAGGCCGGTAAGAGCACGACCGCTGCGGTGCTAGGGCTGCACGAGGCACTGTACCGTCCGGGCTCGCTGACGATCTTAGTTAGCCCCTCACAGCGTCAGAGCAGCGAGCTATTCCGCAAGGTAACCGAGCTGCGCGAGCTGCTACCGACACAGCCCGAACTCAGCGAAGATAACAAGTTGAGTATGTCGGTAAAGGGCGGCGGGCGTGTGTTGTCACTGCCCGGCAGTGAGGCGACGATCAGAGGCTTCAGCGGTGCAACGCTGATTGTCGAAGACGAAGCCTCGAGAGTTGACGACGCGCTGTATTTCTCAATTCGGCCCATGTTGGCAGTTAAAAACGGGCGGCTGATACTCATGTCAACGCCCTTCGGTAAACGTGGGCACTTCTGGAATGAGTGGAACGGCGGTACAGCATGGCAGCGCGTAGAGGTTCCTGCAACTGCCGTACCGCGTATCAGTAAAGAGTTTTTAGAAGAGGAGCGCGCAGCCCTTGGCGAATTTTGGTTTACCCAGGAGTACCTATGCGAGTTTCGAGAATCCGTAGACAGCGTATTTAGTTACGCTGACGTGCAGCGCGCCCTATCTGACGACGTGCCCGTACTTTTCGGAGGCAAACTGTGAGTACCTTTATCTTAGGTGTCGACCTTGCGCAAGCCGTCGATTGGACAGCAATAACTATTCTAGAACGCACTGAGAAGCCCGTAGACGGCAAACTCAAGATGCACTATCAAGCGGAGTACCTCGAGCGTTTAGCTAAGGGCACACCCTACCCGGCACAGGTTGCGAGAGTGAAGGCGCTATCAGACGCGTTGTATAGCGAGACTCAACGAGTACCGCCGCTAGTGGTGGATCAGACCGGCGTAGGGCGGCCTGTGGTGGATATGCTGCGCGCTGCCGACCTGGAGCCCGCTGCAATAACCATCACAGGCGGCGACGCTGTAAGCCGAGACGGGCGAGACTACCGCGTACCAAAGCGTGACCTTGTGAGCGTGGCAGGTGTGCTGCTACAGAGTGACCGGCTGAAGATAGCTCGAGCCCTGCCGGAGGCTGCAACGCTAGAAGCTGAGCTGCTTGCGTTTAAAGTTTCGATAAGCCTCAAAGGGCATGATAGTTACGGCAACGATGTAGGCCTATGGCGAGAGAACCCGCACGACGACTTGGTGCTAGCTGTTGCCCTAGCGTGCTGGTACGGTGAGAACCAACCCGAAGTAATTGACTACCCGGCGAGCTATACCTACTCTACGTTTTAGGCTGAAAACCTGTAGCCTTTAGCACATGACAGTTAACATAAAAGACGTTATGTATAACTCCGCTACTACCTAGCGCACTCAGTAGCACCGCACGGCTATCACACATGATAGCTATCTACTCCGCTACTCACTCAGTAGCGACGTGCTAGGGTTGCCCTCAAATGTCGGCAGACTCTGAAAAGCTCTACACCGCTAAAGAGACAGCGAGCGCGTTAGGACTCGGCGCTGCCATGCTGCGGCGCTACGCATCGACGTACGAAACAGTGAGCGGCGACGTGATCACCGTACACCGCCGGGATGGTCGGCTATTTACTGAAAATCAAGTAAAAGTGTTGACGGCGGCGCGGTCGCTCGTGATGTTGACAAATGTTGACGTTGAAACGGCAGTAAAGCAAACCCTAGACCGCCCGCTGGAGGCTGCACCCGTCGCCCTGGCGCAGAGTAGCGCACTCGGTAGTGAGGCGCTGCTGAAGGCGCTCACCGACGCACAGAGAGAAGCTAACGCGCCGCTACTCGGTGAGCTACGGAGTATCCGGGAAAGTCTCGAGCGGCTAGAGGCAGGTGGTCAGATTGACCACCTAGACAAACCGGGGGCAGCTTCTCAACTTGAGAAGCTAGAATACGGGCTGGTCGTCCGGCTGGCGTTGTGGCTCGAGCGGGTGTTGCGGCGATAGGGTTGCAACCGACCTACACAGCCCGATAAAGACGCTTATCGGACGCTCGCAAAGCAAAACCCCCGACGATCTGCCGGGGGCTATCTTTTGGGCTGTGGCTGTCAATCTGTCAGAACGTCCTCACCGCCCATAGCCGCCTCTAGGATGTCGCTGTTAATCTCGAGCGATTGACGCGCCACCTTGACCGCTTCAGCGCGTGAGAGATTGTGACGTTTACGCCACCGCTCGAGCCACGCGCACAGGTTGATTGCGACGACGTGACCGGCCTTGAAATAGGTTCGGCACTCAAAACAAAACCCATCCTCTACGGGCTCACCTTCAGCACCGCAACCGCCGCAGAATGTCCGGCTCACGCTGCCACCGCCAAGCCGACCACGCCGGGAACGAGGGCGTGAACCTCATCCCACGTACCGACGGCGACCCGCTCGACCTGAGTGCGGTAGGGCTGCGGCGCTGCCGGAAACACGACCTCATCACGCCGAAGATCACGCAGGGCAACCCGGTGGTTTACCCGGTCGGCTGCCTCGACGATGGCGTAGCAGTGAGCAAGGGTGCTGCTGACGGCGACAATCACGCCGAGCCCGCGCACGGTTGCGCCTAAAAGTCTGGTTTGTTTCGGGGCTGTATAATTCATGCTGATCCTTCTTCATCAGGGATTTCAGTGGGCCTTCTCTTCGCGGGGCAGGGCTCACTGATGTCTTACTATACTACATGAGATACGTATACGTCAATTTTGTAGTATAGTGAGGCATGGTAGATTCAACGAAAGTGAAACTGCAATGGAAGTTAAAAAGCTATTTAGAGAAAAACGGTAAAACGCCGTACATGCTGTCGCGGGCTATGGGCGGCAAAGTGCGGACCAACGAGACGATGCTCTATCGAATCGAAGATGGCACTCCAGTACGAATCAATACCGAAAGCCTCGAGCGCATCTTGACGGGCATTCAAGAGTTAGGTGTACGCGAGGTCAGCCTATCCGATGTAGTGGAGTGCGAGCCGTGAGCTTTGAGAAAAAGGACCAAAGGCTGAGCGCCGAGCAAAACTCCATACTTGAATGGCTTTTTGCGAACATACCGAAAAGCACAACTGACGCCTTTGGGATCCGCTGGATGCCTGGTAAATGGGGCCTAACCTCTACGCCCTCCAGCCGCGCTGCTTACTCTCGATCACTAAAACGGCTAGAGGAGCGCGGGCTTGTCTTGCGACAGAACCAAGTAAGTGGCAACCCCTATACACAAATGGCTAGGGCTTCAAAAGATGAGCCGCATAACCGTACAACCCACGTTCAATTAACCCAGCTCGGCGAGGAGCTGGCAGCGACCCTCTTCTCGGAACGGTTAACATAATGAAAAGGCGATTATGTTAACCGGGAGCGTGAGTGATGGGGCGGGTGTTTTAGTCCTTGCAGCGGAGCGGTACACCTTCGACACGTGCATCATCGTGTGTAAGTGGCTGGGGATGTTGATGGGGGGGGGAAGCTGAACAAAAAAGCGACGAAAAAGCGTGAAAATATCCAGAAGTACGTGAAGCCCTACAAAGCTTAGTTTCAGGTTTTATGTACTTTTGTCGTCAGGGACGTAACAACGGAGTGTGGGGGTATTGCACCAAACCTGCTGGACTAGCACCAACAGTGATGTATGATGTGTAAGTAATAACCGACAGTTCCCGCACATGTCGGGGTGGTTGAAAATACACTAACGGAGGTTACGAAAAAAGGAAAGAACGGAAAGCGCTGAAAGTTTTGGCGACCTAGGCGCAATCCGTTCTTTAGCGAAGCCGAGCCCGTTAACCGGGCTCTTCAGGTTCCACTTTTGCTCACACGGCTAAAAGAAATCTATATCAGCCGCACCGATATGCTAGCACCATCTAGGTCTAGGCATATCAACATAGGACTACCTAGAGCAACATAGGGCAACACCTGAAGAGTGCCAGCGAAACGGGGAGCCAACCAGAACGGTCAAAAGGACCCCATAGTGCAAGAGCCAGAAGCAAGGTACGCATACAGTAAAAGAGAGACCGCGAAACGACTCGGAATCGGTTATATGACCGTTCACCGCCTGACGAAAGACGGCACCATCCGAACTGTCCGGGCCGGGGCGCGTGTCCTGATACCCAGAACCGAACTCGAGCGTTTTCTAGCAGGCAAAAAATAATGTCCGAGCTCGAAAACTCAGACAAGGGCAGCGGGGCAGCTGTTGAGGGGAGTATACCACGTGTAGGCCACTTCGACCTCGAGCAAGCCGTTGCCCAACTCTCAACTTTCTACCCGCTGAACCCCCACAGACACGGGCGCATGACCGACCTTTACGAGAACGCCGCCGGAACAACAGTCAAACGTTGCACCACCTTAGAGGGTCAAGGCGTCACCCCCGAACTTTGGGCGCGTCACCTGCTAGGCCGTCCCGGTTTTCTCGCACTCGGCTTCTTGCCCGGCGGCGACACCGGCACCACGGCGGGCATGATCGACCTCGACGCTAAGGACTACCCCAAACCCGGCAGTTTAGACGACGCCTTACACCGGCTCCTCGACGTGAGCTTTTCGGTGGGCGTCAAGGTCTACCCCGAAACGAGCACAAGGGGTGGGCTGCACGCCCACATCTTTAGCGACGGTGTGATACCTCACCGCACGATGTCGGCAACGCTGCGGGTTCTCTGCGATGAAGCCGGGTTAGTCAAAACCGAACCGTACCCAGCAGGTGACGGCCCCTTAAGCACCTGGTACTTAATGCCCTACGCCGGGGCAGCCCGCGACGGGCTGGGCCGCACCCAGCTCACTACCGACGCGGGGCAGATCATCCCTGTCACCGAACTTGACGAATGGCTCGAGCTGACACCCTCTGCTGTCCTCACGGCCCTAGCTGAGCAGTACACCCCAACAGCAGAGACCGTTACCGACGCCCCCGCCGACGACCTCAAACCGGAGGCGGTCACAGCGATCTGTGAGGCGATGCAGAACCCGCCACAGGGTACGTTTGACCGGCACGGGTCACTCGCTGCATTTATCCATCTGGGCAGACGTTGCGGGCGGTTGTCCGACGTGGTGCGGACACTTAAAAGTGAAGCGGTACGGGCAACCTGGGCCGCTGACGGGTCACGCGACGCTGACGAATGGGTTAAAGAGATCGACCGCTGGGTTAGGGCAACCGGCAGCAAGCAGCGGGGTATCAAGTTCTTACTCGAGCAAGGGTTTGTTATTCCACACCTGCCGAGCGTTGAGGGTGACGACAGCGCCGCAGAGAGTTCTGTCAATTTTGTCAAGTTGTTTTCGGGGGAAACGTCAGAAAAAAATAATTCAACTGAAGAGGAGGAGTCAGCTTGGGAGGGGATGCTCGAGCTACCCCCCACAGCGCCGGAAGTCCCCACCCTACCTGCTGACTTGATACCCGAACCGTTCAGAGCTTGGATAGATGACGCAGCTGAGAGAGCGTGTGTCCACCGGGAATTCATCGCCATACCCGCGCTGGTCTCGGCAGGTGCGCTCATCGGTCGGAGCGTGGCGTTATACCCCAAGCGTTTCGACGGTGGGTGGAAAGTGGTCGCCAACTTATGGGGCGCAATCGTTGGGCCACCTAGCGTTCTGAAGACAATGGCAATAGACGAGGGCACCTTACATCTGCGCCGCCTGGCGGTGGACGCCCGTAAGGATTTTGAGGACAAGGAGGCCGACCGCGAAGCCGAGATAGAGATACTGAAGCTCGAGCTAGCGAACCTGAAAAAGAGTGCCGGGGGGAAAAAGGGCAACCCCGCAAGCATTCGCGCTGACCTTACGCGTGTGATGAGGGAGCTTAAAGAGAAGGAAGAAGCCGACGCCGAAAAGCGTTACCTCACGAACGACGCCACCATCGAAAAGCTAGGCGAGCTGCTGCGCGAGAACCCGCGGGGGCTGCTCATGGTGCGCGATGAGCTTGTGGGCTTCCTCAAGACGCTTGATAAGCCCGGACGTGAGAACGAGCGACCCTTCTACCTGGAAGCTTGGAACGGTACTGGTAGCCACAACATCGACCGTATCGGGCGCGGCAGTCTCTTCGTTCCCGCCTTAACACTCGGCATCTTGGGGGGCATCCAACCCGGTAAGCTCATGAGCTACATCGACGGGGCACTCGAGGGTGAGAGTGAGGCCGACGGGCTACTACAGCGCTTTCAGCTGCTTGTGTGGCCTGACCGACCGCCTGAGTGGGTAAACGTTGACCGCTACCCCAACACGACCGCAAAGAACCGCGCCTATGAAATATATAAGGGCTTGGACGCCCTTGACCTAACAAAGCTTGGACTCGACGCCCAAGAGGACGACATACCCGGGCTGCACTTCGACGACGACGCCCAAGAGCTTGCAGACAACTGGCGCGACGAACTCATGCACCGCATCCGCGCACCTGAACTCGAGCGCAGCCCGGCCTACCAGTCCCACCTTGCCAAGTACCCTTCACTCTTCGCCTCACTTTCCCTTGTGTTCCACCTCATCGACGTTGCGGATAACAAGGCCACTGGCCGCGTCTCCTTCACTGCTGCTGAGTTGGCGCTGCAATGGTGCGCGTACCTCGAGGCCCACGCCAAGAAGGTTTATGCACCCGAACTCAACGCCACCGCGCTGGCGGCACATGCTCTAGCCGAAAAAATTAAAGCGGGAGAGGTGGACGACTCAACTCCGCTGCGCGATATCTACCGGCGGCAGTGGCCGGGGCTAAAGACCGCCGAGCAAACAGGGGCAGCCATAGCAACATTGGAGCGCTGCAATTGGACGCGTGTGGAAGCATTTGGCCCTGAAGGTGGTGGAGCGGGCCGCCCTAAAGAGGTGCTGCGCTTACACCCTGAGTTGAGGGGCAAATGATGGCGGAATTTCAATGCGTAGATATAAAAAAATATCTGCGTACTCCCCGAAAACCACTTGACAGAATTGACACAATTCCCGCTGACCTTAATTCTGTCAATTCTGTCAAGCCGTTTTTAGGGAAACCCGTAGAAAAAAAATATCAAGAGGATAGACTCGACGCTGCACTGACACTCGGGCGAGTCTTAGAGATATTTCCTGCCGCTGGCCCGGTTGAGTGGACGCCTAACGCGGTAGCTGAGAAAGCGAAGGCGAAGTTATGACGACCCGCAAACAAAAGCAGCCCCGCCTACTCCCCGTGCTTGCACCGATCAGAGAAGCCGACGCTCTCAGCCTTGACGCCCTGACGACCCGTTACCGCTGCCGGTGTGGCAACCATGCCGAAACAGGAATTCGTTTAGACGCCATAACCTGTGTGCGCTGTGGTGCTGCTATGAAAGCGGTGCAACTATGACGACCCGGCGAGCTGCGGAGACGCTGCTGTTTGACGCTGAATCAACTGCGCAAATTGCGCAGTTGGAGGCAGTTTCGGAATTTCCGAAGCTAGAGGCAGGTGTGGAAATTCCACTCCTGAATACTCTCACCGGCAAAGACGGCAAAGGAGAGCTGACGGAAACCGTCACCTTAAGAGGCAAAGACGGGCGTGAGGCAGGTGGGGAATTTCCCCACCTAGAAAGTATTGGTGAAATTCACCAATTGGACAAGCACGAAAGCAATGGTCAAATTGACCAATTGGACGAACCCGAACGCCGCCGACTCTCCGCTACCTACTGCCCACGCTGCCGGGGCTGGGTAGAAGTCCGCTTGCAACCTATCCGGCTACACTGCACTCGCTGCGGTCTGGAGGCGAGACCGTGAAGGGCGACGTGAGCGTGCAAGTAGTCGCTAAGCTTTACAACGTGTCAGAGGCGACTATCACGCGAAAGTGTCAGGCCGGGATATATCCGAATGCTTTTCAATTAGGCGGCGCGAAGTGTCAGTGGCACATCCCGGTAGATGACGCGCTGGCAGCTATCCCGGCACCTCGGTACGAAACCGCTAGACAAAAGCTCGAGCTACTTCACCGCTTGCAAGAGATGCAAGAAGCGCAACAAAAGCCCGTCTAGCACGGGCTTTCAACTATTCTCAGGTATGGACACACTCCGAACCGCCGAAACCGAACTCAAGACCGCACAGGACGCCCTCACCGTCCTGACTGACGAGCTGCCGACCTATCACGCCCTGCTCACCGAGAACGAAGCCGATGTACAGAAGCTCAAAACCGAAAAGGCAAGTTTAGACGCCCAGGCGCAGGCTAAGGGCCGCGTCAACGTTGCCCGTGAAATGCTCGATCAGCACCTCTCGGACATACAGAACGCCCGTGCTGAAGTTGCAAGGCTTGAGATAGCCGTTAAACGCGAGCTGACGCTTCAGCGTATGGGAGACAAGGCCCGGGCTGTCACAAAGCAGCGCAGAGCCTTAGAGACGGCCGTACACGAGGGCAGCGCTGCACTAGGTAAAACGCTGACAGACATGCATGCGGCGCTTACAGTGCTGCAAGAACATCGTGCTGAGTTTGCTGCACTCGGTACAGAGTTAGCGCCTGAATTCAACAGCCGTGAACCGTTCGGTGACTCTATTCAAGGCAACGCAAAAAGGGCAGTATGTGAACAGTTGACAAGAGAGTTAGAAGGGCGCGGCGTTACTCTCACGGACGCCCTAAACAGCTGCTATGGCCCGCGCACGCCGGTAGATAGAGAAGGGCGCACGCTGCCGACACCGGAGCACTCAGAGCTGCTGTGGCAAGTATTTGCCGAGGCGGTAGCGAAGCACAACCGGGCGACCTACTATCAAGTACATCTGCCGGTAAGGGCTGAGCCGGTGCCTTTAGGTATCACGGACGCGCTACCCGACCCTAAATACAGCCTCTAAAAGTGCCCCGAGTCTGCACAATCTGCACAAACGAAAGCCGAGCCGAAATAGACGCGGCGCTTTTGAACGAGACGCCGTATCGTCACATAGCGGCACGTTACGGCACAAGCACCGGAGCGCTGCAAAGACACCGGGAACACCTACCGAGTCAGCTTGTAAAAGCTCAAGAGCAAGAGGACGTAAGTCAGGCCATCGACGTTATAAAGCAACTGAAAGCCATTAACGGGGCAACACTCGCCATCCTTAAGGAGGCTCGAGCCGAGGGTAACGGCGAGCTGGCGCTAAAGGCTGTGGACAGAATCCAGAGGCAGCTCGAGCTACAGGCCAAACTCTTGGGTGAGCTTCAGCAAGAGGGCACTATCAACGTCACTGTGAGCCCCGAGTGGCTGACCTTGCGGGCTGTGGTCATAGCAGCATTGCACCCTTACCCGGACGCGGCACAGGCCGTTTCACGGGCTCTAACAGCGGGTGAGAGATGACCCTAAACGATGTGTGTCAACACACATCGTTAGCCGACGATCTGCGCTTTGCCCTCGACCCGGTAGCGTTCGCCGGGGAGCTGCTAGGGCTCGTGCTTGACCCGTGGCAACGTGACGTTATCGGCTCGACGGGTAAACGAGACCTGCTGAACTGTAGTAGACAGGCCGGTAAGAGCACGACCGCTGCGGTGCTAGGGCTGCACGAGGCACTGTACCGTCCGGGCTCGCTGACGATCTTAGTTAGCCCCTCACAGCGTCAGAGCAGCGAGCTATTCCGCAAGGTAACCGAGCTGCGCGAGCTGCTACCGACACAGCCCGAACTCAGCGAAGATAACAAGTTGAGTATGTCGGTAAAGGGCGGCGGGCGTGTGTTGTCACTGCCCGGCAGTGAGGCGACGATCAGAGGCTTCAGCGGTGCAACGCTGATTGTCGAAGACGAAGCCTCGAGAGTTGACGACGCGCTGTATTTCTCAATTCGGCCCATGTTGGCAGTTAAAAACGGGCGGCTGATACTCATGTCAACGCCCTTCGGTAAACGTGGGCACTTCTGGAATGAGTGGAACGGCGGTACAGCATGGCAGCGCGTAGAGGTTCCTGCAACTGCCGTACCGCGTATCAGTAAAGAGTTTTTAGAAGAGGAGCGCGCAGCCCTTGGCGAATTTTGGTTTACCCAGGAGTACCTATGCGAGTTTCGAGAATCCGTAGACAGCGTATTTAGTTACGCTGACGTGCAGCGCGCCCTATCTGACGACGTGCCCGTACTTTTCGGAGGCAAACTGTGAGTACCTTTATCTTAGGTGTCGACCTTGCGCAAGCCGTCGATTGGACAGCAATAACTATTCTAGAACGCACTGAGAAGCCCGTAGACGGCAAACTCAAGATGCACTATCAAGCGGAGTACCTCGAGCGTTTAGCTAAGGGCACACCCTACCCGGCACAGGTTGCGAGAGTGAAGGCGCTATCAGACGCGTTGTATAGCGAGACTCAACGAGTACCGCCGCTAGTGGTGGATCAGACCGGCGTAGGGCGGCCTGTGGTGGATATGCTGCGCGCTGCCGACCTGGAGCCCGCTGCAATAACCATCACAGGCGGCGACGCTGTAAGCCGAGACGGGCGAGACTACCGCGTACCAAAGCGTGACCTTGTGAGCGTGGCAGGTGTGCTGCTACAGAGTGACCGGCTGAAGATAGCTCGAGCCCTGCCGGAGGCTGCAACGCTAGAAGCTGAGCTGCTTGCGTTTAAAGTTTCGATAAGCCTCAAAGGGCATGATAGTTACGGCAACGATGTAGGCCTATGGCGAGAGAACCCGCACGACGACTTGGTGCTAGCTGTTGCCCTAGCGTGCTGGTACGGTGAGAACCAACCCGAAGTAATTGACTACCCGGCGAGCTATACCTACTCTACGTTTTAGGCTGAAAACCTGTAGCCTTTAGCACATGACAGTTAACATAAAAGACGTTATGTATAACTCCGCTACTACCTAGCGCACTCAGTAGCACCGCACGGCTATCACACATGATAGCTATCTACTCCGCTACTCACTCAGTAGCGACGTGCTAGGGTTGCCCTCAAATGTCGGCAGACTCTGAAAAGCTCTACACCGCTAAAGAGACAGCGAGCGCGTTAGGACTCGGCGCTGCCATGCTGCGGCGCTACGCATCGACGTACGAAACAGTGAGCGGCGACGTGATCACCGTACACCGCCGGGATGGTCGGCTATTTACTGAAAATCAAGTAAAAGTGTTGACGGCGGCGCGGTCGCTCGTGATGTTGACAAATGTTGACGTTGAAACGGCAGTAAAGCAAACCCTAGACCGCCCGCTGGAGGCTGCACCCGTCGCCCTGGCGCAGAGTAGCGCACTCGGTAGTGAGGCGCTGCTGAAGGCGCTCACCGACGCACAGAGAGAAGCTAACGCGCCGCTACTCGGTGAGCTACGGAGTATCCGGGAAAGTCTCGAGCGGCTAGAGGCAGGTGGTCAGATTGACCACCTAGACAAACCGGGGGCAGCTTCTCAACTTGAGAAGCTAGAATACGGGCTGGTCGTCCGGCTGGCGTTGTGGCTCGAGCGGGTGTTGCGGCGATAGGGTTGCAACCGACCTACACAGCCCGATAAAGACGCTTATCGGACGCTCGCAAAGCAAAACCCCCGACGATCTGCCGGGGGCTATCTTTTGGGCTGTGGCTGTCAATCTGTCAGAACGTCCTCACCGCCCATAGCCGCCTCTAGGATGTCGCTGTTAATCTCGAGCGATTGACGCGCCACCTTGACCGCTTCAGCGCGTGAGAGATTGTGACGTTTACGCCACCGCTCGAGCCACGCGCACAGGTTGATTGCGACGACGTGACCGGCCTTGAAATAGGTTCGGCACTCAAAACAAAACCCATCCTCTACGGGCTCACCTTCAGCACCGCAACCGCCGCAGAATGTCCGGCTCACGCTGCCACCGCCAAGCCGACCACGCCGGGAACGAGGGCGTGAACCTCATCCCACGTACCGACGGCGACCCGCTCGACCTGAGTGCGGTAGGGCTGCGGCGCTGCCGGAAACACGACCTCATCACGCCGAAGATCACGCAGGGCAACCCGGTGGTTTACCCGGTCGGCTGCCTCGACGATGGCGTAGCAGTGAGCAAGGGTGCTGCTGACGGCGACAATCACGCCGAGCCCGCGCACGGTTGCGCCTAAAAGTCTGGTTTGTTTCGGGGCTGTATAATTCATGCTGATCCTTCTTCATCAGGGATTTCAGTGGGCCTTCTCTTCGCGGGGCAGGGCTCACTGATGTCTTACTATACTACATGAGATACGTATACGTCAATTTTGTAGTATAGTGAGGCATGGTAGATTCAACGAAAGTGAAACTGCAATGGAAGTTAAAAAGCTATTTAGAGAAAAACGGTAAAACGCCGTACATGCTGTCGCGGGCTATGGGCGGCAAAGTGCGGACCAACGAGACGATGCTCTATCGAATCGAAGATGGCACTCCAGTACGAATCAATACCGAAAGCCTCGAGCGCATCTTGACGGGCATTCAAGAGTTAGGTGTACGCGAGGTCAGCCTATCCGATGTAGTGGAGTGCGAGCCGTGAGCTTTGAGAAAAAGGACCAAAGGCTGAGCGCCGAGCAAAACTCCATACTTGAATGGCTTTTTGCGAACATACCGAAAAGCACAACTGACGCCTTTGGGATCCGCTGGATGCCTGGTAAATGGGGCCTAACCTCTACGCCCTCCAGCCGCGCTGCTTACTCTCGATCACTAAAACGGCTAGAGGAGCGCGGGCTTGTCTTGCGACAGAACCAAGTAAGTGGCAACCCCTATACACAAATGGCTAGGGCTTCAAAAGATGAGCCGCATAACCGTACAACCCACGTTCAATTAACCCAGCTCGGCGAGGAGCTGGCAGCGACCCTCTTCTCGGAACGGTTAACATAATGAAAAGGCGATTATGTTAACCGGGAGCGTGAGTGATGGCTAAAACCCGCCGCAAAGTCGCCCCAACTGCACGCCTAAGTGAGCAGATGAAAGAGGTGTTGCTATGGGTTTACAACTATGAACGACCTGAACCGACGTCAAGAACTTTCACCCGGACCGCCACAGGGTGGGGTGTAGTTACCTTCGGATTAAATTGGGTAGTTGAGATGTTTGCCCCCTGGCAACCCAGCGTCTTTATAGGCGAGAACCCTACGCCGAGCAAAAGTACCACGTTATCAAACACCTTGAAACGACTCGAGGAGCGGGGTTTATTGAATCGTTACAGCGTCATCTACAAAGATGGCGTGGTGACGCGCATGGCTAGATTGCGCGGCAAGGGTATGCGTATGCGGACTACGCACGTAGACCTGTCTCACCAGGGCTCGTTGTTTGCCCATTCTCTCGCTCATGACGACTTCGACCTCGAGGGGGACAAGGCCCACCAGGACCGCCTCAAGGTGGAAAGGCAGGTCGAAGGGCTGCGCTTTGCCCTGACTTTGATTAGGGAGCGCGTAAAGCAGGGTCGCGGTGACGATGCTGAACAGGACGCCCGCAACGCCTGGAGCGCAGTAACGGAAAGCTTAAAACAGCTTGTGGCTAAAAGTGCGGGTGAGAAGTGAAGCTTATCAACCAGTCAAGGATAGTTAAGCGGTTGATAAGATGTGCCGACCAGCACGTTATTTCTGGGCTTTACTTTGTGGCTACGAGGGTGCTAGACTATCCCCACATACTGAGAGAGCCGAGTATGTACCCGGCCTAGCAGGTATGAAACGGAGGTAAGTTTTAAGCAATAGAAAAGAGTGGCGTGCTGTTA
>MWWE01000103.1_pt1 | contig 13403 bp, 20 predicted proteins | sample 1047301 | NCBI WGS metagenome assembly MWWE01 (sample SAMN06349973, study PRJNA376086) | soil metagenome | isolation source: MS1-1 sample Antarctic (ecotone) soil | place: Antarctica
CGACACGGTAGCGACGTGCGCTACTGCTACACGTGGGCGATGTGGTTGATCTGGACTGGGGCCAAGTGGGAACGCGACGATGCCGGAGGTGTTTATCGACTGGCGAAAGAGACCGTGCGAAACATCTACCCGGAGGCCGGGGGAGCGGAAGACGAGGGGCACCGCAAGGCAATCGCCCATCACGCTACACGTTCCGAGGCGGAGTCGAAGATCCGAGCCATGCTCGAGCTCGCAAAGTCCGAGGTCCCGGTCTCTCCTGACGAGCTCGACGCCGACCCCTGGCTCCTCAACGTCCCGAACGGTACCGTAGATCTCAGGGTCGGGGAGCTGCGCGATCATCGGCGAGAGGACCTCATCACGAAGATGGCGGGAGCCGAGTACAGGCCGGACGCGCCGGCGGCGGCGTGGGGAGCGTTCCTCGAGCGCGTGCTGCCGGGGGAGGATCTGCGGGCGTTCGTACAGCGCGGGGCGGGCTACAGCGCCACGGGCGATACCTCCGAGCAGTGTTTGTTTATCAACCACGGCGCCGGCGCCAACGGTAAGAGCACCTATCAGGAGGCTCTAGCCGCGGCTCTTGGCGATTATGCGATGAGGACCCCGACAGAGACACTCCTCGCCAAGCGCGCCGGCGGCATTCCCAACGACGTCGCCCGCCTCAAGGGAGCTCGGTTCGTGGCCGCCTCGGAGACCGAGGAGGGCCGTCGCCTGGCGGAGGGGCTAGTTAAGGACCTCACCGGGCAGGACACCATCAGCGCACGGTTCATGCGAGCGGAGTGGTTTGATTTCAGGCCCACACATAAGCTCTGGCTTTCGACCAACCACAAGCCGGAGATCCGCGGCACCGACAATGCTATATGGCGCCGCATACGGCTGATACCGTGGTCGGTGACGATCCCGCCGGCGGAGCGGGACCAGAAGCTGCCCGAGAAACTCCAAGATGAACTCTCCGGCGTCCTGGCGTGGGCGGTACGAGGTTGCATTGATTGGCGGGGCGAGGGACTCGGAGAGCCCGAAGAGGTGAGGGCCGCCACCGCAGGCTATCGAGCGGAGATGGACACCCTCGCCGCTTTTATAGATGAATATTGTGTAGTCGCGCAGAACGCCAGGACGCAGGCCACACACCTCTACACCGCTTACAAGGGGTGGTGTGAGGAGAGTGGGGAACGCCACGATACACAGAAAAAGTTCGGTATGCGCCTCACCGAACGGGGTTTTGAGCGGGAGAAAGCGGGAGTGTACTACTGGCTTGGAATAGGGCTGCGCCACGACGGAGGCGACGATCCTGGACCATCTGGACCATCTGGACCGAAAAACGACATAAACACTAAGAAACCTATTCACGAGGCTGTTATATGTAATCAAGGTCCAAAAGGTCCAAAAGGTCCAGATGACGATACCGAAGCCTCTTCAGCTTCCCACTCAACGCGAAGGCTTACGGCAGCCGAAGCGCAGCGGGTCCAGCAGCTTATAAGCGAGGGCATGGCGCCGGCGTTTGCGAGGGCCGCGGTACTTCGTGAGGAGGTCGGGATATGACCCCTCGCACGCAGCTACGCCCGTTTGAGTCGCACGACTGCGCCGCGACACCCATACCGCTCGGTTTCACGGCTAGTAGTGAAACCACTCTTGAGCCTCGCGGGCAGTGCTTTGTAAAGATGCTGAACCTCGATGCAATACTTGAAGAGAGCGGTCTTCATACTCAGGCTTCTAGGGGCCACGCGAAGAACATAGAGCCCAATGATGAGCTTCGCCTCAAGATCCAGCTCTTCAAGAAGGTCCAGGCTGGCCGAGAGGCTGCCCTCGACGCCCTCGGAGAGGACCCCGAATCGAGCAAGGCGGATGTGCCGATTCGGCTCGTTTTAGGCGGATTACAAGTTTTCACGGTCAGCCGTGAAAACACCCATAAGCGCCCGAAGGGGTACGCGCCCTGGCGTCCGCAGAAGAAGACCGTTAAGCTAATCATGCAAGTCAAGAGTGTGCTTGAGGAGTACCGCGCACACTTGCCCATGACGGGGCGTCAGATCTTCTACAGGCTCGTGGGCGCTTACGGTTACCCGAAGACCGAGAAAGCATACGGATCGTTGAGCGAGTCTCTGGTTCGGGCTCGACGTGCGGGGATGATACCGTTCGACCAAATCCGCGACGATGGTATCTCGGTCATGTCCCACGCGCACTATGCAGACGAAAACGCCTTCCACAAGCGCGTCCACGACATGGGCGATGCCTACAAGCGCGATAAGCTCGCCAATCAGAAGATGGATGTGCGCGTGTATTGCGAAGCGGCGGGCATGATCCCGCAGCTCGCTAGGGTTTGTGAGCCGTACAGCATCCCGGTCTACAGCTGTAGCGGGTTTGACAGCCTCACGGGGAAGTACGAACTCAAGGAGTCATGCAAGGCTTCCTTCACTTACCAAGGACGCAAAACGGTGATTCTTCACCTCGGCGACTATGACCCGAGTGGTGAGAGCATCTTCAACGATGGCCTCGTCGAGGACATCCACGCGTTTCTAGCGAAGGACGTGACATCGAAAGAGCCGCACGAGGTGGCTATATTCGAGCGAGTAGCCTTGAGGGGAGAGCACATCGAACGCTTCACTCTTCCCACAGACCCGCCGAAAGCTACCGACAGCCGTACCAAGAACTGGCAAGGCGAAGAGTCCTGTCAGCTGGAGGCCCTGCCGCCAGACGTACTTGCCTCTCTCCTTGACGCCACCATAAAGACGTATTTCAACCTGGCTGTCTATGAGCAAGACCTGAAGGCTGAAGAGGAGGAGCGTCGCCGCATCACAAAAGCGCTGCCAGCTCCACAAGGCGCGGCATGAGCCCGCGCACGCAGACCCGCCGCGAGCTCCAGGCCGCAACCTCGAGGAGGCCGGTCGTGCGCCGTATACCGGCTCCGCGTGTTTCCACCGGTCCTAGCGAAGCTGGGCCAGAGCCTCGGGACCCGGAGCAGAGCGCCGGTACGCGTAATACTCCTGAGAGGCTATCCGGCTCCTCGGGCGGCGCAGGTCCATCGGACCGGTCCGATGGGGCACCTGTAAACAATGAGAGAGGAGTATATAGCGTGGATGTCTTCGACGTAGAGGCCATGGACAAACTGGAGAGCGAGCTAGACCGGCTAATCGAGCGACGCGCTCGTGAAGCAAAAGACGCCAACGCGGTAGAGGAACTCTGGAAGCAATCGAAGGGGGCGCACCAAGCCCGCCGGCGAGAGGCTAACCGCGTCTTGTGGATCAACCATTACGCGACCCTGGCCGAGAGTCTCGCTTTAAGAAGTGCTGAGTATCAGCGCCGCGCCCGCGCCCTCGAGAGAGACACGTAAAGGAGTAAGAGCATGGGTAATTTTCTTGCACAGCTAAAGCAGCGTAAGGCCGCTCACGAAGCCACATCGGCGCCGAAGCCTGTCTCGGAGATGACTGGCGACGAGCTGGACGCCGCACTGATAGAGGCTAAGCGGGAGGTCCTGAACATCAACCGGGAAGCGTTACAGGCCGCTACAGAGGCCGTACAGGCGAAACCACGGGCGAGCTTCCTACCCAGTAAACGTAGAAGGAATTGGAGATAAGCATGTTTAACAAATACTCGGCCGCGTTTGAATACGCGTCTCCCGACTTCAAGCGTCTCTCTCTCAACTGGCCGCCACTAGTTGAGGTAGACGCGCAGATTCGTAAGCTCGGAGAAGACTACACCCAAACCGAAACGGAGATTGGCCGCCTCTCTCAGGGTAGAGACGAGGCGCAGGACGCGGACCGCCAGGCGTACGCCCGCGCTCTCCGGGCCGGCGATAAAGACCCTGGCCGTAAGCATAGCGATAAGCTAGAGCGGTCCCTTGAGGCCGCCCGTCGTAAAGGCGAAGCTCTCCATCACGCCCTTCAGGAGTTAGACACGGAGCGCCGTGCGCTGATTGACGAACACCGCGCAGAGTGGAGAGAGGAAGTAGAGGCGCGGCTACCCAAAGCGCGCGGAGATCTGGGCGCAGCACTCGCGAAGATGCAGGCGGCACGATCTCATCTCCATCAGCTCGAGGGCGTGCGAGCGTGGCTAGAGGAGCCGGCGAAACCCTTCGAGCCATCCACCGCACCACCACGTGACAGCGTGCACGTGATTGGTAGCGTGGCTACTACTCAGCAAGTTGCGCCTGCGGTGCGGGTGGAAGAGGCATTGGCCGTCATCGCCTCAGAGGCAACCGATGCGGCTTGAGCGCGCGAAGCACCTCGCCGCCGAACAGAGGGTTAGAACCGCCATTCTTACCGACAAGAATTATCCAGGCAAGGCTCAGGATATTGCGCTGATACGCCGCAAGCGGCGCGAGCTTGGCGAAGTCACCGAACGCCTCCGCTTGCCTACGCGGCAAGTGCTAGGCGAAGGAGGGGGAGGGGGTGCTTAGTTGACGGCCAAATGCAAGGCGAATAAGCGGGACGGATCGGCGTGTACCTTGCCCGCTACGGGACCAAGTGGTCTTTGTTGGGCCCACGACCCGAAGAACGCCGAGAAGCGCCGTAGAGGACAAGCTCGTGGCGGTAGAGGCAAGCCGACCACGGAGATACGAGCCCTCAAGACTCAGCTCGAGGACCTCGCCGCCAGCGTACTCTCCGGGACTGTAGATAGAGGTAACGCCGTGGTGGTTAACCAGATACTCAACACCCGCGCCCGGCTTATCGAGTTAGAGAGGAAGGTCAAGGAAAACGAGGAATTCGAGGAGCGTCTCGAGGAGCTAGAACGCCTGGCGAGAGACAGCAGGCCTCAAGGCCCACAGACAGGACGGCGGACGTGGGGAGCGTAGACCGACGCCTCGAAGATCTCGAGCGCAGCTTCGCGCAAAGCGTAAAAACGGGCGGCGGTGCTGGCTATGTCGCTGCGCTAAGCAAGCGATTCGTCGTCGACTCGCTAAACGCCATGGCGCATATCCGCCGTGCTCCACTTGATGGCCCGATCTGGCGCTACGATGTTGAGAAGCTACGCGGCCGGGGTACCTTTAGCGCGGCCGTGTATGTGGCGGCGCTAAGGGTACTCGAACACCCGGACGAAGCCGAGGCTTTTGACATCTTCGTTGAAAAGCGGGATCCACGAGACGCCGTACCCTTCGAGAAGTTGATAGACCTTGTCGTTGACATCGCCGCGAGATCAAGGCGTCGGTACCAGGGCGAGCATCTTTAAGATGTGAGAGTTTTGGGAGCCTTGATACGCGCGAGGTTGCCGTCTCTCGGGCAGCGAAGGGTCTGGCAGGGGTATAGGATGCCCCTTGGACGGCGTGGCGGACAGGGGGTTAGACATAGGGCGTCAGCGTGTCAGCATACGGGAAGCGGCTCGGCTGTTGGACGTGAGCGAGAGCGCAATCCACAAGCGCGTACAACGCGGCACTATTCCGCACGATAAAGGGGAGGACGGCCGCGTCTTTGTCTACTTAGACGCCCCAGGAAACAGTGTGACGGACAAGGTGTCTGACACCGTCCAACACCCCTCAACTGAGGCGCTCATATCCGAGATGCGTGACCGCATCGAATCTTTGGAGCACCAGCTCGAGGAAGCGCACGAAGCAAACCGCGAGAACCGCCGCATCATCGCCGGGTTGATACAGCGTGTCCCTGAGCTTGAGAGTCCGCGAGACGAGCCTCACGGCCCGGAGACGGACGCGGAGGGCGAGGCTGGTACGTCGGCACCACCGGACCGGGAGACGGGCGCACAGCGCCGTGAGCGGAGCTGGTGGCGAAGGTTCTTTGGCTTTGAGTGACACCTCGCAGGCGCGGACCGGCCACTGCAACACTCAGAATTTATGCTCAAGCAGAAATTTTATCCGCGCCGCACCCCTCGACGCCGAACATCGATGACTGCAACCGCTCAGGACAATTGTTTATATTATAAACATTTGTCTGCCGCACACCTCGCCGCCGAACATCGACCACTGCAACCGACCCTAGTAACACGCTTGATACCGCGCTTGATCGCCCCCACGAGGATCAAGCCGGGCGAGTCTGCAACCGCTCGCCTCAACTACCTGCAACCGGCCACATTCGAGTAGCCGAGAGTGCGCTTTCTCGGAAACCCGCCGTGTTTTGAGGGACCCTTGTGTCCGCGTACACAAGGAAGCGCGGCGCGACCTCTTGATGGTGGGAGAAGGTCAAAGTGTGGCGCCGGCGCCACAGAGCTACCCTCGAAACTATAATCAATGCTTCTATTAGAAGCATTGATTAACCACCCGGCGCCACAGAGCTACCCTCGAAACCCATGTTTGCAGGAGATCCTGCGCACGATACGGGGCCACCAGTAGCACCGTGTACCTTGCTTACCCTTACCTATCGGGTGGCGGCGTGTGTCGATCTCCGGGCATCCTCGCACGACTAGAGGTTGACGCACGGATGCCCCATGGGACCGGTCGGAGGCGGAGCCAGGGTATACGACTCGACCGGTCGGATGAGGCGTCCGGTAAGTATTATGGCTCTCTTGTGTACGCGTACACCAAAAGGGCCGGAGCCCCTTAGATAAGGAGCCCCGGCCCGGTGTTACCTCAGTCCTAGCGGAGAGGCTTCTCCCGCTCCATCCTCCAGATAAAGCTCGCCTGTAGGAGTTCGTCCTCCGTGTCGGGATCGTAGCCGGCGGCCTCCTGATACGCGGTGTCGTCCGCGAACATCGGCTCCGGGTAGCGTCGGCGCGCTTCCTCCAGATCCTCAAGCGTCGGCCACTCACGAGCAGGCCAGTTTTCGCGCACGCGCCGGTCTTCGGGGTCGTTCTTGCGCTTGCTCAGGTAGTCCAGGCACGTGGAGCACATCTCGCCCATCTCCCCGCCGGTGTCCGTGTGGGCCACCGCGAAGACATTGCCCCGGTCGAAGTCGTTGCCGCAGATAGCGCAGTGAGTGCTCAGGTAGTCCTCACCCACGACCTTACGCCACATCTCGATAAGCATTTGCTTCTCCTCTCGGTAATTCCTTCTCTTAAAACAGCGTCAGGTATTCGCCCGAGTCTATGTGCTCTTGGAAGTTCGCCCGCACCCCCTCGAAGCCCTCCGAGTTCGCGGCAAAGTCGCCTATGTTCCAAAAAGCGATCTCTTGCCCGTCGAGCTTGTAGGCATGGCAGCCGTGGGTGCCGAACCACACGAGCACGGTGTCGTTTGCGGGGTCGAAGCGGACGAACCGCGCCCCGTCGAGTTGTTCGCCTAGGTTCACTAATCTCTCTCCTCTCGGTAATTCCTCCGGTCGCTAGAATACCCGCGCTGGTGGTCCCCGGCTCCTCGCAGGCATGGGCTATCAGCCGGCCAGGACGAAGACGAGGAAGTATGACGGGGCCGCGAAGAGCAGCCCCACCAGTATCGCCCGGATCACAGGCTCGCCGCCAGAGGCGTGAGGCTTGCGTGTGAGGCCCGCGCCTTCGTCCGCTCGGCCTTCGCCCTCCGAGCCGCCGCCTTCGCTTTGGCGCGGTAGATGCTGGCGCAGAAAATGTGTTTGCAAACCGGAGCCCGGTCGGGGCAGCTGCAAGACTCCGTGCCACCGAAGACGGCCAGGTCGACGCGGTAGGTACCGCCGCTGCATCCGGGTACCTCGTAGCGACCGTGGCCGATGTGCACGACCTCGTCGCCGTGGTCCCTGAAGAGGGCGAGGCCGCGGAGTTCGCGGGTGAGCTTCGCTGGTGGTGCTGGGTGCGCTAGACTTCTGTTCGTCACAAGCATCTCCTTGTGGCCGTGGTCCCGGGGTGTGCCAACACCTGCGGGGCCGTTTCTTTTGACTCTTGTATTTTCTCACGTTACGCCCTTGCGCACAAGGGTAAAACATGGGAAAATTACTCAGCCAGCAAAAAAGGAGGCGCATGAACGAAGTTAAGCGGCTGCGAAGATTAAAAGGCCTGAGTCAGGTTGAGCTAGCCGAACTTGCAGGTGTGAGCGCGTACACCGTTACAGAGATTGAGACAGGGCACCGTGAGCCTCGGGGCTCAACTCTGCGAAAGTTGGCGGCCGCGCTTGACGTAGAGGTGGCGGATTTCTTCCCAAAAGCCCCAGCCCCGCCGTCGCTTGATGCAACGGCAGTCGGGGCGGGCGTGTACGAAGAGCCCGCAGAGGCCGCCCTCCGCATAGCCGGGGTACAAGGGCACGCCGACAAGCTGTCTGCCGTGTGGATCCAGGAGGCGAAGTTCCACGTACAGGACAGCCGCGCGGTTCCCTCGCACAGGACGTTCGAGAGGTCCTGCGCGGTGACGGTCCTATACCAACAGTATTTCGGCGCGGTTGAGGTTCTGCAGCGAGACGCAATGAAGAAGGGCCTCGATCCGGACATGACAACTTGGGAGCCGCGGTTGAAGCAGCTCCTAATCGACTCCGGGGCAGCTGTGCGCGCACTGTCCGAGCTATACGCCTTGGTAGCGCGCTCCTCGGCAAGCGCTGAAGAGGACAGAGAAAACTTCCAGGCAAGGCTCGAAGAGTTCGATGCCGGCCTCCCGGCATTCTTGGCTCAAGATCCCGCATGGGGCGCGGCGGTCGAAAAGTCGCGAGCTGACGCCGGACTCACTTGATGAGAAATAAGAAAGGCCGGGTGTCCGCCCGGCCAAATCAGCGATCCCAACCCGAAAGGATCTAACGTGAGTGTAAACCACGACGAGCGGGAGCGCATCCCGGAGATCACGCTGGAGAACATCCCCGAGGAGATGCGCCGCCGCCCGCAATGGGCCGTCTGGAAGTACGAGAAGCGCGACGGCAAGCCCACCAAGGTCCCGTACATCGCCGGCGGCGTGGGGAGAGCGTCCAGCACAGACTCTTTGACCTGGCGAACCTTCGAGGAGGCCGTCCAGGCCCTCAAGACCAGCCGCTATGACGGTATCGGCTTCGTGTTCTCTAGCGGCGATCCGTTCGCCGGCGTGGACCTCGACGATTGCCGCAACCCAGAGACGGGCGAACTTCAGCCCTGGGCGGCCAAGGTCGTCGAGGACCTCGGGGGATATGCGGAGGCGAGCCCGTCCGGGACCGGTGTGCATATCATCGTGCGCGGCAAGGCTCCAAACAAGAAGCGCGGCCTCGTCGAGGCGTACAGCTCGGAGCGGTACTTCACAATGTCGGGGCGGGTGCTTTGATGCGGATACCGGAGCGCCAGGCCGAACTCGACGCCCTCACCCGCAAGTATCTAACCGACCCCGAGCCGGAGCCGAACGGCGGCAGTCAACGTCCTAATGGTCCGCCGCCAGACCTCTCGGACGAGGAGATTATCGAACTCATCCGCAAGGCGAAGAATGCGGCGAAATTCTCCACCCTCTACGACGCCGGCGACATATCGGCCTACGATGGTGACGACTCGGACGCGGACCTGGCGCTCTTGGGCCTCCTCAAGTTCTACACGCAGGACCACGCGCAGCTTGAGCGGTTGTTCTCAGACTCCGCGCTCGGGAGACGCCCGAAGTGGAACCGCTCCGACTACCGACGCAGGACTATAGAGAAGGCCCTCTCGGATGTGAGAGAGACGTACACACCTCCTCGGGATAAGTCTCGTTCCCGTTCCCATTCCCTAGGTGATTTGGGAATGAGTAACGAACCTGAACCAAAGATTCAGGCTTTTTCTTTCAGCGGCCGGGAGAAGCCCGGCCCGCGTGGCTGGATAGTCGATAACCACTTGTGGCAGGGACACGCTACGTCCTGGTTCGGAGAGGGCGGCGTAGCAAAGTCTCTGCTTGCGCTACATCTCGGGCTTACCGTGGCGGCTGAGAACCGCTCATACTGGATGGCTTTCGCGGTAAAGACGGTGCCGGTTCTTTACCTGGACTTCGAGCTTGACGCCGATGAGCAACACCGCCGCGCCTTGGACCTCGCCAAGGGGATGAACCTGAAGGCTATCCCGGAGAATTTCTATTACCTCAGTGTGGCGATGGTGCCGCCCGAGGAGGCGTTTAGGATAGCGGCCGAAGAATGCCGCCGGCTAGGCGTGAAGCTGGTGATAGTCGACTCCGTGGGCTTTGCCATCGACGGCGATTCTGAGAACTCTAGCGACGTGTTGGGCTTCTATAGGCGATGCATACAGCCTCTCAAGGACATCGGGGCGAGTCCTCTCCTCATTGACCACCAGGCGAAGATCATCAAGGGCGAGAAGTACGCCGATAAGCAGGCCTTCGGCAGCGTCTACAAGACGAACGCCGTTCGCTCCGCGTTCCAGATACGCGGCTCCCAAGACGTACAGGGCGAGATCACGGCTACGTTTACTCACAAGAAAAACAACTTCGGCTGGAAGGAGAAAGACTTCTCCCTGAAGGTCTTGTTCGAGGAAGGGTGCATCACATCCGAGAGGCTTCAGGAGGCGGTACCAAGTCCCGACCGGGAGCCCTCGAAGAAAGAGCAGGTGCTCGAGGCCATCGAGGAGTTGGGGCGCGCTACTGCAGAGATGGTTACGCAGAAGACCGGTATAACCCTCCAGACGGTACGTAACTCCATATCAGAGCTTTTAGTCGAGGGCGCGCTCAAGGATACAGGAGACAAGCAAAATCGTTCTCGAATCGTCGTTACTCATTCCCACACTACTAAGGGAACGGGAACGGGAACGACGCAGGAGACCCCCGTTTCCTTTGATCTGGACCCTGGCGAGTCGGCTACTGTCGAGGATCTCCGGAGTCGCCGCAAAGCGCCACACCGTGACAACTGTATCTGCGAGGAGTGTTTGCCGGTATGAGTCGCTCTAAGATCAAGTGCGCCGGCTGCAAGAAGCGTATACCGGACCACGAGCCCGACCTTATCCTGCAGGACCTCGACAACGCCGGCCAGCCTCGCTACTTCCACACGAGGTGCGGGAATGCGGCCTACGCGGTGGTTATAAATGAGCCGAATCTCTACTGTCTCACAGTACGCCACGTCCAGGAGGCGGCTAACTGATGCCTCGCACGCAGACCCGCCCGCTTGACGACAAAGCCTTATGGCGCAGACTCCTGGCCCGCACGCACCCGGACGCCGGCGGGGACCACGAGTTATTCATCTGGACCGGGACCATCCGGGCCGCGGTATGCGGCGGGGAGCTGCAAGTACAGTCCCGACCGGCGGCCGGACACTCGCCGAGGTCGTCGGCGCCCGACGATAAGCCGCGCATACCCTACCCGGTCGGGACGGACTTCGAGGAAGTTACCCTAGCCGCGCTTTTCGTGGCGGTTTACGAGCAGACTTATGGGGAAGTTCTATCCCTTCTCAAGGACTGCCGACCGCTTTCGCATCTCGCCTACGAACAGGAGCGCGGAGCGTCGTACAAGCGCCTGGCCGCGATCGCCCACACTTGGGACATGACGAAGGCCGAGCGCATCGGGTGGTATCGCGTGGCCGAGGACCTCCCGCTCTCGGACCGCCACGCCGCCCACATCTTGAGCAAGCTGAAGAAGCAGGCCGCGTGAAGCGAGAGCGGAGACAACCCACCCGCCGCGAGGGACCCTGGCGGCTATCACGACCAGACGACCGCTTAAAGGCTTGCCGAGAGCCTCATCGGTTTCACTCAACGATAACGAGAGGAGTTATTAGCGTGGACGTAGAACGCGCCTTTGACCAAATCGACGCTCTTATCGAGCGGCGCCACGTGCGGGCGAATACCGAGCAACAGATTACCGAGGATCTCTGGAAGGAGTCGACCGAACGTGCCCGGGAGAAACGGAGGCGCGAGAATGCCGCGGCTTGGTACGGCCACCACGATCACATGCGCGCTCTGCATTCAAGTCTAGCCGCTGAACATGCCCGCAAAGCCGCCGCTCTCCAGCTCGAGGAGCCGGGGGCGGGGGGGGGGCTAGCGTTTATGGCTAGATGTGCCGCTTTCAAGCCGGATGGGACCCCATGTCAGCGCATCGTTAATGCATCGCAGACCTATTGCTTCTCGCATGATCCCGAGCGCGCAGAGCAGCGTAAGCGCAATGCTGCCAAGGCGGGAAAGGCCGTGGGTAGCACGGAGATACGAGCCCTCAAGACGCAGCTGGCGGACCTGTACGCGGCCGTGCTCGACGGCACGACTGAGCCGAAGGTCGGCGCCGTCGCCGCACAAATTGCAAACGTGCGAGCCCGCCTCGTCGAGACCGAGAAGAAGATTGAAGAAAGCGAAGAAATGTCGACGCGGCGGGCCGAGGAAGCGTATGGGCTCTTGCTCAACAGTCTCGAGGAGCGGCTCCCGCGTGACGAGTTCGAGCGTGCAGTGCGTGCCTTGTCCACCCCCGAGGGGGTGATTGATATGTGACCCCTGCGCGAGCAAGCAAGCGATCCTGCGCGACCAAGACGACCGAAAGGAAAAAGACGATGCCAGAGAAAATGACCAGCGAGCAATTCGAAGAGCAGCGCGCTCGACAACGTGAGGAAGAAGAGAAGACCAAGCGGGAGGCGTACGAGCAGCGGGAAAAAGAGACCGCAAAGCGCGACTGGATAGCCGTGGGCGGGGAGCCGGAGGCCTTCGAGGGCCAGTACAGCAAGATCAGGTCCGAGCGACTCCGTGCGGAGGTACGCGACCGCCAGCAAGCAGCGCGGGCAGAGAGTCGTCGTCGTACGCACCTGACGTTCTAGAGATGCAAGAGATAGGAGTACTATGGTTGGTTTAGAGCAACGCGTCCTTCGCCGTGCGGAGGCACGCCTCCGGGGAGCTGAAGTCGTAGCGAGACGATCCTCCTCAGACCTGGGTGAGCATATCCGGGATTACGTCCTCGGCGGTGTCCTGACGGGCGCCCGGTCGGAGCACGTCCTTGAAGACCTGCTCGGCTGCTCGTTCGAGTTGATCGACGAGCTTTACGCGCGAGTCGAGACCCTGGAGGGCGCCAAGGAGGCCAAGGAGACGAGCACGGGGGCCAAGGAGAAGAGCACCGGGGGCAAGGAGAAGAGCATGAGGAGCAAGAAATAGCCGAGCCTGGCCAGCCGTTCGCTTCGGAGTTCGAGAGAAGCGCCCGGTGGTGGCGCGCGCAATCGCGGATCATAGAGCGCATGCGCGCGATCGAGCAGCGTCACGGGCTGGATCCCATGCTGCTCGACCGCGCAGAGGACGCCGTCCGGCGGGCCGCGACACCAGGCGATGCGGCGGCGGTGGATGAGCTACACCTCTGCTGCGCCGACTTCCTCGATGCGCTAAAGGAGGCTACGCTGGACGAGTAGAAGCGCGAGGGTTGCTGGTGCCGGGTTGCCATGTCCCGTGCGGAGCCAGCGTAAAAGGTGCGGCCTTCTCCCTCGCCCGCGGCCGGTGACGCTCCCTCGCTGCGTCACCGGCGCGGGATCTCAGCTCCGCTGTCGGTGTGTACGCTGTCACGCACGAGGTTGCCGTCTCCCTGCTTGCGCGGGACTGGTTAGGGGTACGGCACCCCTGGACGTAGGGGCGGACGTGGGGGTGACAGTGGGGCGGACACGTAGGTTGACGCTAAGGGACGCCGCCCAGGTACTCGGTATCAGCAAAGAAGCCGTTCGTAAGAGGGTAAAGCGGGGGACGTTACCCTCTGACGTGGGG
>MWWE01000104.1_pt1 | contig 13403 bp, 10 predicted proteins | sample 1047301 | NCBI WGS metagenome assembly MWWE01 (sample SAMN06349973, study PRJNA376086) | soil metagenome | isolation source: MS1-1 sample Antarctic (ecotone) soil | place: Antarctica
GCGTAACTTTGAACACCGAATATCAAGGAAAAGGCTTTGCTATCGAAGCGTTTACAAAAGTTTTTGAATACCTTTTCACCGAAACCGAAACGCATCGCATCATCGGTTTGTTGGATACGGAAAACATAGGAAGCCGAAAATTGATGGAAAACTTAAATTTTCGCCGCGAAGCCGAATTCAAAAAAAGCTATTGGGACAAGAAAATGAACGAATGGCGGGATGAATATCTTTATGCTTTATTGAAAGATGATTTTCACCACAGAGACACAGAGAACACGGAGAAAGAAAGGCAAAAGTAAAAAAATAATAGAGAGCAAGAAATTGATAATATTTTATAAAATCTCTGTGTCCTCTCTGTGTTTCTGTGGTAAATAAATTAGTTTATGAAAATTTTTCACGGAACGGAAAATGCAAATATTTTGCGACCGACGGTTTTAACACTTGGTGTTTTTGATGGTCTGCATCTTGGGCATCAGCGGATTATGGAAACTGTTGTGAAGCGTGCAAAAATTGTTGATGCAATTCCGACGGCGATCACTTTTGATCCGCATCCGCGAGCCGTTCTTTATCCCGAAAAAGCTCCGCCGCTCCTTCAAACTCTCGACCAACGCCTTGCCAATTTTGAAGTTTTGGGAATCAAACAAGCGATTGTCATACGTTTTACCAAAGAATTTGCCAATCAGGATGCGAAGATATTTTTGCGGGAAATTATCCACGAAAGATTGCAGGCAAAAGAAGTTTACTTAGGACACGGGTTTGCATTCGGCAAAAATCGCGGCGGGAATATCGAACTTTTGAAAAAGATTAGTGTAGAATTAGGCTTTTATGCTGATGAAGTCGCGGAAGTAAAACTTCGCGGTAAGAGAATTTCTTCATCAAAAATTCGCCAATTATTAAAGGATGGAAAAGTAAATCTCGCCCGCCGTATGCTTGGCAGACCTTACGGTATCGAAGGTGCAATAATCCGCGGCGACAGACGTGGACACATAATCGGCTTCCCGACTGCAAATCTCAAACCTAAAAACCGTGTGATTCCAAAATATGGAGTTTACGCAACTGCAATTTTGATCGAAGGCGTTTGGCGAAAAGCAATTACAAATGTCGGAGTCCGACCGACTTTTAAGAACGATTCTGAACCATCCATCGAAACATACATTTTTGATTTCAAAGGCGATCTATACGGCGATGTTTTGCGTGTACGTTTTTTGCATCGAATCCGCGATGAAAGAAAATTCTCAGGCATTGAAGAAATCAAAACTCAAATCCAAAAAGATACCGAAACCGCTTTGGATTATTTCTCCCACGAAGGCGTAAAAAATATGTTGGAAATAGTTTAAGTTAATGGAAAATGGAAAACGGAAAATGGAAAATATAAGAATTATTGCTCACCTGTTTTGATTTAACTGTTCATAACATTTTATTAAATAAGACCGGCAATTTTCTGTTCTTCACATTTTCCATTTTCCGTTTTCCGTTTTCCATTTTCTACCTGCCTTTGAATTCAGGTTTGCGTTTTTCTAAGAATGCGGAAACACCTTCTTCTTTGTCTTCGCTGGAAAATGTGATCGCAAATAGATCAACTTCACGGCGTAAGCCTTCGTCGAGGTTTGATTTTGAAGCGGTTTTTACTGCTTCTTTTGCCATTTGCAAAGCAATCGGACTTTTTGATGCAATTTTGCCCGCGAGTTTCATTGTGTTTTCTTCGAGTTCTTCGGCTGGATAAACGTGATTTACCAAACCTAAACTTAAAGCGGTTTCGGCATCAATCATATCGCCCGTCAGAATTATTTCCATTGATTTCCCTTCACCGATTAATTTTGTTAAACGCTGTGTTCCGCCGCCGCCGGGAATTATACCGAGGTTTATTTCGGGTTGACCGAGTTTGGCATTTTCGCTTGCAATTCGTATGTCGCAAGCAAGTGCAAGTTCGCATCCGCCGCCTAAGCAGAAGCCGTTTATCATTGCGATAACGGGTTTTGGAAATGTATCAATCGAGTTAAAAAGCGTCCTGTTTTGAAAAACTGCCCGCTGCGTAACCGGCGTTTTCCCGGCAAATTCGCTGATGTCTGCTCCGGCGATGAAGGATTTTTCGCCCGCACCCGTGAAAACCACAACACGAATTTTTTCATCATTTCGCAATTCGTCTAAAGCGGCTACGCCTTCTTCGTGAACTTTAGAATTAAGTGCGTTTAATTTGTCGGGGCGATTAATCGTTATAACGGCAATGCCATCGTGTTTTTCAACTAAAATTGTTTTGTAATTCGACATAGATTCTATGATGTTTTAAAGAAAATTAGAACGCGGGTTTCATAGATTCGGCGGATGATCGCGGATAAAATTTATAATAATTCTGCAGAAATTCGCGGCATTTGCGTAATCCGTGTTCTGTTTATTTTCATCTTCAGATTTATTAGCAAAGAAAAATTTTAAGAGAAAGTGTCGGGAGAAACAAATTGAAATTTAATCTTCGTTTTTTGATTCTTCTTCATCATCAGCAAGCGGCTGGTCGTCGGCTATCCAGGAAACGAAAAGTCTTAGCCAACTTTCCAACGGCTCGGTGATAGCTACGCCGATTCTTGAAGTTCCGTGCATTGAAGCAGCAGTTCGCACAATTTTTGCTTTCACTTCGACGGGAACACCATCCGGGCGATGTGAGCGAATATATAGAATTTCACTCGGGTTGACTTCCTGATTTAGATGAAATAAAGCTCCCGTAGTTGAAATATCGTCGGTTTCGGTCGGCTCGCTCCAGGTTGCTCCGTCGTCGGTTTTTCCCGAAACGACAATCGGCAAACGGAGAGCCATTCGTAAAGCAAATCTTTTTTCCTCGTGTTGAGGTTTTATTGTAGTCGCCATACTCAGTCTTATTTTTTAGTAAAATATCCCAGAACGCTAAATAGTTTAACACAAAAGTCTAAAACAGATAATTTACGGGGGGAATAAATTTTTGATTTTGTTGAATTAAAAAAATTAATGTAGTCTGAATTATAAATTCGACTAATGCGAATACAGATAGTTATACTAAAATTATGAATCAAATTTCTATAACTATTGTTGGTATTTGATTTTAATAATAAGCAGGAGATTTTACAATAAAAATTATGTCGCAGGAAAAAATAAAACACAAGGTTGTTATTTTAGGTTCGGGACCCGCAGGTTTAACCGCCGCAATTTATGCCTCGAGAGCACAACTCGAACCGCTTGTTATCGAAGGTCCGCAACCCGGCGGACAGCTTATGATTACAACCGATGTTGAAAATTATCCCGGTTTTACCGAAGGAATAATGGGACCGAAATTGATGGAAGAATTTCGCGGACAAGCCGAAAGATTCGGCACGGGATTTTTGCAAGTTTGGATTGACTCGGTTGATTTAAGTGAAAGACCTTTTACACTTTTCGGCAAGGCAAGCGAAGACAGCGAAGAAATTACACACGAGATAAAAGCCGAAACATTGATTATTTCAACCGGAGCGTCGGCGAAATGGATGGGTGTTCCGGGCGAAAAACCCGTTCCCGAAGGTTTGGGTGGAAACGGCGTTTCGGCTTGTGCAACCTGCGATGGATTCTTTTTCCGAAATGTTCCGGTCGTAGTTGTCGGCGGCGGCGACACGGCAATGGAAGAGGCTCAATTTCTAACCCGCTTTGCTGAAAAAGTTACGGTAATTCACCGCCGCGACGAATTTCGTGCATCAAAAATTATGCAGGATAGAACGCTCGCCCATGAAAAGATCGAAGTGCTTTGGAACACGGAAGTCAAAGAAATTCTCGGCTCGCAGAAAGACGGCGTAACGGGCGTAACAATTTATAATAATCAAACCGAAGAAACAAGTGAATTTCCGACCAAAGGCGTTTTTGTCGCCATCGGACACAAACCGAATACCGAACTTTTTAAGGATTGGCTGGAAATGGATAAAGTCGGATATTTGAAAACGGACGGCTACACGACCAAAACAAATATTCCCGGCGTTTTCGCCAGCGGCGACGCACAGGATTCATATTACCGCCAAGCCGTAACGGCGGCTGGAACAGGCTGTATGGCTGCGATTGACGCGGAGAAATTCCTCGTCGAAAATGAATCCGATGTCGAAGAAAAACGGACGGCAACAAATTGGTAAGAAAAATGGAAAGTGGAAAGTGGAAAATGAAGAAAAGAAATATAAATTTAAGTTGGAATTGAAGCATCAAATAAAATTTTCCATTTTCCATTTTCCATTTTCCATTAACTTCATTTTCCATTAACTCTACGGTTTTGTGATTACCTCACCTTTTATCTTTTCAACATTTTGCGGAGTTTCGATAAGTTTATTCGGTTCAAAACCCATTGTTTCCACTCTTCGCAAAATCCCCTGATAAGTTGCCGTATCCAGTTTCGGCGTGCGGCTTAAAATCCATAGATAATCTCTGTCAGGATCACCGACTGCTGCATATTGATAATCCTTGTCCAGATCAATTATCCAATAATCACCCCAAACCTGCGGCAGCCACGAAAGCCAGTTCGGTGCAAAACGAACCTCTAATTTCGCATTGGATTTTTCATCTATAATTTTTGCTTTGCCGACTGCCCTGTCGGTTTTGCCGTTTTTTTCCAGACATTCATTGATAACCGTAATTTCTTTTTTATTTTTTAGTGTATAATTTGCGGTAACTTCACCGACACATTTTTTTTGAAATTTATTCGGATAACGGGCAATTTCAAACCATTTTCCCGCATATTTATTCAGGTCAACATATTCAACCGTTTTAACCTGTATTTGCTTGTCATCAGTTTTTGATTTTAAAGCCCCAAAAACCGTCACGGTGAATAAAATAAATGTTAAGATCGTTAATGAAATTTGTTTTGACATATTTTTCCCCTTTATATAACCATATTCAAATTCCTTTGATTGTTCTTTTCACAAAAAAGTTTGAAGTAATTTGCGTTTAGCAACTTTAAATTTCTATAATTTTACGATAATAATTTTTATAAGCAACTAAAATTTATGCCTATTTACGAATACAAATGCAAGGAATGTGAATCGCATTTCGAGAAACTTCAAAAATCATCGGATGAACCTTTAAAAGTTTGTCCGCAGTGCAGCGGCGGATTGGAAAAACAATGGTCGCTTTCGGGTTTTCAATTCAAGGGCGAAGGCTGGTATGTTACAGATTATGCCGCAAAAAAAACCGATTCAAAGGCGGAAAAAAGCGAAAGCACCAATTCAAAAACCGAAAAAAGCGAGAGTTCGGAAAAAAAATCTGCAGACGAATCAACCGCTAAGACAGAATCTGCATCAAAGAAAACAAGCGATTCAAAAAAAGACTCCGGCAAAAAGGATTAGAGTAAGTATGAAGTTTTCGGTTAAAAGTTTTTTTGTAAGTATAATTTGTTTGTTATTGGGAATTTTGTCAGTTTCCGCTCAATCGGGACACAGCAACCGAAATACGGGCAACTTAGATGGAACGATCTTGAGCGTTGTGGCTTCCCGCACCGATGGCAAAACCGAACCGATCACTTCCGGTAATTTATATTTATACGACAATGCCATCGCACAAAAGATCAAAAATTTCAGCTTTGATCCATCGCCTGCCAGAATAGTTTTGCTGGTTGATAATTCAAAAACCGTTCCCGCCGATCTTGCCGCATTACGAGCCGCGGCAATGCAATTTGCTTATGAAATATTTGAAGGCGATCAGCTTTTTGTGATTGCCTACGACGAAAAACCGGAAATCATACAGGAATGGACAGATGATGCGAAAAAGATGGAGGAATCCCTGAAAACTTTTCGTAAAGAAGGAAATCCGCACCTGTTTGATGCAGTAAATGCAGCGGTTGGAGAAATTTTACTTCCGCTGATGCCCGGAACACGCAAAACTGCTGTTGTCGTCATCGGCGACGGACTTGATCGTGGAAGCAACACGCCTTTTGATAAAATGCTGGATGTTCTGCAAAATCAAAATGTTACGGTTTATGCACTTCAATTAAAAGATCGAACCGGCGGAGCATTTCGACGTTATCAGCCGAAAGCCCGAAGAAACAAGTGAATTTCCGACCAAAGGCGTTTTTGTCGCCATCGGACACAAACCGAATACCGAACTTTTTAAGGATTGGCTGGAAATGGATAAAGTCGGATATTTGAAAACGGACGGCTACACGACCAAAACAAATATTCCCGGCGTTTTCGCCAGCGGCGACGCACAGGATTCATATTACCGCCAAGCCGTAACGGCGGCTGGAACAGGCTGTATGGCTGCGATTGACGCGGAGAAATTCCTCGTCGAAAATGAATCCGATGTCGAAGAAAAACGGACGGCAACAAATTGGTAAGAAAAATGGAAAGTGGAAAGTGGAAAATGAAGAAAAGAAATATAAATTTAAGTTGGAATTGAAGCATCAAATAAAATTTTCCATTTTCCATTTTCCATTTTCCATTAACTTCATTTTCCATTAACTCTACGGTTTTGTGATTACCTCACCTTTTATCTTTTCAACATTTTGCGGAGTTTCGATAAGTTTATTCGGTTCAAAACCCATTGTTTCCACTCTTCGCAAAATCCCCTGATAAGTTGCCGTATCCAGTTTCGGCGTGCGGCTTAAAATCCATAGATAATCTCTGTCAGGATCACCGACTGCTGCATATTGATAATCCTTGTCCAGATCAATTATCCAATAATCACCCCAAACCTGCGGCAGCCACGAAAGCCAGTTCGGTGCAAAACGAACCTCTAATTTCGCATTGGATTTTTCATCTATAATTTTTGCTTTGCCGACTGCCCTGTCGGTTTTGCCGTTTTTTTCCAGACATTCATTGATAACCGTAATTTCTTTTTTATTTTTTAGTGTATAATTTGCGGTAACTTCACCGACACATTTTTTTTGAAATTTATTCGGATAACGGGCAATTTCAAACCATTTTCCCGCATATTTATTCAGGTCAACATATTCAACCGTTTTAACCTGTATTTGCTTGTCATCAGTTTTTGATTTTAAAGCCCCAAAAACCGTCACGGTGAATAAAATAAATGTTAAGATCGTTAATGAAATTTGTTTTGACATATTTTTCCCCTTTATATAACCATATTCAAATTCCTTTGATTGTTCTTTTCACAAAAAAGTTTGAAGTAATTTGCGTTTAGCAACTTTAAATTTCTATAATTTTACGATAATAATTTTTATAAGCAACTAAAATTTATGCCTATTTACGAATACAAATGCAAGGAATGTGAATCGCATTTCGAGAAACTTCAAAAATCATCGGATGAACCTTTAAAAGTTTGTCCGCAGTGCAGCGGCGGATTGGAAAAACAATGGTCGCTTTCGGGTTTTCAATTCAAGGGCGAAGGCTGGTATGTTACAGATTATGCCGCAAAAAAAACCGATTCAAAGGCGGAAAAAAGCGAAAGCACCAATTCAAAAACCGAAAAAAGCGAGAGTTCGGAAAAAAAATCTGCAGACGAATCAACCGCTAAGACAGAATCTGCATCAAAGAAAACAAGCGATTCAAAAAAAGACTCCGGCAAAAAGGATTAGAGTAAGTATGAAGTTTTCGGTTAAAAGTTTTTTTGTAAGTATAATTTGTTTGTTATTGGGAATTTTGTCAGTTTCCGCTCAATCGGGACACAGCAACCGAAATACGGGCAACTTAGATGGAACGATCTTGAGCGTTGTGGCTTCCCGCACCGATGGCAAAACCGAACCGATCACTTCCGGTAATTTATATTTATACGACAATGCCATCGCACAAAAGATCAAAAATTTCAGCTTTGATCCATCGCCTGCCAGAATAGTTTTGCTGGTTGATAATTCAAAAACCGTTCCCGCCGATCTTGCCGCATTACGAGCCGCGGCAATGCAATTTGCTTATGAAATATTTGAAGGCGATCAGCTTTTTGTGATTGCCTACGACGAAAAACCGGAAATCATACAGGAATGGACAGATGATGCGAAAAAGATGGAGGAATCCCTGAAAACTTTTCGTAAAGAAGGAAATCCGCACCTGTTTGATGCAGTAAATGCAGCGGTTGGAGAAATTTTACTTCCGCTGATGCCCGGAACACGCAAAACTGCTGTTGTCGTCATCGGCGACGGACTTGATCGTGGAAGCAACACGCCTTTTGATAAAATGCTGGATGTTCTGCAAAATCAAAATGTTACGGTTTATGCACTTCAATTAAAAGATCGAACCGGCGGAGCATTTCGACGTTATCAGCCGAAAGCCGCAAAAGTTATTAAAGATTTAACCGAAGCCACTGGCGGAGTTGTGTTTCCGTTTGACGAAGCAAAAACCGCCGCTAAATTTATCTGCGACGAACTTCGCAAAAATCGCTACTTGCTTTCTTATTTTCCGACCAACACATCATCTTACGATGCCCGCCGCGTCTTTATAGTCGCCGACGAAGGCATCTCGATTCGTACAAAAGCCGCCCAACCTCCAAACATTAAATAAACAAACACTTGTTTGATATGTTATTCTTATTAAAATAATTTCTTGAAATTTCAGTTAGCCGATATTGTATTGAAAAATTATTTTACATAAGAATATTAAGGAAACTTTTTAAAAGTGAGCGATTCAAATAAGAACCCCAAAATACCGCCGCCGGAAGATTGCAAGGAAATCAAAAGCGGAGAAATCGCCAAAGCGGAAAATGTGCTAATCAAGCATTGGATAATCTTTCCAGTCCGCCGAATCTTGATGATTTATTAAAAGCCCTTAACCTTTACTACATAAATTTTAACACATCTCTCCGTCCCCTTGTCCTTTCTCACAACACCAACCTTTTATCCCCGGCTCGCCGCGTGATTTTTTCGCTGTCCAAATACTCTAAAAGCGGAATCGCATACTTTCTCGAAACATCTGCAATATCTTTAAATTCCGCTACACCTATCAGACGATTTTCTGTTTGCGTTTCGGCATAATTTTTTACTTTTTTGATCAAATACTCAATCGCGTCTGCGGTAAAATAGAAATCTTCCGTAACCTTTATAATTTCAGATGAATTTACAAGTATTTGAAAAATTTTGCGGGCATTTTGCGGTTTGATTTTTGTTCCTGCAACCGCTTCATTCAAAGCATTTTCAAGCGTCGGAACTTTCAGGCTTGCGTTGCGGTAAATTCTAACAAGATTTTCTTTTACTTTTTTATCATCCGCCGATAGTTCCTGATTGTGCGAACTCGCTTTTACAATATCCTTTTCAACAACGATTTTTTTATCATCCGATAAATATGAAAGCACAGTTTTAAAAACATCAAGCGGAATATGTGCCGAAGTTTTTTCCCGAAGAGTTTCCCGCAAAATTCCACGCGAAAGCGGTTCTTTTCCGTGATGATTTTCAATTTCGCTTAAAACTTTTTGTTTCAAATTATCAAACGGACTTCTCGCAATATAAAAATTTTCTGCTTTTATAATCGCCGTTTTTTCAGTATTTTCATCCAAAGCATTTTGCAAAATCCCGCGTCGCCAACCTGTTCTCGCCTGTAAATCTGCAAAATTTAAACCTTTTTCCAAAGCCGTTTTGAGAAACAATTTTATCTGTTTCGGTTTATCATTTTCCGCTTCAAGCAAATCATTCAAATATCTGCGGGTTTCTTCCAAATCTTTTCGCCGATGTTTTTTGCTCAGTGCGTCAATAATTTTTCCGCCTGCAATCGTGATTTGCGGAGAATACTGACGCAAGATAAATCTTTCGGACGGGATAGCAATGACGGGAACTTCAAGCCGTATCTGCACAAAATCTTTATCCCCCTGTTTTATCTCCCGTTCATCATTTAAGACTTCAATTCTTGCAAGTGCTTCAATCGTTCCGATGTGAACGCGGACTCTCTGCCGCGATTTCAAACTTCGTTTCGCATCCTTTAAAACTTCAACTTCCGCATCAAAAATCTGGGTTGAACGCAAAATATTTGATTTGGTCAGAATCATTCCACGTTCGATTTCATCGTGATTTATTCCGCCTAAATTTACCGCAGTTCTTTGTCCGGCATTTGCTTTTTCAACATCTTTGCTGTGAGTTTGAACTCCGCGAACACGAACCTTTTGAGCAATGGGAAGAAGTTCCATTTCACTTCCCACTTCAATTTCTCCCGTCGCTAAAGTTCCCGTAACGACTGCACCAAAACCTTTAATGGAAAATGTTCTATCAATCGGAAGTCTGGCGATCATTTCATTTTTTCGTTCGGGAACTTGTCCGGCAATTTCTAGTAATGCCCTTTTTAATTCGTCAATTCCCTCCCCCGTTTTTGCCGAAACTTTCAACATCGGAGCATTTTCGAGAAACGAATTTTCGACCAATTCGGCAACATCCAGTTTAACGAGTTCGAGAAATTCCTCATCAACCAGATCGCTTTTCGTCAAAACAATTAAACCGTGTTTAGTTTCCAGCAAACGGCAAATCTCAAAATGCTCACGAGTCTGCGGCATCACGCCTTCGTCCGCCGCCACGACCAATGCCAGCAGATCAATCCCACTCGCACCCGCCAACATATTTTTAACAAATTTTTCGTGTCCCGGAACATCAACAAATCCGATCCGCACATCTCCCAGATCAAGTCCGGCAAACCCCAAATCAATCGTAATTCCACGCTTTTTTTCTTCGGGCAGACGATCCACATCAATACCCGTAAGTGCTTTAACAAGTGCAGTTTTCCCGTGATCTATATGTCCGGCTGTTCCAACTATTATATCCATAAAAAGCGAATTCCAAGTTTAGCATTTTTTAGTGCCAAACTTGGAATTTGTAAATTGAATTGTCAGTTAGTTGATAACTTCAAAATCAATAAATTGCGTTGATGTTTTGTTTGTAAGTTTATCTTTTACAACAATTTGTAAGATATATTCGCCTGCTTGCACTCCCGATGTAATACGAATCGAACCTTTATCATAAATTCTTGCTAAGTTAGTTTGATTATCTAATTCGATGGGGTTTTCTTTGCCTTCGACAAGTAAGTTTCCGTCACGGAATAGACGGATTTGAGTGGTTATATTCGGTTTTTTTGATGTTTTATCAATTTTCGGATTGTAAACCGTATAAGCATAAAATAAAGAATCACCCGACCGATATTGTCTGACTGCCGGATTCGACAAATTTGTTATAGGTGAAAGTGCTTTATCAGTATCTTTTTCGGCAGGAAAAATAGGAATTCCGTTTTGCCCGTTTTCGGCGGTTATTAAGCCGGACATATAAAAAGTTTCTTTCTTTGCATCAGGCACTTCAATAAAATCGCTTGCCGAAGCAATACGCTTGGAAACAACATCACGCACCGCGATTCTGAAACTGTATGCTCCTTTTTTTTCTAAAGGAATGTCGGCGGAATAAACAAAACCGTTTTGCAAAATAGTGGCGGCGGCTTGCTTCGGAAGACGGGTTGTGTGTGTGCGGTTAAATTCGCTGACGACTTTATTTTTCTCGTCCAAAGTTACGGTGACAACATCGAGCGAAAGTTTTATCATTCCATTCGGCTCATCAACCAAAGTTAAATCCTGACCGTTCAGATAAAATAATGTGCGGACAAAACTGCCTTTTTTGATGTCGTTATAATAAAGAGTTGTTAAACGGGATTCTATTCCGCTTTCCTGAATCGGAGCGGTAATAGCTTGATAAAGCGGACTGTCCGCCGTTTTCTGAACAACCTTTTGGGGTTTGTCCTCGACACCGAAAAATCCTGAACGGGAAACGACCTTTAGATCGGGATTTTTTATTTTTACTTCGATATTGTGAAAATCTTTGTTTTTAAAGGTTTCGTCATTAGGTTGATAACCGATCAGATAATACCCGCTCTGATCGGCTAAAATTTCACCGATGCCGACATCTATTTAATTTTGATTGACAATATACGAACCGCCCGTTTCATTCGCTAGATATTTGAGTCCTTGCTGGGAATCGCCGACCTGTTTTAGTAGTTCAGAAGCATCTGAAGGAAGATCGCTTCCTGCCAAACCGCCGGGAGCAACAAAACCGCGGGAATCTACTGTGTTGATAATGACGGATGAGCGACTGGCATTGTCAACTATTACGCGAAAAGAATCTAAGGCTCGACTGCCGAACTGAAATTCTAAACCGTCCGACAAAAAGAAAACTATTTTTCTGCCGGAAATGGGTTTTAAGCGTTCAACTGCAAAATTCAAAACTCCCAATGTTCCGATGATTTGATTATTGCGATTAAAATTTTCATCGGATTCTCTGGCTATTTTAGATGATTCGTCTTCAAAAGTTTCTCTGCCTGCACCGGGACGTTTAAGTGTCGAATCATCTTTTTTTTCATCGAAAACTCCCGCACCGCAACGGAAAACGGGCGGATAATATCTGATTTTTCTAATCGTTCTAAGAAGCTGATCTTTATTTGAGGTATATTGCTGCAAAAGATTGCTTCCGCCCTTTGTTTGATAAATCGCCACGCGGTCATTCGGCTGCATTTGTTCGTTGACAAATTTCAGAAGGGCATCTCTGCTCGCACTTACAGCCGTTAATGAAGCACGACAGTTTCCGTCATCAACAATAAATGTAAGAAATCTGCCCGCCGCATTTGAACGTCCCGAAACGGACGGAATCGGCACGGCGTTTTTATCCGTTTTTTGATTTTCAGAATTAGGTTTGATTGCAGGATTAATGTAAGAAAAATTTGTAATTTCCTGCCGCTTTCCGTCCTGAAAAATCTCGATGTCGGACTGCTTCAAATCGCGGACTTGTTTTCCGTCTTTATCCAACACGATAAAATCAGTCTGAACAAGGCTCGAACTGATGCGAATGATTTCTTCTTCGTCTTGAACGGGCGGAGTCGCAGTCGGTTGCGGAGTTTGCCCGAAAACTGACACACTCAAAACAAAGAAAGCAAAAATTGATAATTTGGTAGATATTTCTCTCATAATATTATTCCAATAATCAAAAATTTATCGCAGAAAACTATTCGACAATCTCAAAATCAATCCATTGCGAAACCACTTTCTTTTTCTTAAGATCGGTTACAATAACCTGCAAAATGTAATCTCCCAACGGCAAATCGTCGCCCAGCTTAATAGTTCCCGATTCCCTGATTCGTTGTAAGTCATTCTGTCCGACAACATCGAGCAAAGTGGGTTGTCCTTCCAAATATATTTTTCCGTTATAAAACAATCTTGTCTGAATTTTTATATCGGCTGGAGGCGACACCGCATTGTAAATAATATAGCCGTAATTCAGGATCGAATTACGCTTGTATCGCCGCACCGCCATATCGAAATCCATAGACGTTTTTTTCTCATTGTCGGCGGTCTTGGAATCGTCTTTGAGCGAACTGTTTTGCCATTCGCTCAAGGTCAGATTCTCCAGCAGAATGCTCGACAGATTGATTCTGTTCTTTTTGAGTTTCGGAACTTCAATAAATTGCGATGCAGAACCGACTTTACCTGTGTTTGAATCCCGCAGAGCGATGCGGAATTGATAAGCTCCCGTA
>MWWE01000105.1_pt1 | contig 13381 bp, 10 predicted proteins | sample 1047301 | NCBI WGS metagenome assembly MWWE01 (sample SAMN06349973, study PRJNA376086) | soil metagenome | isolation source: MS1-1 sample Antarctic (ecotone) soil | place: Antarctica
GCAATATGAAGAAAAATTTGATTTGGGCATAAGTCCGCCGCTCGGTTTTGCGAATGATTTTGCGATTTTGGTGCGTGGCGATGTCGCACGAAAAAACAACTTGAAAACAATTTCCGATGCGGTCAAATTTGCAAAAAACTGGCAAGCCGGATTCGGACAGGATTTTATGTCGCGTGCCGATGGTTACGAAGGTTTTCGCAAAGCTTATGGTTTTAATTTTACTCAAACACCGCGTGAAATGGATTTGGCGTTGACATACCGGGCGTTGGCTTCGGGCGAACTCGATATTATTGCAGGGAATTCAACCGATGGTTTAATTTCGGTTCTTGATCTTTTTCAACTCGAAGATGACAAACAATATTTTCCGCCGTATCAAGCGGTATTTATTGTGCGAAAAAATGCTTTAGAACAATCAAAGATTTTAGCTGAAACTTTGGAAGAATTGAAAAATACGATTTCAACCGAAGAAATGCGGAAGTTGAATTATGAAGTTGACGGCAAAAATCGTCAGCCGAAAGATGTGGCGAGAGAATGGGTTAAAAATAAAAAAGAACTACCCAAAAATTGAGTAGTTCTTTTTTCTAAATTTTACCGAAAAACTATTTTCTTCCTCTGCCGAAAATAGCTCCGAGAACCAAACCGACTGCCGCCGAAATTAAAATCGTTTGCCCCGGATTTTTGCGTGCATAATCTTTTGCACCTTCAACCATTTCCTGCGGGTCTTTCTCCTTTAATTCATTGAATTTATCACTAGCTTGTGTAAGTTTTTCATTGGCAAAATCTTTTGCTTTGCCGGCTGCATCCTGCAATTTCTGCCCGTATTCCTGAGCCTGCATTTTTAAATCACCCAAGTATTCGTCTTTCAGATTTTCATCTTCGACTCTTTCTAAAGGCATCAAGCTTTGCTCTAATTCCTTTTCAGCCTTTTTTACTTCATTATCAAATTCTGACATTTTTTTATATTCTCCTTACCATAAATGGTTAAATTTCCTGTGCTTTTTGCAGACAATCTGATGAATTGTTTCCGCTTAAAGTTGTTACGATTTTAGCTTATCTTTAGTTCAAATAAAATTAATGTTTATCTGTTTGACAATTTTAAGAGCAAAATGAGAATCTTTTAAAGTAAGTAAGCACTTACTTATCAGACAATATAAGAAAAGTATTTTGATAGAAATTAAAAATGGTTTTGGAGAAAACAACTGAAAACACGACAACCCGAATGGCGGGCGATGAACGCCGTCTGCAAATTCTGCAAGTTGCAATGAGTCTTTTCAGCAAAAACGGATTTGCGGGAACAACGACAAAAAAAATTGCTGAAGCGGCGGGTGTTTCCGAAGCTACGGTTTTTAAGCATTTTGCCAATAAGGAAGAACTTTACGCCGACATTTTAGACCACAAGGCTTGCAATCACGGGTTAGAAAATCCGTTTGAGGAAATTACCGCAGAATTGGCGGCGAAAGATGATTTCGGTGTGTTTTACAGAATGGCTCTGAACGCTTTTAAGCAACATAAAAAAGATCGGGATTTTATGCGTCTGCTGCTGCATTCGGCACTTGAGGGACACGATTTGGCACGGATGTTTTTTGAGAGTTATATTGTCGGGATGTATGACTTTTTGAGTGCTTATATTCGCCAACGTCAGAAAGACGGGGCGTTTCGGGAAGTTGAACCGAAAATCGTAGTTCGTTCATTTGTCGGGATGATGATTCATCATTCATTAAATAATACGCTTTGGGACAAGGAACAAAAACTTTTGAAAATTTCGGACGAAGATGCGGCACGAGAATTTACGACGATTTTATTAAACGGGATTAAAAAGTAAAAAGTAAAAAGTAAAAAAGAGAATTAATTTTTATGCGGTCATATAAGTTTATAAATTTTGTAAGTTTAATAGCTTTTTCGAGTCTGATCTTTGCGGCTTGCGGCGGTTCAAAAGCAGGTAATGCGAATGCCGAGAATAAGGAAACACAGATCGTAAATATTCAAACTGCGTTAGCAAAAGTTGAGCAGATTCCGACTTATTTTGAAGCCACGGGAAGCCTTGCCGGCGATGCTGAATCAAATGTTGCTCCAACCGTCGCCGGAAAAATTGTGAGTGTGAATTTTGATGTTGGAAGCTACGTCCGCAAGGGCGAACCGCTTGTTCAACTTGATTCAAAAGACGCACAAATTCGGCTGGAACAGGCTCAAGCACAAGTTGAACAGCAACGCAAAGCCGTCGAACAAGCCGAAGCCGGAGTAAATCAGGCGATTGCCAATCTACGGCAGACACAAAGCCGTTTGAATGTTAAAGACGGTGAAATTTTTGATATTGAAACTTTCTCGCAGGTCGTTTCCGTTAAAGCCCAACTCGTTTTGGCTGAAAAACAATTAAGGCGTTATGAGAATCTGCTCGAAACGGGCGATGTTTCACGTTCTTCCTACGATCAGGCAAAGGCAAACCGCGATCAACTTTTAGGTCAGCTTGCCGAAGCCCGTTCAAATGCGGCGGTTGCAGTCAAGGCAATTTCGGCGGCACAGGCGGGAGTAAATTCTGCGAAGGCTCAGGTTGCCCAAGCAAAAGCGGCAGTTGATGCAGCACAGACACAAGTTGAGGCAGCACGCAAAGCCGTTACCGATAATGTGATTTATGCTCCGATCAGCGGTTATGTTTCCGAGCGAAATGCCGATCCGGGCGAGTATATTTCACCGAGTCAGCCAAATGCAAAGATCGCCACAATAGTCCGCACGGCAGTTCTACGTTTGAAAATTGACGTTCCCGAACAGGACATCGGCAAAGTCGCCGTCGGACAAGGCGTTTCGGCACAGGTTTCGGCTTATCCCGACAGAAAATTTGCGGGAACAATCACACGGATTCTACCAAGTTTAAATACGCAGTCGAGAACTTTAACGGTTGAAGCGGAAATCGAAAATGTTAACGGTTTGTTAAAACCCGGACAATTTGCAACCGTCAGGATTACGCAGTCAAAACCCGTTCCCGCCGTAATGATTCCGGCAAGTGCCGTCCGTGCGGATGGTGATAGAAATATCGTTTTTGTTGTAAAGGACGGCGTTGCCAACGAAAGACTTGTGCAAACAGGTTTACTTGAAAATGATGAAATAGAAATCAAGCAAGGGATTCAGGAAGGTGAAGTTGTTGCAGCAAGCAACTTAGAGAAGCTCAGCGATGGACTAATCGTTAATCAGGTGAATTAAGAAATTTTAGAGGTTTTAGATATTTATGCAATGGCTTGCAGAAATTTGTGTTAAGCGTCCCGTATTTGCAACGATGTTGATTTTTTCACTCGTTGTAGTTGGTGGATTTTCGTTTTTCTCTCTGGGCGTTGATCTTTTTCCGAAGGTTGATTTTCCGACGATTACGATTACAACAATAAATCCGGGAGCGTCGCCGGTTGAAGTTGAAACGGAAATAACGGAAAAGATCGAGGAAGTTGTTAACACGGTTAGCGGAATTGACGAATTGCGTTCGACTTCGCTGGAAGGCGTTTCGCAGGTATTCGTCCAATTTGTTCTGGAAAAAGATGTAAATATTGCCGCACAGGAAGTCGAAAATCGTGTTCAGCAGGCGATACCGAATTTGCCCGAAACCGCTGAACAGCCGACTGTTCAAAAACTCGATTCCGATGCCGCACCCGTTTTGCGGATCGTTGTTTCTGCACCGGATTCTCTGCGGGAAGTTACGGAGCTTGCGAAGACCAAAGTTAAGGAACGCATCGAATCGGTTAATGGCGTTGGACGGGTTCAGATCATCGGCGGACGCGAGCAGCAGGTAAATGTCTGGGTTGATCCCGATAAAATGCGTGCTTTTAATATTACGCCCGTTGAAGTTACGGCGGCTTTGCGGGTGCAGAATCTGGAATTTCCGGGCGGACGGATTGACGAAGGCTCACGCGAAGTAAACATTCGCACACTCGGAAAAGTCCGCAAAATTGAAGATTTTGAAGAAGTCGTTGTTTCTACTCGCGGCAATTATCAGGTAAAAATCAAAGACATCGGCACGGTTGAAGATGGTGCGGAAGAACTTCGTTCGCAGTCATTTTTAAATGGAAAACCCGCCGTAACTCTAATCGTTTCAAAACAATCGGGACAAAACACCGTTGCCGTCGCACACGAATTAAAAGATGTTTTGAAAGAAATTGAACCGACTCTGCCGAAAGGTTATCAAATGGAGATCATCGGCGATAATTCCGTGTTTATCGAGGCATCGCTGCATTCAATCGAAGAACATTTAATCATCGGAAGCATTTTGGCAACGCTCGTTATTTTCTTCTTTTTATGGAATTTCCGTTCAACTCTAATTGCCGCAATCGCCATTCCAACTTCAATTATTTCAACATTTGGCTTGATGTATGTAATGGGTTATACACTTAATTCGATCACGATGCTGTCATTAACTTTAATGGTTGGAATTGTGGTTGACGATGCGATTGTGGTGCTTGAAAATATTTATCGTTTTGTTGAAGAAAAAGGAATGTCGCCGTATCGTGCAGCGATTGAAGGAACACGGGAAATCGGTCTGGCGGTTCTGGCAACAACTCTCAGCTTAATGGCGGTTTTTGTTCCAATCGGATTTATGGGCGGAATCGTCGGGCGTTTTATGGCTTCATTCGGTCTGACTTCCGCTTTTGCCATCGGAATTTCAATGATCGTTTCATTTTCGCTGACACCGATGCTCGCGGCGAGATTGATCAAGTGGAAACCGCCTTCTACGGAAGACGCGGAGGTGGAGGGACAAGGAGAAGGGGAGATTTCGGAAGAATATCCATCGGTGAATTTTAACGAAACAGCTTTAATTGATGAAAATGGACTGGAAGAAAAGGATTCAGTTGTAATCAAAAATGAGGAAGCAAAAGAGAACTCAACTTTTTACGAATCGAATGAAGAAATTTCTGAAATGGAAGACTCCTCGCTTCTGACGGGCGATCAAGCCGTTGAAGAAATTACGCCGCTTCTTGCCGAAGACCAAAAATCAAATACTGAAGACCATAAAACTTCAAAAGATTCGTGGTTTTACAGCAGAATTGACAGCACTTATACAAAGATGATCAAGTTTTCGCTGGCTCATCGTTGGGTTATCGCACTGGCTTGTTTGCTGGTGGTTTTGAGTATTATTCCGATGTTTATGTTGGTCGGTAAAAACTTTCTGCCGGTTGATGATCAATCGCAGTTTGAAGTTTCGGTTCGCACGGACGAAGGGACATCTTTGCAGGCAACAACCGTTTTGATGGAGCGAATTGCCAACGATATACGTAAAATGAATGGCGTAACCGATACGCTCATTACGATTGGCGGCGGACAGTCGGGTGTGGTAAATGCGGGTTCGATTTACGTTAAATTGACCGATCTCAGCGAGCGTTCAAAATCGCAGGAAGAATTGATGGCTGATGCACGCAAACTTTTGGGTGAGAAATATTCAAAAGATTTGCGGGTCGCGGTTCAGCAGGTTCAGGCATTTTCGGGCGGCGGTTTCCGCAATGCAAATGTGCAGTTTGTGATCGGCGGACCGGATTTGAACAAGCTCGAAGACTACTCGGCAAAACTCGTTGAAGTTTTAAAAAACAACCCTGACGCAGTTGATGTTGACACGACTTTGATTAGTGGAAAACCCGAACTGCAGTTTCAGGTTGACCGCCAAAGAGCCGCCGATTTGGGAGTCCGCGTCGGCGACATTTCACAAGCTTTAAATATTTTGGTTGCGGGACAGCAGGCAACGACATTTAATCAGGGAACGGAGCAATATGAAGTCCGTGTCCGTGCTAAACAGAATTTCCGAAGCGATGTCGAAACGCTCAAACGCCTTGTCGTTCCATCCGCAAAACTCGGTGTAGTGTCGCTCGATAACGTCGTTATTGCTAAAGAAGGAACGGGACCTTCGGCAATTGACCGCATTAATCGCCAGCGTCAGGTTACTATCTTAGCCAACACAAGACCGGGCGGTTCGGCAACAAATATTACGGCGGATTTGGATAATGCCGTGAAAGGTTTGAATCTGCCTTCAGGCTATAAAGCAGGCTACGTCGGACAATCGAAAGAACTCGGCAAAGCGATGTTCTATTTTCTACTGGCAATCGCCCTTTCGTTTATTTTTATGTATATCGTCCTCGCCGCACAATTTGAATCATTTGTGCATCCGATCACGATTTTGCTGACGTTGCCGATTGCGATTCCGTTTGGAATTCTATCGGTTTTAATTGCCGGACAAACTCTAAACATCTTTTCAGGTTTAGGATTTCTTCTCCTTTTCGGCGTGGTCAAGAAAAATGCGATTCTCGTAATTGATCACATTCGCAATCTGCGTGAACAAGGTTTGAATCGCTACGACGCGATTATTCAAGGAAACCGCGACCGTCTGCGTCCGATCCTGATGACGACAATCGCACTGATCGCCGGAATGATTCCGCTCGTAATTTCACGGGGTGCGGGAGCAGGAACAAACCGTTCAGTCGGAGTTTTGATCGTCGGCGGTCAAACACTTTGTTTGCTTCTGACGCTTCTCGCCGTTCCCGTTTTTTATTCGTATTTTGACGATTTAGGAAATTTGAAGATTTTTCAAGGAATGAGCAAAGGAATGCAGGTCGTCAGACGGAAAACTTATGAAACGGCGGGTTCGATTTTGGGAATTATTTGGAAAGGTTAGGTTTTAGATGTTGATTTTAGAGGTGAAAACATAGATTTCAAATTTCAAATCTCGGATTTCAGAGAATTTATATTTGGAATTTGAAATCTTAAATTTGCAATTAACAAGTTTTTAGCGAGTCATCCCGGCAATATGCCGAGAATTTAGTATTTGATTATGAAGCAGTTTAGTCAAAAAATTTCATACGCAATAATATTTATAACTTTTGCATTATTTAATTTCGGAAAAGCATCGGCTCAAGATACCGTGCCTTCGCCAACTCCAATACTGACACCGACTCCGCAGATTGTTGATAAAACAAAAAGCAGTTTGACGGATGGCGACGCGGAGAAAAATGTTCAACCCGAAAACTTAAAGGGCGTTCCCGAAATCGCTCCTGATTACGAATCAAAAGAACGTGATTTGCCCGATCTTGGCAGAGTTGGTGTAGATATGATGTCGCAAAAACCGCTTTCTTTAAGAGAAGCAATAGTTAAAGGTCTGGAAAATAACATAGACATCGAAGTTACGCGAAAGGATGTGGAAATTGCCGAATTCGATTTGAAAGCGGCGGATGGTTTCTATGAACCTAAGTTTTCGGGACAGACATTTTTTGAACGGGCGACCGTGCCGAATCTAAGTATTTTTAGTGATACGCAAACGATAATAACAAATTCGATTGTCGGCAACGCACGTTATCAGGGTTTTATAAGAGAATACGGCACGACGTATTTTGCCGAGATAAATAATCAGCGTTTAACTTCCAGCAATCCGATTTCGATCTTGAGTCCGCAGAATAATACGAGTTTTACGATTGGAATTACACAGCCGCTTTTTCGCGGACGAAAATTTGATAATCAACGCCGCATTATCGAAATTGCCAAACGGAATCTGTCTTTAACCGATACACAGTTTCGTCAAAAAGCGATTGAAATAACGGCAAATATTCAGCGTGCTTATTGGGATTTGGCATTTGCCTTAAAAAATCTGCAAGTCCAGCGTGACGGCGTGCGAGATGCGAAAGACCAACTTGCACACAATCGCAGACTGGTTGAAAACGGTATTCTCGCCCCGATAGATATTGTTGCGGCAGAAACACAGGTCGCAAATTTGGAGCAAAATGTTTATGTCGCTTTAGATCAGGTAAATCGTGCGGAAAATATTCTAAAAGGTTTGATAGCGGGAAATCGCAACGACGAAATCTGGAGCGACGCACTCGTGCCGACCGATTCCGTTAAACTCGACGCACCGCGAACAAGTCTTGATGATGCTCTTGCACTCGCTTTGGACAATCGTCCAGAACTCGAATTAAATAAAGTTGCGGGAGACATCAATGAACTCGACCAAAGATTTTACCGCGAACAAGATAAGCCGCAGGTTGACTTAACCGCAAGCTATTCATCGGCAGGAATTTCGGGAAGTTTTAACAATAACTTTCAATCGCCTTTCACGCCGACAATTTGCCAAACTGCTCCGACCTCCGACGCTTGCCGAGCCGCTTTGGATACATTTAATTCTTCCGTCCGACAAAATGCCGAAACATTTACAGGTGGAGTTCAAAGCGGTCTTACTGACATTTTGCTCAATCGCTATCCGACTTACCGCGTTGGCGTTACGTTCAATCTGCCACTTTTCGGCAACCGCACGACAAAAGCAAATTTGGGTAAATCATTCGTTCAAGGCGATAAAATAAAAGCCCAACGCGAACAGATCGAGCAGTTAATTCAGGTTGATGTCCGTAACGCTCTGCAATCGGTGCGAACCGCCGAAGCAAGACTCCGTGCGGCGGCAGTTGCAAGAGAAAACAGCGAAAAACAATACGCTTCCGAACAAAGAAAACTCGACGAAGGTTTTACAGATGTTTACAAAGTATTAGAACGCCAAACTGCTCTAATGAATGCCAGAAGTGCCGAACTGCAAGCCCAAACGGAACTCAACAAAGCAATCGCCGATTTGCAGCGAGCAACGGGAAATTCTTTGAAGGCAAATGAGGTTGAAACCAGATTAATAAAATAATGGAAAATGGAAAACGGATAATGGAAATATTTTACTTTAATTTTCCACTATCTATTTTCCGTTATACGTTAATTTTCAGCCCGTCTTTTGCTTTAATAACTTCACAATTCGGTGAAAATTTTTCGACCTCTTCTTGAAAATTAACGTCGTCCCATTCGGGATAAAGATGTGTTAGGACAACTTTTTTTGCATTTGAATATCTTGCCAGATATATTGCTTGAGCCAATGTCAAATGAGTTTCGACGGGAGAATTTTCCACGAATGAGCATTCCATTACAAACAGATCAACATCTTTTGCAAAAGTTCCGAGTGCTAGAACGCCAAACTGCTCTAATGAATGCCAGAAGTGCCGAACTGCAAGCCCAAACGGAACTCAACAAAGCAATCGCCGATTTGCAGCGAGCAACGGGAAATTCTTTGAAGGCAAATGAGGTTGAAACCAGATTAATAAAATAATGGAAAATGGAAAACGGATAATGGAAATATTTTACTTTAATTTTCCACTATCTATTTTCCGTTATACGTTAATTTTCAGCCCGTCTTTTGCTTTAATAACTTCACAATTCGGTGAAAATTTTTCGACCTCTTCTTGAAAATTAACGTCGTCCCATTCGGGATAAAGATGTGTTAGGACAACTTTTTTTGCATTTGAATATCTTGCCAGATATATTGCTTGAGCCAATGTCAAATGAGTTTCGACGGGAGAATTTTCCACGAATGAGCATTCCATTACAAACAGATCAACATCTTTTGCAAAAGTTCCGAGTGCCTTTGTAAATCCTGTATCAGCGGTAAAGACAAGTGTTTTATCATCCGCACTTTTAAGATGAATCGCACGGCTTTCTTCCGTGTGCGGTGTGTCAAATGAAACGGCTTCCAAATCTTCTAAAATCTGGAATTTCTCAAGCGGTTCGACTTCCGTTATTTCAAGCGGAAACGGTTGTTCCAACAAACCATAATCGTTTGCTTTATCAAAATTTTTGATGAGTTTTTTTAAGCCTTTTGCACCGAAAATGTTCAAAGGTTTTGTGCGTGATTGCATTTCGGGAGCGTATTTTGTGCCGAATAAAAACGGTGCAAGTCCGCCGAAATGGTCGAGATGAAAATGCGAAATCCAGATCGCATCAAGATTTGTCCAATCCAGTTTTTCCTGTGCAATACGATGAATCGCCGAAGCCGAAAAATCCAGCATCAGCGAACCTTTATCCGTTTCAACCCAATAACCCGAACTGCTTCTTTCGGGATGCGGAACTGATGTTCCCGAACCAATAACTACAAATTTCATAGTTAAGATTTTAGCCACGAATTACACGAATTGCACGAATAGAAAACAAAAAAAATTATTCGTGTTATTTGTGTAATTCGTGGCTAAGAATTTTTGTGGTAAATTTAAATATATGGATGAAATAGATGTTTTGGCAGTATTTGCACATCCCGATGACTTGGAATTAACCGTCGGCGGGACGCTTTTGAAAATGAAATCGCTCGGCTATAAAACAGGCGGCTTGGACATAACACGCGGCGATATGGGAACTCGCGGGACTGTCGAAGATCGTGCGATTGAAGCGGAAGATGCGGCGAAGATTTTGAAGTTGGATATTCGTGAAAATCTCGGATTGCCCGATGGACACGTTTTTGTAACGGATGAAAACCGCACAAAACTTGTCCGTGTTTTGAGGAAGTTAAAACCGAAGATTATCCTGACTCACCAAATTGATGACCCGCATCCCGATCATAATTATATTACCCAACTCGTCCGCGAATCGGTTCGCCTTTCTTCGATGAAAAATTATGACGGTGATTTCGGGCTGGAAAGAATTGACGTTCCGCGAGTTGCTCACAATACATTTTCGCGTCGCGTAATTCCTTCTTTTATCGTTGATATTTCAGACTTTCTGAAAGAAAAAATGGACGCTGTAAAAGCTCACAAATCGCAATTTTATAATCCCGAATCAACCGAATTAGAAACCCGTCTGACCGACAAGAATTTTCTTGACGAACTGGAAAATCGTTCAAAATATTTCGGCTCACTTATTGGAGTGAAGGCGGGCGAACCATATTTCGTGCGGGAGGCTTTAAATATTGAAGATCCCATAGAGTTGCTGACTCGGAAGATGAATCTATATTCATAAGGCAGAAACCCGACAGTTATGGAGGGTGTTGATAAAATACAAACCATCCGATTACTAAACAGCACCCCCATTTACACTCGGGTTTCTGCCTTTTTCCACTTTTTCAATCATTGCATCAAAATCGGCTAAATTGTCGCCCTGCCCATATAAAACATATTCAATCGCCAATGAAACATAGCGAGGTTTCCACAAATATCTGCGGCTTTTTCCTCTTGCCCAAAGTTTTTTATTTGTTTCGACCAATTTATTTTCACGAAGATTGCGGGTTGCATAACTTTTGAAAGCGTGAATTACCGGTTCGGGTTTGCAGGCGGCGGAAACAACGGCGTGAAAATGATTGGTTCTGATATTTACAGATTTTAATTCATAACCCCGATTTTCGCAGACTTCAGTAATGGATTTTTCAACACATTCGCGTTGCTTATTATCAAGCAAAAAATGCGGTTGATTCATATTTTTAAGCATTTGCTTTTCCATTTTCGGACTTGATGCGACACGAGGTGTGCCGTAGAGATTCTTGCCGTGCCGGTCAACAGACATTCTTTTGTCGCCGTGCAACCAAGTGCCAAAAGTGCGAACTGTAATGAGATAAGCTAGTGGAAAATCATTGTAATCATATTCGTAATCTAAATTCATAATTTCAAAAAAGGCAGAAACCCGCGTATCAACAAGGGTGCAAATTCAATGGCAAAAACCCGAATGTGAATGAGGGTGCAAAATAGTTTAAAATTCTAACGCCCTGCACCCTCCATAACTGTCGGGTTTCTGCCTTCATACACGATTTTCCCGTTAAAAATCGTATAAACAGGTCGTATTTCTAAAATCTCTTTGTGCGGAATTGTCAGCAAATCTTTTGAATGAACAACTAAATCCGCCAGCATTCCAACTTTTATTTCACCTTTTTCGTTTTCGGCAAATTCGGCGTAGGCGGACTCGTAAGTGTAATTGCGAATCGCATCTTCCATCGAGAGTTTTTCCTGCGGTTGCCAGCCATTGACGGGGTCGCCTTCCAAATCCTGCCGCGAAACTGCGGCGTAGAGCGTTTGATATGTGTCCAAAGATTCGACGGGTGCATCCGTTCCGAAAGCGACGTGGACATTATTTGCCATAAACGTATGCCACGAATAAGCACCTAAGCTGCGATATTCACCCAAACGATCTCCCGCCCAACGCTTATCGGTAATCGCGTGTGTTGGCTGCATCGAAGCAATAATTCCAAGTTCGGCAAAACGCTTAAAATCAGACGGTGCAACAACTTGTGCGTGTTCGATGCGGTGGCGGAGCATAGCAAACGGATACTTTCTATTTCCAAGCAGATTATCGGATTCCTCAAATCCTTCCAAAGCAATTCGATTTGCTCTGTCTCCAATAGCGTGAAGTCCGATTTGAAAACTTGCCTTAACTCTTTCAACGATCATTTTTATCATTTCGTCGGGGTCGCGGCGTGGAATTCCGCTGTTGTTCGGGTCGTCAGCAAATGGAGCGAGCATTGCGGCAGTGCGTGAACCGAGCGTGCCGTCCATATAACCTTTTAAGATTCCAAGTTTTAGCCGCGATGGATTTATTTTTAAATTTGCGAAATCATTACGCTGTTTTTTCAAAGTTTCGACAGGCAATTCAAAATTCTGCCAGACGGCGACGCGGGTTGTTAATTTATTTTGTTCCAATAATTGCCGATAAAGCGGAATCGCTTCATAATCCGAACCGCCTTGAACGCTTGTTAAACCGAACTTTTTCGCTTCATCAATCGCTAATTCGATTCCTTTCAAAGTTTCTTCGTTTGTCGTTTCGGGAACAACGCGACCAACTAAACCTTGTGCGGTTTCCTTCAAAACTCCTTCGGGTTCGCCGTTTTTATCAAAAACAATCTCGCCGCCCGTCGGTGCTTTTGAATCTTTCGTAACCTTCGCCAATTTAAACGCCAACGAATTTGACCAGGAAATATGTCCGTCAACACGTTGGACAAAAACAGGATTATCAGGCGAAATATCGTCCAAATCCGTCCGCGTCGGCAACTTGTTTCCCCAAAGCGTATGATCCCAACCGCGTCCGAGAACCCAAGCACCTTTCGGCAATTCCTTAATTTTTTCGGCAATTCGACGTTTCGCTTCTTCCAATGTTTTTGAGCCAACCAGATCAACCCGCAGAAGTGCTAAACCAACACCGACAAAATGTATATGAGCATCATTAAATCCGGGCGTAACGAGTTTGCCTTTAAGGTCAATTGCCTGCTTTGCGTTATATTTCGCCTGCAAATCTTTTGAGTTCCCAACGGCAACAATTTTCTCACCGTCAACGGCAACCGCCTCATACATCGTGCGATTTTCATCGGCAGAAAAAACCTTGCCGTTATAAAGCAAAAGACTTATGTTTTGTTTGGATTGTGCCAGAGCAAAACTCGGCAAAAAAACTAAAGTAAATACAAAAACTATACATAAAAGATTTTTTAGCATTTTGATTTTTCCTTATCTGAATTCGGTTTCCGCAGATTGATTAGTTAATAATAAAATCTTACTTCATTATCTTCAAAATTGAAATTATATGAATTGATAAAAGTTATTAATCGGATATTTTTTTCTGTTACAAAGAACTAATGAGATTAAATAAAAAAGGGTTG
>MWWE01000106.1_pt1 | contig 13274 bp, 14 predicted proteins | sample 1047301 | NCBI WGS metagenome assembly MWWE01 (sample SAMN06349973, study PRJNA376086) | soil metagenome | isolation source: MS1-1 sample Antarctic (ecotone) soil | place: Antarctica
CCCAAATCTGCAAACTATCCAGAACGATTAAAACGTGATCGCTTTTAAATCGCGTCCGTAGGTCGTTAGCCACGTCACCAATCAGCAACGGCGCGGCGTAAGCCCGCGTTGCGTCCATAAAAGCCAAATGCGGCAGGTTTTCGATTGTTTGCAATGCGAGTCGTCTCGATTCAGTTCCGCCAAGTTCGCCGCTTTTTAATCTTCCTAAAAATGTTTTAGTCTGTCTGGCAATAAGTCGGCGGAAAAGTTCAAGCAGTCCCATTTCGCTCGTAACATAAAGACACGGATAAACGCAATCGCTCGCAACTTGCAGTGCAAAAGCCGTCTTGCCGGCTCCGGGCGCGGCTTGCAGGATATGAACGCCCGGCGCAAGATAGCCGCCGAGCGCGTCATCAAGACTTTGCAGACTGGTAATCGCTCCGCGGGGTTTGCCAGCTTCGCGGGCGAGCGCTGCGGCTTCGGCGTCAGCGACAAAGTCCTTTACTAATTCGGCAAGCAGTGTAACAACAGGTTTTAATGGTTCGCTCATAAAGTTCGTGCTATAGCGTTCTGATAAAGCCTCAGGTTGTCATTTAACCGTTTAATAGAATCGTCTATTTGAGTGTCTAAATCTGCGGCGGCAAATTCGTCCATTTGGTCAGTATTAGTATCCGCGTCAAAAAAATATAACTTTTGGCATTGTTTCGCTTTCCGCATTGCTGAGGTAGTCGCTTTCCACACAGCCAAATGATTTAATTCACCAGATTCAATTTGATTACGTATCATCGCGGGTATTTGATTTAGGTCGTTAACGGCAATTTGCGCCTTTTCTAACAGCGTTTTTTTCATTTTTTTATTTCCTCCAAAGTTTATTAAGTCAGACAAACGCGGCTCGCCTTGTTTACGATGCGGCGCGGTATGTCTCGATGATTATCTCAATTGGCTGTGTTTGGCGTTAGCAAAAACACAAGCCTTATAGTTATTAGAGGATATTAGAAAAAAACAGCAACGAGTTTATGTCCGTAAACAACGTTGCTGCAATTAGTTATAAAAATGACAAAAAAAAAGTATCTGCCAACGATGGGAGTCACAGCATCCAACGATGGGAGTCACAGCATCCAACGATGGGAGTCAAAAAGTCTGACTCCCTTTGTTGGCAGATAAACGTTTTTTTTCTTTTAATTTTTGATTGTTTTTAATGTAGATCACCCGTTTTTCTTTATTAATTTTACCTCGCTCATCAAACTCAAAAGGGTAAGCAATAACAAGTCGTTTGTTCAGCCAAACCTTCACCCATTTATCCGGCTCTGCTTCGTGTTCGTTGTCGCCAACCTCTTCGTAATCTTCCTCATAGTTAATCGCTTTACTCATCTGTTTAACAACCCGTTTTACGTTAGATAATTCCTCGATTCGCCATTCTCTTAAAATTCCAACACTTACGAGTTTGTCTAAAGACCGTTCGAGTTTTTCGCGCATTTTTCCCGGCGTCGCTTCGGCATAAACATTCCATAACCCAACTCTTTTTAGAATTGGCAGAAGTTTCAATGGCTGGATTTGGTATTGATTCATTTTTGCGAATGAAGCCAAATACCCGCCCAGTAAAATTGCGTATTTGTCTTGGTTGTCTGCTTTAAGTTCTAAGAACCCTCTATGAATGTAACCAATAAATTTTTTATTTTGCTTCTGCCATTCGTCATCAAACCCCCCACGCGTAAATGTTAAAATATGTTCGTGCCAACGCCCGCGTTTTTGCGCTTCTATCTCCGCACCTTGTTTCCACATATTGTCAGATATTCTCAACGGACTTTTCTTTCCGTTTAGATATGCCAATGCGGAGATTCTGGTTGATGTGAGAACCTCAAAAACACTTCGTGCTCGCTCTTTATTCCTTGGCGTATGTGCGCCATTTTTGCGCGGCATTCCTAGATCATCGCAAAATTGATTGAGTGTAATGGCAGATTGTCCGCTACCCTCGCCACCCGTTTGCTCATAAAAACGTTCGGAAAGCACATAATGTGCTTTGGTAAGCAATGCGCTTTCATTCTCAAGTATATCTTTCATTTCAGAACCGAGGTCATACTTAAACCCGACAACGCCTTCCAAGTCACTTTTACTGTGTCCTATATATGCTGTTTTGAATTGAAGCGCATCGAGCAGTGTTTTGTTTTTTAGCCCTTCCAGCGAATCCTGCACATCTGTAAATTCCTTCATCGCGCCCGGCATTAAAGATTCAACAAACAGCTTATTTATATTTGTGCTGGAAAATCTAAGATTAATCCCTTTTGCTAATGGCTGATGGCGCGCCAGTTCAAGCCGATCTAATTTTTCATCTTTTTTTGCTATCCTTTGGCGTCGCTTTGCTTCATCACGTATAGCATCGCGGATATGGAGAATTAAACGATTATCGTCTTGGGAGTTTTTGCGGACAGTTTCGACAATCTTATGAATTTTAGGACTGTGTTCTTTGAAATGCGCGTAAAGTTTTGTTGGTTCGACAAACGCCGGTTGCGACATTGTTATTATCGCGCCGGGGTAGTGGTTAGGCGTTTTAACTAGTTTATCAATCTCGTCGTCAGACAAGCCCTCACAGCCCTTAAAAAATTCTCTCATCTCAGCTTCACCGGTGTCAGCAAACATTCTGCCATCCACCTCGAACTCTTGTATTTTAGGCGCATTTTCTAAGGCAGGGTCAAGTATTTCAGCAAAGTGCAGAATGTCGCACACTATCGTGGCGTTAAGGTCGGCGTCAATATCCTGAGATATGTCTCTTTGTGTTGTCTCAATATCGCCCCCGACAACCATTTTGGGATTTTTTGTTTTTTCGCTCATTTTTATTCATCTCCGTAACTTTACGACGCCACAACGCTGTAACACTATGACGTTTTAACGTTATTCGTCTGCTTTAGTTAATTCGCTGATTGGTGCCGCGCCCCGTGATTTGAAAAGCAAGTCGATTGCCTCGATTAGTAAATCGTGCTGTTTAACTTCTTCGTGATAGGCGATAGCTCGCAACTGTCTGCGCACGGGTTCGGATAAATACAGGGAAGTGTGTTTCCTGCGCTTTCCGGGCGCGTCATCGGTTTTCGGCTCAACTGTCCGCTCCGGCGTTTCCGTGTCCGATAATGAAAGCGCGTCCAACGATGTTCTTTTCCTTACCATAATTTTATTTAACTTTCTTTTGAATCCATTGCCAGAGCCGTGCTGTTTCGGCGGCGGCTTTTCCCTTCGGTTCAAACTCAATTACACCAAGTCCTGTGCCCTGCGCATCCTGATAAACGTTTCGGGTAACAATGTGAACCGGGCACACATCGCCCAATTTGCTTAACGCTGCGGACGCCTCCGCCACGCGAAACGAACGCGGCGGAGCTTGTGCCAGCACGAAGGCAAAAGGCTTGCCTAATCGCTTGATAGTGGCGACGGTTGCCGGTGTCGCCTGCAAGTCAGTCGGCGACGGACGGCAGGGAATAACGCAGAAATCCGATTGCATTATCGCGGACGCCTGCGCCGGTTCATCGCGTCCGGGCGTGTCAATAAAAGCAAAATCAAATTGTTTCGCGGCAATGGCAATCGCTTTTGGCAGTTCGGCGGCTGTGATTGTGACGAGCTGCGGCTCGCCCTCTTCGCGCTGCTGATACCAATTTCCCGCCGATCGCTGGTTATCCATATCGAGAATAAGGATACGACGTTTGCGCCCGCCCGCGGCAGCAATCGCGCAGTTAATGCAGAGCGTCGTTTTCCCGCTCCCCCCTTTTTGAGTAACAAAGCTAATTACCTTCATAACGCTTTAACGTTTTAACGTCATAACATTAAAATGTTATTTTTATTGCTTCTTTTGTTCAAAATTATTTCCCGGCGGCTTCGTTCACCCAAGTCTCGATTGCCTTGCGAACAACAAAAGAGAGCGTCACGCCGGTGTCTGCCGATTTCCGGCGTGCTTTGCTGCGCAAGTCAGCGGGAAGTTTAATTGTTACGCTCACATCCATTTCTTTATCTTTAGTAATTTTTTTAGTAGCCATAATTTCTAATTTTAACTTAGCTTGCGCTTACGTGTCAATCTTATTAATTATTTTTACATTTGTGTAATTATTTACTTATTTGTGTTGACACGTAAATACTTTCCTGTATAATAAATATTAGTTAAGCAATTAACTCAATAAACCAAAGGAGCAAAACTAAAATGCTAGAAATCACAGACACAAACAAATTCGGAAAAGTCGTAGCAGATGCACTGAGCAAGGTTGAATTAACCGTAACCGACGCGCAAACCAAGAAACGATGGGTCAATGCAATCGTTAAGGCAACAGTCGAGATTGAAGAAAACGGCGTTTTTATGACGTGGATGAAAGAAGATAAATCCTTGCTCATCTGGAGCCAGAAGAGCAATAACATCTACGCGGCAAACGGAGTGTGCCAGTGCCGTGCATTTGAGCAGGGCAGCCCGTGTTTTCACCGTGCCGCCGCTCGACTGGTTCGCCTTTACAAGGAAATGGAAGCCGTGCAGGTCGAGATGGTCCAACTGTATATGAAAGCGGAGAACGTGACGGTTCAAGCGCACGCCGAAGAAATCCCGTATCTCAAGCCGACGGTTCAAGTCAAAGCGGAGCGAGTGGCGGGAATACGTATCAACTAAAACGAAAGGCTTAGGAAAATCTTGGCGGACTTCCTAAGCCTCTCATTTAATCCCTTTTGGGAAAGGAACTAATTACAATGAAAAATAATAACACGGAAAACAACATTATGAATTACAAAGACGCGCTGGAAGCAGCCGACGAACGAGCGGAAATAGGCAAAAAACATATTACCGACATTGCTATGACTTGCAGTAATGATTACACGGTAATTGACAGCTTAATGTGCATTTTAGAGTTATTCGCAGTCAAAGATGCAGATGTCAGCGTCCGCGATTTAGCCGCCGAATTACAGGATTATTTATTTCGCTGGACAAAGGAATATGGCAATTCCGTTGACGCTTGGAAAGATTCTGTTTTGTATGGCACAAAATACAAAGCCGCGCCCGGCGAATCTCTCAAACCAAGCGACACGGCAAAGCAAGTATCTGATTTACTCAATAACCCGGATTTGCCCGAACCAATCAGAGACGGATTACAAGACGGTTTGCTTGACCTTTTCAACTCGCGTATTAACCAAAGCGAATTTCACGATTACGAAAAATCGCCCGAATATGTCGAAAAGATTCTGCGCGGGTATGCGGCAAGGCATCCTGACGAATAAATCAAAGTGCAAATTTGCAGAGTTAAAGCCGGACGTTTTAGATGCGCAGGTTTCACAATCTACAATTATTCACAAAAACATATCACGAGTCCGTGAGCGTCAAAAACTTGCGGCAAATGGCATAAAATATCACTAATTTAAGTGTGGTCGGACGTTTCGCGGTATCGGATAAACCGCGCTAAACAGAATGATAATTTACGAAGAAACGCAACAATCAATCATCGAAATACCTGCGCGTCTTGAAGACATCAGCGACCAATTAAAACGAACCAACGACCGATTAGAGAGAATCGCCGACGCATTAGAGTTATTAGCGTCCGCCATTCAGCCGCAATTCAAAGACCGCGACGCGACATTAAACAGTCAGGCGGTTTGCTATAACCAAGCAACTTAGAAGTCAGAGACGCGCCGCACGCGGACCGCAAACGGCATAAAATATCACTTACAGACGTTTCGCGGAGTTCGGATAAAAACCGCCAACCCTTCACTGTTCCCAAGACAAAGTAAGTTTGGCGGTTTCTTGTTGTTTCAAAATAAAAAAATATGACACACAGTCAGGGATTGGCGGTTTATGTGCCGCCGGGCGAATTGACGAAAAATGAATTGGCAGATGTTGCAAACCGTGAACATCGTCTGGCAATCGAAAGCGGTAACTCAATGGTTGAACACGCTATTTGTTGCGGCGAGGCTTTAATCAAAGCGAAAGCTAAACTGAAAGAAAAAGAAGGACACGGCAATTGGATTGAATGGCTGGTAGAGAATTTTGAAGCAACTAAACGAACGGCACAAAAATATATGTTGCTTGCTTCAAAAACGAACCGCGATTCGTTTTTGGGTGAAGCGTCAATCCGAAAGGTATTAGAGGCAATATCAAAAGAAAAGAAAGACGATATAAAAAAGACGGCGATGGCGGATACGCTTTCTTCAAGAGCCGCCGAGATTCACTCGGACGAAGATGACCCGGAATTTATGTTTCAGGATTACGAAGGAATCGCGGCTGCTTTGATTTCTGAAGCGTCAATAAATGATGTGGTTTTTGAAGTCGCGGGCAAGGACGATGAAACGATTGAGAACTTTAACGCTTTCGTTGAATCAATGGATAGCACTGATTTCCAAAGCTTTGAAGACGCTTTTCACGGTCGCTACAAATCAGAAGTCGATTACGCCGAAAGCTATGCGGAAGAGTGCGGAATACTGGCAGAGATACCGGAACACTTTCGATGCTATTTTGATTATGAAAAATTCGCCCGTGATTTGTTTATTGATGACGTTTATTTTCACAACGAAACCGGATGCGTCTTTAGCCGGAACTACTAACGTAAATTATCACGCCAGCGCAATCTACAAATTTCACAAAAAAATATCACGAGTCCGCGAGCGTAAAAACTCGCGGCTATTGGTAAAATACAAACAAAGGAGAAAATTAAAATGGTTGAAGTAAAAGAAATAATCGAATTGAAGGCAGAAATAAAGGCGAACGAAAAAACGGTGAACCGTTGGAAAGGCGAACGGCTTGACCGAATAATTAACCAAAGTATCAAATTACCGATTGCTGAAGCAACGGCTTTTTATAAAATCGTTGACCAATTTACGGACGGTTTCGGAATTGATGCTTTGCGCGAAAAGATAGACGCGCAAATGCCGAATCTATGGAAGTTATTTCCGCCGCCGAAAAATGAAACTGAATGGACGGAGTATTTCGACGACCTTTTAGCCGACTGCGCGGCTGAGCGATGTATAACCGTCCGGGAGGTTTGGCAAATAATCGGATACGACGCGGGCGAATTTGAGGCAATGCGCGGCAGAGGTCATTCGTTTGTTCAAGCGGTCACTGAATTGTATTTGAAGGAAACGGAGGCGCAAATGCAGGAACGAGTGAAAGATTTATCGGCTGAGCAATATAAGGAAAGAATTGAACACAGCATAAACGAGTGGCGCAAAGGTCAGGAAATGATAGCGCGGCTGCGAAACGATGCATTTAATAAATTTGGCGTAAACATTCCTTTAGAGGATAAGTAAACATAATGGTGATTCTGCAACTGCGGATTCCGCAGTTGCAGAATCATTTGTTAGCGCGTCTAAAAACATCTAAGACGTTTTGAGAAAACCATATTTGAGACATTAAATAAGACACGATTTTTGTCTTCTCAAAATGTATACTTTATAAGACACTCTCCACGCTTCACTTCTGGCTTACTTAAGTTAGCCAGGTAATTTGTTGCATCTGACACATTTAAGTGATACAGATGTGAGTGATGCAGGCTCAAGTGTGACACACTTAAATGTGTCAGATTCAATTTCACCGACACGCGCATAGTCTCGACCATCCGTGACACTTAAGTGTCACGGATGTAAAAGCACTTGCTCCACACGCATAGGCTCGCCTTGTCTTCTGCATGTTTTAAATTATGCAGATGATAGCCAACCAACCCGCACGCACGTGGGCGCGACTTATACATCATTAATGATGTATTTGATGCCCGCTTTGTTTCCACGCCCACGTAGAGCCGTCAATCTAAGTGCGGATTCCGCACTTAGATTTTCCATTCAACCCACGCTCACGTAGAGCCGACTAATTTTCCAAAATTATTTTCAAGTTACTCAGAAACCAACCCACGCTCACGTAGAGCCGACTGTTACCTTTAAATGTAACAAACGCGGAAACGGATTGAGACCGCATACACGTAGAGCCGACAGTATTAAATCCCTCATTAATGAGGGATAACACATTGAGACCGCATACACGTAGGCTCGCCACTTGATAAATACTGGTTTTGAGCCGTCATTTAGCTGTCCAAGTCTATTGCTTGACCTGTGAGCGCGTTTTGTATGGAAAGGCTTGGTTGGCATAGCTTGGAAAGGAAAAAAGCCACAAGTTTTAACGCTCGCGGCTTTCTAACTTTGGCGAGTAAATCGGCGGATGCGTGCGGGTAGGTTTGTCGGTAGGTTTGCGGTTCGACATCTAAAAGTTAAAAATTGCCGGGCTGGGCTGTTTACGCCCGGCAATTCGGCGACATTCAGAGACGGAGACGTTCTCCTTGCCGCCGAGATTAATAACGTAAACGCGAGAGCTGCCTTTTGATTTCAGCCGCCTGCGACAAATCTGCGCGCTCCTCAACCAGATTTGCGCGCAGATGAATCCACGCCTTGCTCTCAAAATCGGCTTCGGTGAATGTCGGATTATTCGCTAACCAATCGCGCTTTAGCCGGAGTTTCGTCGGCAATAGTTCCGCATCAATTTCGCGTTCGCGTTGGCGCGCTTCGGCATCCTTTTTCTCTGCGAGCGTGGCAAGATATTCGCTGCGTGTTTTAGCATTCTCCCACTTTGAATCGAAAATGGCGGCATCGCGTACACTCTGCCAACTTTGATGGTCGTGAGGCTTTCCGGCGGCGCGTTGCTGTGCGCTCCACGCCGTGAAGTCGAGCCTGATGTTTGTTTCCAATTGTTGTTCGTGTCTTTTTTGTTCTTCTGCTGTCATAATTTTATATTCTCCTGTTTATTTTATTTTTTGCTTTTTTTCCTCAATTTTTTGTTAAATTTTCACCAGTATGTCTGGTAACTTCTGGAGCGTTTGACTTCATATACATAGACGGGTTGAGCCGCGCACCAAATCGCCATTGCGAGTGCCAAAACTAAATCATCGTTGTTGCCTACCCTCCACTCCGCGCCCGCGCCGTAGGTGTCGTTGCCGGACGCGGTTATCTTTGCTTTGAAGTTTTCCAGTTCACCGATTAGTGTTCCGGCAAGCGGGAGTTTTTTTGCAATCTTTAATTTGCCGGACTGCAAAGCAATCGAAACGGCTGACACTAAGTTGCGCTTCGGAATTCGTGTTGTGCCGTTTTCCGTATTAACTTCGCTGCCGCCCGTTATTTGAATCGGAATGAGTTTCGCGCTTGTTGTTTCGCGTTTGAATAAGTCAATAACCGGCGCGCCCACGCCCGTCGCATCAATCGCCAAAACTGTCCGGTTTTGATTGTTTCGGGCGAGCGTCGGACTGTTGACCAATTGCAGGACATCTTGAACGATTTGCGGATAAGAAGTGCGCAGCTCCCAGCGACGCAAGTGTCGGCAATTAAATGTGTATTGCTCCGGCGAGTTTCCGCGCCGTTCTAAAACCACCAATGCCGAATAGTCCGCCGATTGTCCCAAGTCTAAGGCGACAAAGAACAAGGGGATGTCCAAACTGCTGGCTTCTTCCGATTCATATTCCTGCATTTTAAAATCCCCCTAAAAATAACGGTTCAACTTCGTCTGAAATTGCCGATTGAATATCGCTAAAAGAAAAAACCGAATCGAGTGTTTCGCAGAATTCGCAAAGATATTCCTGACGAAACCAAAAGTCCGGCATTGACTCTTTTTCCTTCAAAAGCCATTCGGGAGCGATGCGCGGACACTCACGCGCCGTGATGCGCGTCCGATTCCAATCCACGTCGGGCGAAGTCCAAACATCATGAAAAAAGCCGCGTTTGCCGCGTGGCGTGGATAATAAAATAATGCGTCCGCCGGAGACGGCTAACATTGGTTTGATGGAGAAAAACAGCGCATCTTCACAAGTCGCAGCTTCGTCGCAAATCAATAAAGCGACATTGGAAAAACCTCTGACTGTCTGCTCCGTGCCCGGCAGAGCTATGATTCTTGAGCCGTTGTCGAGTTCTAAACGGAGTGCCGACTCTTCGATTGTTTGTGGTAATGAAGGTGATTCCAGAGCGTTGTAAATATCCTTTATTTTTCTAAAAAGTTCCTGCGATTGCCGCAAACTTGGACTTAATAACAAGACAAGTGAGCCGCCCGTGTAAATGGCTGTGTGAAGTCCTAAAACCGCGCTAATAGTGCTTTTGCCGCTCTGCCTGCTGCAATTCAAAATCATCTGCTTTGCGTCGGACCGCAGCAAGTCGCTTTGCCACGCATCCGGCACAATTCCGGCACGCCGCGCCATCATCACGGCATCGCCTTTTTCAAGTTCAAGACGCTCTTTAATCGCGTTCCGCATCGCTTGATTCCACATCGGATTGTGCGATAAGCGGTCGTAATTGTCTGATAATGTCATCGTGAGATAATCCATATCTTGCAGCTTCATCGCGCCAGTCATTGACTTGAAGATTCAGGTCAACGCGGTCGCTAAATAGTTTGTGGTATTTTCCTACCAGTTCGAGTGATTTGATTTTGTCGCTGAGTTTGAGAGTTGCGGAAATTATGTCGCCTTCTCTGTCCCGGCGAATCTCAAGAAAGTTTTGCCAGTCGGCTTTTGCAATTGCCGAAAGTTCGGATAAAACCTCATTGGCACGCATTACAGCCTCTTCGACGCGCACGCCGATAAGTGCCGCTATCTTCGGAATGCGCACTAATTCAAAACCGCGCTGCGATAGCGCGTTATCGTCGCCGGAGTAACCAGCCATCCGCGCCGCTTCCCGTGCATTTCCCTGAGCCGGTCCAATGTATGCTTCGACAAATAAACGCTGCTTTATCGTGAGTTCATTTTTCATAACGTGAGGCGTTATAACGTTGTGAAGGTGTCGCGTCATAACGTTAATAATTATACACGGAAAGCAAAATACTTACTATAAAAATTTCAGTAAGTTTTAGTAATTTGGCAAATTAATAGCTTTCGATAAGCACGATTATCATAAGCTACTAAACAATGTTTAACTACCTCACTTGTTTTGAGTGATAATCTCAAACGCCCGATTAATCGCAATCATCTTTTCGCTGTTGCCTCGTGCGTCCGGGTGGTAGATTTTAGCCAGTGCCTTGTAGCTTGCTTTGACTACTTCCGGCGGCGCATTCGGGAGTAAATAGAGAGTTTGAAACGGCGTCGCCATATTTTGCGGCGGCGGCTTTTGGCTTGGCTGTTCGTCGTCATATACGGTTTCAACCGCATACACGCTCCGCAGCTCGCCGATCCATTCATCGAGGCATTCCCAATCTGAGATGAGCCAGGTTTTCTTCGTCGGTTCGTAATTACGAAAGGCGGCGGGAATAATTCCCTTTAATTCTGAAATCGCATACGTGAAGGCGTTTGTGTCGGCAGCGAAAATCTTCACTTCGCCGCCGCCGGAAGTGGTAGTGATTTTAATTTTAATTGATGAGGTAGTGTTCATACTCTTTTACAGATTCATCACGCTTATTTCAGCTTCCGGGGTTTGCCGTAGCCAATGCTCGCGGATTATCCACGCTTGAATCTGATTACACGTTTCGTTTTTCAGCCACTTGCCGTCCGCTTTAAGCGTCAAATGAAATAAAGGCACGTCGCCGCCTGTCCACTGGTCGGAAACGTCCTTAGAACGCAAATGCGCGGCAATGTATGTTTCGGTTAAAATCCTTAAAGATTCGTCGGACAATTCGCCGTGGCTGTTTTTAGCGATACCGCGAACAAGCGCCAACTCCGTCTTGTATGCTTTGACGGTCGGCATATTCAAAAGAAAATCGTCGGCGCGGCTTGCGGCGGCGGCAAGCAGATAATCAATTACCCGTTGCCCGGATTTGTTTCCAGTAGAAAACACATCTTCAATAACCACGGGTTCGGCGGTGGTTGCGGGTTCGGGAAACCATTCGTAATCGGGAAAAGCAAGCGCTGTCTTTTCTTCGACAAAACGCCGCAGAGCGTCCGCGCCCACGCTCATTAAAATATCGTTACAGTCCTTTCCGCCTTCGTGTATGAGACGAACCGCCCGTGCGCCGTGCGCCCTCAATTCGTTTATGTGTTTTTCGGCGTCCCGGTCGCCGGTTTTGTCAGAGTCAAATGCAACCATTACCTTTCTGAATGCCAAACGGTTCGGCAGCCAGCTCGGTATTGAAGTGGCGACGGACGCAACCGCCGCAAATCCGCATTCGTGCAAAGCCATCGCGTCCGCTGGACCTTCAACAAGAAAGAGAATATCGGCATCAAAACTGTTAGCGGTTTGAAACAGAGCCTCTTTTCGGCTGCCTTTGGTTATTTTGTCTGAATTGATAAATTCCGCGTCAATAGCTCGCCCGTGATAAGCAAGAACATTTCCTTCGGTGTCCGTAATCGGAAAAACGACGCGCCGATCTGTCCCTTTAAGTTCCGATTTGTCGTTCGTTTTTGTCCAATGTTTCCATTCGGCTGCGTAACCACAGCCGAACGCTTTTGCGGTTTCCGCAGTTATGCCGCGGCTTATGAGATATTCCTGCGCCGGTGAATTTTCAAATGCCGCTTGATATTGCTTCATTTCACGCTGCAGGCGTTCTAGTTTTGATTGTGCTTCGCGCTGCTCGCTCTCTGGGGCGTTTTTCGGTTCCGGGGCAGGGGTTGGTATAGGTTCAAGACTAAAAACGCGGGCAAGAGCCGCCGCCGTGCGTGCCTTGCGCGATTTGAAGGGCGATTTCTTAAAGTCTCCGGGGAAACCGTTGTCGGCAAAGTATTGTTTGGGCGTGTAATGATAATCGCAGTTGTTAGTGCGATTGCATTTTCCTACTCGATCATCTAAATATGCGTTGCCGTTCTCGGTATCAACATAACGGGAAAATTCGTGCGCCGCGCCGCAGCGGAGGCAAGTATATCGCGTGCTTGAACCGTTATAGGGCTCAAGAATAAATCTGTGCGTGGTAGTTGTTATCATAATTCACGAAAAGATTGCAAACGCCCGGAAAATGCAAAATTGAACGATATGCCCGGTATGCCGTGGCGGTTTTTTTGCATCGTCGCTTTGATATTTGTTTCGCCGTTTGCGTCCGGTTGTTCATCTTTGCGCGTTAAGTCAATAACGCTTTCGGCTCCGTATTCCAAATCGCCGGAGCCTTTTGCGGCGTGTAGTCCGCCTTCTGCTCGGTTGCCGACGCGATTGCGATGCGAAACTGCCAAAATCGGGCATTGGAGTTTCGCTCCAACACTCGAAATTGCATCAAGTCCGGCGTTTAACAATTCGTATTCGCTAGTGTTTGCGAATTCGGGGGCAACACGGCGTGCTGATTTTGCCCAAATCTGCAAACTATCCAGAACGATTAAAACGTGATCGCTTTTAAATCGCGTCCGTAGGTCGTTAGCCACGTCACCAATCAGCAACGGCGCGGCGTAAGCCCGCGTTGCGTCCATAAAAGCCAA
>MWWE01000107.1_pt1 | contig 13222 bp, 18 predicted proteins | sample 1047301 | NCBI WGS metagenome assembly MWWE01 (sample SAMN06349973, study PRJNA376086) | soil metagenome | isolation source: MS1-1 sample Antarctic (ecotone) soil | place: Antarctica
TCACCGCACATCAACAGGCGTGGGAGTGGGCTGTAGAGACGTTCGGCGAGGAGGCTTACGACGGAGACCTCGACGTTCACCACGAGCCCCCGTTTAGAGATCTAGTAGCCCGGTTCTTGTTTGAGGAGGGTGTTGCGTTCGCTGATGTTGGACTCTTAGACAGGGACGGGTTGCTAGGCTCGAGACTGGCCCCGGAGTGGGAAGTTAGGTGGGAACGTTTTCATGCCGAGCATGCTGGTTACGAGCTTCTAAATAAGAACGAGCATACCAACAGACATAGAGCGGCTTGACTGACGAGAAAAAAGACTCGTGGCCACAGTGCATATGGAGCGCCACGAGCCATACCTAGAAAGGTGAAGACATTGTACCAAGATCAAGAATCAACTGCAGGGGCAACTCAAGCTGCCGTGCAGAAGTATCTCGCTCGTGGTATGGCCCCGATTCCCATACCAAGGGGTAGTAAGAACCCTGGCCGCGACAATTGGCAAGCTGAGCGTTGGTGTTTTGACGATATTCCACGCGCCTGGAATAACGGCCAGAACGTTGGTTTGCTGTTAGGCGAACCTTCCGATTGGTTGGTCGACGTGGATCTCGACCACCACCTCGCCACCAAGATAGCAGGACGGTTCCTTGAACCAACACGAACCAGCGGCCGAGAAGGCTCGCGTGACTCGCACTGGTGGTACTACGCTGAAGGTACAGAGACAAAGACGTTTCGAGACCTCGACCAGCGTAAAAAGCTTATAGAGTTGAGATCTACAGGTTCGCAAACCGTGGTGGCTCCGAGCGTACACCCCGACAAGGGAGACCGTTACGTATGGAACCAGCAGTCTGGTCTCGACTTCGCCAAGAGCGATAAGGATGATCTTCTCTACCGCGTCCGCAAGCTGGCAACGGCGGTCTTGATAGCCAAGTACCTGCCAAGCCTTCGAGACAAACGCACGGATGAGGGCGGAGGCAGGCACGACTATGCAATGGCCCTAGTCGGTTTCCTGCTCAACAGCCTACACCTCTCCGAAGAGGACGCGTTGGCGATTCTCAAAGCCGCCTGGGACACAACAGACTGGCCGAATGAGCAGAAACGTAGGCAGGCCCACTCCGATCTCGAAGGGATCGTCCGGGATACGGCAGGGAGGATCGGAACGAATCAACCGTTCTTTGGTGGTCCCACACTGGAGGAAATGGTACCTAGGATGCCAAGAACCCTGGGGAAGTACTGGGACTCTGAGGGTAATTTTTTGAATAGTGCGAATAATGCGAATGGCAATAAGGGCGGCGAGAAGCCCACGCCACCTACGCATGATGAACTGCGAGACCGGCTCCTGGCGAACAATCCCAACCTAGTGTTTGGTCTGGGGGAGTGGCAACGCTACGGGGGAGGCATCTGGACCCCAGCACCAGAATCCGAGGTAAAGGGTCTGACCGCCAGCGTGCTAGAGAATGCGAAGCCAGAGGGGACAAAACCCACGTTGAGCGCCGTTAACAGCGTCACCGCCCTGGCGCAGTTCCGAGCGTTCGTAAGGGATGAACTGTGGGATGCGGACCCTGATATTCTGGTTTGCGCGAACGGGGCGCTGCATATCCCGAGTGGGGAGCTTCGACCCTACGTCAGGGAACACTACGCCACAAGTGCTGTACCGTACAACTACGATCCCGAGGCCGCCGCGCCGCGCTGGCAGTTTCTCTTGAATAGCAGCGTCTCCGAGGTTCAAGACTTCTTACAAGAGTTCGCCGGGTACGCACTCACTACTGATACGGACCTTGAAACGGCGGTTTGGCTGTACGGTCCGCCAGGAAGCGGCAAGAGTACGTTCTTGCTCGGACTTGAAACGATGTTGGGGGCACGGGCCGGTACGCTCGGACTGGCCGATATAGAGCGGACGCACTTCGCGCTGGCGGGGATCGCGGGAAAGACGCTGCTTACGGCCGCCGAGCAACCATCGGCGTTCCTGCGTTCGACACACATCATCAATCAGTTGATATCCGGCGAGAAGCTACGGGTAGAACAAAAGTACCGCGACGGCTACGACTTGACACCACGAGCCAAACTCGCCTGGGCGATGAATGAACTACCCCGCGTGGGGGATGCGAACTCGGGAATCTTCCGACGGGTTAAGGTCGTGGCGTTCCCAGCCATAACGCCCGAGGACCGGCACCCGGAGATAAAAGCCGGTCTCCCCTCAGAGGGCCCGGGAATCCTCAATTGGGCATTGGAGGGGTTGCGCCGTCTCCGGCAGCGCGGACGCTTCGAGGTTCCCGAGGCGATCCAGGCGGCAACGGATAGCTTTCAAGAGAGTAACGACGTGGCGGCGATGTTCGTCGAGGAGCGTTGTGACACCACGAACCCGGATGCGTCCGAGGCGGCCGGGACTCTCTACGGCGAGTACAAGTTCTGGTGCGAAGACAACGGGCACCGCCCCTTGTCCTCGACGCGTTTGGCCGAGGAGTGGAAGCGCCTCGGATTTGAGCGGTACAAGGCTAAAGGTAATACGCGTTATAGGGGTGTTCGACTTGGATTACCCGATGCCTAACCATCTACCCCGAGAGGCTCAACCATCTACCCCGAGAGGCTCAACCGTCTACCCCGAGGGACCAGGCCTCGACTGCCGGGGTAGATGGTTGGGCGTCGGGGTAGATGGTGGGTAGATGGTTGGGTAGATGGTTGGGTTTTGGCTATTCACCTTACTTATGCTGTTTAGTGATGGTTAGGTAGATGGTGTAGATACTTTTTTTAAAACTTCGCACATACGAGAAAGTACTTGAGTGAGAGAAAAAGACGCGTATAGGAATAACAATGGGACAACCATCTACACCATCTACCCCTTCAACCAAAGGTTGAGGGTTGTTTTTACTCCGAAGGAGCGGGTAGTGCCTTCGTGATCCGCTGCGCTTCCTGCTCTTCGGCATCGACGTCCTCCCCGTAGATGGTCATGTCGATGTGACGCTCTATGGCCTTGGTGAGCAAGGTCGCCAGCACGTCTGGCGGAAGGGCTTCGAGCTGGTATGTGTCGGTGCCGCTCCATTTTGCGGTGCGGCTGTCTGACTGTTTCGGCGGAGCGGGATCAAGTTTGAACTCGTCCCCGTGCTCGGGCCGGAGGGCCACTCGCTCGAAGAGGGCGACATCCGCCGGATCTTTGAGTGGTACATCCCTCGATAAAAAAGCGTGTATGTCCTCGACTAGGCCGTCGTTAAAGATAGACTCGCCGCTCGGATCATAGTCTCCGAGATGCAAGATTACGGTCTTCCGCCCCTGGTAGACAAACGTCTTCCAACACGCTTGCGCCAAATCCCACTTAGCGGTGAGCGAGTCAAAACCCGAGCACGAGTAGACGGGCACGCTATAAGGTTTACAGACATCGTGTAGCTGGGGCATCATGCCGGCGGCCTCGCAGTAGACGCGGATGTCGGCCTTCTGATTAGCTAGTTTGTCTCGCCGGTAAGCTTCGCCCTGCTTGCGGACGTGCTTATAGAATGCGTTTTCGTCGCGGTAGTGGTGGTGCGCCATGACCGCCGCACCGTCGTCTCGTATCTTCTCAAAGCTGATTAGCCCCGCCCGCCGGGCGCGAACCAGATAGTTTGTTAGGCGCTCGTATGCCTTCTCGTCCTTTGGGTAGCCGTAGACTCCGACGAGGCGATAGAAGATCTGACGTCCAGTAAGCGGCAGGTAGTTGCGGTATTCCTCTAGAATTCGGTTTATCTGCCCGAGGATTACCTTTGTCTTCTTATGCGGATTCCACGGCGCATACCCCTTGACTCGCTTAGTGCTCGGGGCGGTTTTGCGGCTAGCCGCACTTTTGTCCTCGCCGAAGAACCCGTCCTCGCCGAAGAACCCGAGGGCTTCGACTACTTCGAATATATCGGGGGGGGACGTTTCCTTCTGTTTGCGGCTAGCCGTAATCTCCATGCGCCAGGTGTCGAAGAGGTCGAATATGCGCTTGTCGTCTGGTTTGACGCCATAGACATCAAGAAGGCTTATGCCTGCATGGTCGTAAGCGTGGAAAGCCTGTAAGAGCAGCCTAAGTTGCTCTTTGTTTAAGCTCTTATCATTGTCAACAGGCAGTGCCCCCCAAAGGCGTGCTGCGTGCATAAACTCGTCTAGGGGCGGGTTACTCATTACTTTCGAAGCTCTCGCGGCTCGACACCCAAAGCCGCCGCCAACTTGCGCAGTGTCCTGGGCTGCGCTTCTGACTGGCCGTGCTCCAGGCGCAAGATGGTGCGGTAGTTGACACCCGCACGGTCTGCCAGGTCCTGCGCCGAAAACGCTTGATCTAGCCTCAGCTCCCTTAACTTCATTCCGTCTACCTCCATATCCGCAGTGTACATCATGGGAATAATTTTATCATATTTACTGCAGAAAGCAGTGACAAAGCTATGAGTATATGCGATAATACGGTTGTTGATAAGAAATGGCCCCGCGGAGTAGACGCTCCCGGAGCCCGGCCCAAAGAGCAGGAGGCTCAATGGACTCAGCAACTATACAGCGCAACGCCGTCAAGGACGAACTCAAGAGAACCGTGCTGCGGGAAGCCCAAGATCGCTACCTCCGCGCCGTAATGAACGATGACGAGCGGCTCGTGGTCATCGAGCGGATAAAGCGCCTACGCCTAGACTTGGGCCTGTAATGCGAAGCCTAGTCGCGGGGGTGCTGCTTGCCGGCGCCCCCGTCTACGCGTTGTGGGTGATCCTCGGCCGGCTGGTGGGCTCGTGAGGCGGCTCGGGTTGGTGTGGACAGCCATCCTGCTCCTCGTGCTGGCGGTCCTCGTGGCGATGCTATTCGCCGCGTTGACCACGCCCGGCGAAGCCGAGCGGTGTTCGTGGATCGACGCGGAGAGGGTCTCCGTCGAGAAGCTGGAGACGCTGCGAGACGAAGGCTGGTACTCGGACCCGACGAACGCCTTTACTCTCCGGGGTGCACATCGCCAGGATCGGGTGTGATGGGCTAGCGTCGGCCTTTTCTCTGCCGGGTAAACTAGGTTTATGGAAAATTTACCGAAAAGAGCACGAGGTAGGCCGCGCAAGATACCCGCGTCTCCTCAAGCCGAGGTGCGGGACAAGTTCCGCCAGATGCCTAAAGGCGGGCTCTCACCGTTTGACGTACCCACGGAGAGGACCGCCGCGAACCGGTTCTATGCGGAAGAGGCGCGGCAGGTTCTGCCGGAACTGTCTAAGAGTCTGTACATTCCCGAGGACCCGGTTTTGTCGGCAAGGCTACGCGTCGGGATAGACTGGATCTTAGGACGAACAACCGTTCTGTGTGAACTCGGACGTATGCTAGTTGAGGACCCTAACCCGGACGACATCAAGCGGTTCCAGGACACGGTTCGCTACATCGCACAAGGACACACAAGGATGAACGCTAGAGACGCGGCCGCCTATGCGCGTAGGGTGCGATTAGGCGAGGGTGGGCAACGAGGTCGGAAGGACCGGCTGACGGCGCTACACCACGATTTCAACGCCGCCATCAACCACCACCGGCGACGCTTCCCAGAGTCTTCGTGGGAGGACGTTCTTAAGGCACTAGAGCACACCGAGATCCAGGTACGCAAGATGGTTCGGTAGGACACCGTCGGTGCAGCCTCAGATCGTCGCAGGCGTGGGGTAAAAAGAAGGCCGGCCTCCGCACGCTGGACATGAAACTCCGAACCACGCCGGGGGTACCGGCGAGAATCGCCTGGGAGGTCGAGGATCACCGGCCCTCAGAACACACCACCAACGCCCCCGACGGCTGTTAGACGGCAGCCTCGCTCGCCGGGCGGCTTCTCTACGACTGCGCGCACAACGAAGCTCACTTCGCGGTTCCTACGCGGCTGCTTCTCTACGGGTAGAATGCGGCCGTCTCGCTTAAAGGGCCGCCGCCACGCCACCCCATCGCGCGAGCGGCGGTCCTATTCTTTCGTAGCCGCCTGCGCGTAGTTGCGGACCCGCTGCGCGGCGGTTGCGGGCTTCCTTCGTAGCTTCACCGGCGTGGGATGAGACTTCTGCCCCGGCAGTCGGTGTTGATCATGATCGAGTTGCAGCTGCCGATCCGCGCTAGCGTGGGGTGAGACCCTCTGCGAGGTCGGGACGGTCGCGCTTTAAGCGGCGGAGGGCGTAGGGAGCGCCACGATCAGTAAAGCTGGTAGTATTACTATCTGCTTTTTGCTTCTTATGCCCTCTCCCTGGTCCCGGCTCCGGTGGTGGCACTGGTTTTGCAAGCTCAGGGTTTAGCTCGTCCATTACCTCCTTGCGCATCCGCTCCATCTCGGCGGCTTTTTCGGAGCTCTTGTCTTCGTGCTTGTGCTTGTGCTTGAGGATCTTTCGCAACTCGGACTCTGGCAGCCCAACCCCGTTGGGGTAGGGGGCCTCCAAAAACTGCATGAACGTTTGGCCACGCTCGTTCCATACCTTGTCGCGCACGGCGTGGGGTGAAAGCGGTCCTCGGCAACCGCCTTAAGAAACTTCGCACACGGGACCGCGAAGCCTGCGCGCACGGCTCCGGACGCCCCCGCCCAGTATCCAACGCGGTGAATACCTATCCAACCGCGTTACAAGCGTCCTTTACCACACCCCGGAAGCGAAGCCGCAACCGCGACGCAATGCGGGACGCAGACTATCGCAGTTTCTTGGTATGCAGGAAGCTGTATGTGGGTTTCCGAGAATGAGGCCTCTCGGATACTCGGCGAATACGCCGAAGGCGTATGCGGCAGGCCGCCCCGAGTGGCATCATTCGCTTGTAGCGCGATCCACGAGAGGAGAGGTGTGGTGTCGTATTCGGAACTCGTCCGGTGGGGTGGGCTGGCGGCCATGGGGGCCGGGGCGCTGTACATACTCGCCGAGTTTCTGGACCTGTACAACTTCGTGCTAGCCGGCGGCGGGGAGCAGTCGAGCGACGTCATGGCGACGGCCCCCTACGCCGTCGAAGCGTTGCTATTACTCCTTGGCGATGTGCTGCTGCTCTTCGGGCTCTTCGGGCTGTACGTCCGCCAGTCCGAGGCCGCCGGGACCCTCGGGATCGTCGGCTTCCTGGTGGCCTTCCTCGGCACGGCGCTGGCCGTGGGGGTCGATTGGGATGGAGTATTCGTCGTGCCGATACTGGCGGACGCCGCCCCCGAAGTCCTCGATGCAGGCCCCCCCTTAGGGATCATCCTTTCGTTCGGGGTGTTCACGGTGGGCTGGGTGCTGTTCGGTCTGGCCACGCGGCGCGCCCGCGTCTACCCGCGCGTTGCGGCCGTGCTGCTCATGGTCGGCGCGGTGCTCGCGTTCTTCCCGCTGCCCCTCAGTACCGCGGTGTTCGGCGCGGCCGTAGCCTGGCTAGGCTCGATCCTCTTCACGGGGAGGGAAGCTTCGGCTGAGCAAACGTCGCGCGTGAGGTGACCTGAGTTACCGAGAAATCGGCTTCTCGGCAATCTGGTGAATAAAGAGAATCGGCACGCGCGTGCCGACGTTGCGGTCCTACCTCTGTTAACCGGCAACGACGCCGAGCGCGTTCCGCCTCGATTTCGGAGCGGTTGTTGCGAGGGTACCTCTGTTGGACCGGGGCTTCGTCGTCGTGGTGGGGGTGGCGAGGCGCTCGTCTCGTGGCGCTACAAAGAAGCCGGGGGACGATGAGCTGAAAACCGCGAGAAGCTCTCGTTCGTCTATGTAGACGCCCCCGGCGTAACGTTACAGCTTCGTAAGGAATGAACCGAAGCATAACGTCGGAGCGGTGGGGCTGGAAAACAATTACACTCCCGGGGCCGTGCCGGGAGAAACCACCGCCTGCTCTATTTCCTTTCGTTCTTCCGGGCGAAATGCTCAACCGACTTTCCGCCCCCCAATTTACGTATTTTGGCAATTAAACGATTCCCCTGCAAAACCCGACTTTATGCACCCTACGAAGGAGCATAAGTGAAATTGTTCTTAGCGGCTTGCAACTCATTTTTTCGGTTTCGGATTGAATCTTGGCGATCAGGGCGGGCTCTGAAAAGCGTTCCGTCTAAGTGAATAGCTGCATTGATGGACGATTTCGGTTCTCTTGCGCCTTACCCATCCGAGCGAAATCGAGTATTTGAGGTACCTGATTACTGGGTTTTGCAGGTAAATCGTTCGTGGTACATGCGCCGAGAAGGAAATCCTCAAAACCTGTAGTAGGGGGGGCGGAAAGTCGGCTCAACGCTTGGCTCGTAGGAGTGGCCGGCTAAGAAGCTACGCGGTACAAGCTCGCCACGCTCGACGAGCGGCTCGAGGTCGTAGGCCGTAAGCGGCGCCGGATCCTGGGCGAGGATCCGTTCTACGGCACCCCGGCGATCCTTGGCCCGTGCTACGGCCTCGAGGATCGCCGGCGGCTCGGGCCGCTGTGCGCTCCGGTGGTCGGCCTCGAGGCATTTAGACCCGTGGAGGAAGAGTTCGGTCCACGCCTTTTCGGGCTCGTAGAAGTACCGGCTACCGTCGGCAAGCTCGAAGTACGAGAGCTGGCCGCGCATGACCCGCTCGAGGCGGCGTAGTTTGGAGAGCTTACCCATAGGCGGCACGTCCCTTCTGCTTCTCCAGCGCGGCCTCGAGCTCTTCGAGGCGGGTGTCGATCTCCTCTACCTCCCGGAGCTTTCGCTCGTACTCCAGAACCCGAAGGCGCACTCCGACGAGCCCACCCGCCACGCTCGCCCGGTACGGCTCGAGGGCGCCGCTTACGACCTGCTCGGTGAGGTCCTCGAGCAGGTTGTGAAGGTCCTTGGAGACCTTGGAGCGGTTGCCCTTGCCGCCACGGGAAGCGGCACGGCGGCGCTTGTCGGAGTTTGCCGGGTCGTGAAACCAACAATGGTACTTGTCTTCTGGAACGCTACCCGAACACCTATCGCCATTACGCTTTGTAGCCGGACATTGACGGTTCAACTACGCACCCCCCCTCTACCGCCCATACTCGAAGATCCGACGCCCAACTTGACGGCGGAGTGGTGGCTTCGGGGTATCGAGAGGCCCGTTACCGCGCTCGTGTTTTCGGGGGGCGGCGGGAGCGTAGGGGTGAGGGACCGCCTCGCCGGGGGCGAAGACTTGCAACCCCGGCGAGATCTTACCGACCTCCTCCGCGCCCTCTACGTGTTTGAACGGTCGCATGGCTACCGCATCCGCGAGTAGATATTGAGGTCATGCTGGGGCCCGGACATGCCGAGGATGTCCTGGGGAGTGGGAGAGTCGGCAGCGAACTGCTCCCATTTCTCGCCGGGCTCGTCGTTCGGGTCCGGTTCTTCGGCGGCCAGGAGGACGTCATCGTAAGCGTCCTTGAGGTCGGGAAGCAGCTCTAGTGCATGGACGATCGCCATGTCGAAGTTCTCCTTCTTGCGGGCCATGGCCAGGCACAACTTCACGGTCTCTACGCCAACGTCGCCGAGACCTGCTGCGGCATCCATCGAATCTATCAACTCTTGCTCGCTCATTTTCGTGGTCAATAGAACCGCTTCCGTGCTGACGTCCTGGGGGGCCAGCTGGCGCTCTGCTAGCAAAAGAGCTTCGTCAATTGCCACACGCAATTCGAGTTCAAGCTCGATGTACTTGCTTCTTATTTTGTCGATTTCGCGGCCGGCCCAGTTAGCGGCTTCGGCAGCACGGACACGGTCGCTCTCCTGGGGGCCTAGGCGCTCCTCAAGTTCCTTACTCATGGCACCCTCGTAATGTTGTGCGGAGGCCCTCGTCTCAAAGCTGAGATTCAACAATTTTGCCAGTTCTTCGCCATACTCTTCTTTAAGCTGTAGCACCTTACTCGCCATACTAGTTTCCCTTCTGTAGTTCGTTTACTTTTCGGTATCCCGAGAATCCGGGGATATCCTCGGCGTTGCCCTCGGTCAGGTCCACCCGGCCGTCGTCGCCGACCACGACGCCATACATCCGCCCAGAATCCAAGGCGACGAACACCACGAGGTCGGCGAGGTGCTCGCCGACGGCCGCGGCCCAGCCGGTGGCGGGAACGACCGAGACGATCTCCGGCTCCTCGTCGAGAATCTCCATATCCTCGTCCGTCACCCTCGAGGTATTGATCGTGTGCCCCGGTCGCATGGAGTCGATATACCTGGGCCCGGCGGTGGTGTTAAGTACCACTACGCCTCCTTTCCTTCGCTCACAACACAATTTTTCTGATGGGAGGAAATGTCTGTTCTAGTGACGCTTCCGAACCGCGCTGAGAGGGACCTCGCGCTCCAGCCCAGTAGCAGCCCAGCCTCGAGCAGCTGTAGCTCAGAGGATGGTAGGGAACACACCCGGCAGGGTTTGCGACGCGTAGGACTCCGAGACCTTGTGGGGATCATGCCGCCTCCGGGCCGTCGGCGTCGTCTGCGGGCACGGGGATGCCCAGCATTCGGGCGAAGCGGTTGCGTTCGGCCCGGTGGCGAGCGGCGAGGACAGAGAAAGTTTCCTCGAGCGCGGCGAGCTGGCGTTCGTGGTGCGCGTACCAACTCTGAGCATACTCCTGGTGTCGAGTCTGGTTGAAACGTCGAGTACTCTCCTTCCACACCTCCTCGGTTCGATTCGCCGCCTCCTGACTGCGCGACCGAGCTTCGATAACGTGGTCGAAGCTCTTCTCCGCCGCCTCGGTGTCCACTACGTCTAGCACGCCCAAAATCTAAGACCTCCCTCTGGTTGCCTTGTTGGTTTCTGCCATTCTCTACCGACTAACTCGGCTTAGGATATGACCGGCGTGTCTGTCAGACAGCGGGATACTCTCCGCGGTCCGGTACCAACCGCTCCGCTGGGGCCCAGTCATGCCGTGCGCGTGTCCTATTGCCGCGAGACGCTTATAACTGGCCCCTCTAGCCTCCTCGTGAGCGAGGTGCGGTAGTGGGAAGCAGTTGCTCAGTAGAGACAACACAGAGGCGTATGGGCCCTCTGTCCGCAAGGCTCGACGCGTAACTTCCTCGAAGTGCGCCCCGGCCGGGTACGGAACGCGGGGATTGTCGTCGGCCTGGGTTGTACGCTGGGTTGAGGCTTCACGCCGTCGTGAAGGGTTATCCCTTGGTTCAGGCTCGGGTCCCATGCGAAGCTCTCCGTCGCATATCAACTCCCGCAAAGCCCCGGCCCACACAAACAACTCGTGGGAGCCCCCGGCATCCGGGTGGGCGCGGCCCAACAGTTTGCGCCACATCGCGGGCTCGGTCGGTGGCAGGGTTGGCGTGGGAGGGCTCACGCGGCCCGCACCCCGTCGAGGACGGCCAGGGCACGGGCCACCGGGTCGCGCCACCGCTTCCACGCCGCTGGGTCGCCGCGAGCGTCCCCGACGTGGGCCGCCAGCGCCCCCGCGAGGATGTCCCCATCGCCACCGGCGGCGTACGCCCTCGACGCCCTCGTGTTCGGGTCGGCCAGGACACGATAAGCGCGGAGCGCATCGCCCGCCAGGGTGGGACGGGTCGCGCGGTACTCGCCCATATCCGCTTCGCTCGGCGCGGGGTCGGCCTCGACCTTCTCGCGGTTGCGGTACGCCTTACTCTCGTTGTTGTACCGGCGCATATCCCGCTTGTAGAGCTCGATCTCACCGGCCCTATCGCGCTCGCGGTCCAAAGCTTCGAGCCAGCCCTCGGTAAGAGCTACGGTATCCCCGGCCACCTCGAGTACCCCTACGTCCTGAAGGCGGGCCACGAAGCCGTCGCGTCCCTTGCCGGTCTCAAGGTTCTTGCGGCGGGTGAGATCACGCGGGCGCTTCGCGTCTACGGCGTCGGCCAGCGCGGCGAGAGTCATGGTGCCGCCAGCGGCTTCGAGAACGTCCATAACGCGCTCGCAAGACTTCCCGAGCCTGAGAACGGCGGCCCGCTTCTCCGGGATGGGAGCGTTTCGGACCTTAGACGTGCCTCTTACCAAGCCTCGACGGGGCTTATAAGCCGGAGTCGACCACCTCAGGCGGGGCGCCGTAAGGGGGGCGCGCGGGTTGGTACACCCCCCCTCGCTCTCCCCTATAACTACCTCTGTGGGTAGAGTGGTATCAAGTGGCGCGGGGGGGGTGAGTAGGACGATAGCACCAGACTTGCCGTGCTCCGCGTTCTCGTTATCGGCGCGTAGGATGCCGTCCATATCCTTTATGTTTCGCACGATGCTCATGCGCGAGGTGGCCGCTGCGAGGGCGAGTTGACGGGCGCTCACCTCGACGCGTACGCCGTCTTCTACCTCCGCGCCGTGCTTGCGGGCCAGCTTCAAGGCGGCCACGGCGATGCTGTACTTCGTCTTGCCGCGCTGCCCCTTCCACTCGCGCCGGAGAATTGCCCGCTCTATCTTGTCAAGCACCGCGACGGTCTCCGGGCCAGGCTCGCGGCGAGCGGGGCGGCACGGCTCCCGGCGGATAATAGAGCGGGCGATCTTGAGGACCTGGGGCGCGGGTAGCGGCGGGAGACACCGGGCCTCGTTTGCGGCCTGGAGATCGTCTTCGAGCTGGGGGAGGTCCCGGGAACCGTCGTGAAGGCGCCCGGCGATGCGAGCGAGGGTCTCGTCGCGCGCGCCCTCGTGTATAGGTCCGCCGTCGTCGGGGACGCTCTCCCCCGCCCCGGTTCGCCCACTACGTCCGCTAGCGCTTCGAGGCACGTCTCTGAGGGCCTCGAGCAGCCATCCTGGGGCGTCTGCTACCGGGGCGCGGTGCTCTATGACGTAGCCCGCGGACGGCGGCACGATGACATACCCGCCCGCGCCCCTTATGTCGATACCGGTGGGCAGCTGCCCGGTTCTGTTGGTGATGCCGTCTACGTAGTTGAGGTAGAAGTGGAGGCCACCGCTGGGCGTCCGCACGGTAAGGGTTTCCGGGAGCTCGCGCGGCAGCTCCCCGAGGGCCTCTAGCCGGTCGACGTCGACGACAAAGACGCCCGAGCTCGGGCCCGTAGGCATCCCTATCAGGGCGCCGGGCCACCGCGTCCACCACGCCGTAATTTTGCGCGGGTCGGTGCTGGCGTCGAGACACCCATGCTCTAGTACGTTTTTCTCGTAGTACGGAGCTTTGTCCGCTTTGCAGGGGAAGACCGGCTTGCGTTTGGCCGCGATTTTTAGGGCGGCTTGGGGTATCATCTGGCTGTTACGGGTATATGATTCTTTCATCGCTCTCCAGTCGGGAGTGTGGGGGGTTCGCGGCGATTGGTGTTGGCGCGAACCCCTTCTTGTTGCTTTTGGTCACGCGCTTATTCGCTCCGTGGCTGCCTTCATTTCCTCCTTCATTTCCTCCCGACTACGCTTGGCGGCTTCTAGTTCGGCTGGCTCTGGGGGAGCAGCTTCGTTTGAGCTTCGTTCCCATTCCAGTTCGTAGATT
>MWWE01000108.1_pt1 | contig 13199 bp, 8 predicted proteins | sample 1047301 | NCBI WGS metagenome assembly MWWE01 (sample SAMN06349973, study PRJNA376086) | soil metagenome | isolation source: MS1-1 sample Antarctic (ecotone) soil | place: Antarctica
TAAGATCGCAAATGTCAAATACAGAGATAAAGAACTGACCGAAAAAAACGTTACGGAAATTGAAATATTTACTACTCGAATTGATACGTTTTACGGTGTAGATGCGGTTGTCTTATCGCCCGATCATCCATTTGTTGTGGAAAATTTCGGGATATTTTCGGACGAAGTAAAATCAAAAATCGAAGAAATAAGGGTCGAGCAAACGAAACCAAAAGATTATGACGAAGAAATTGTTAAGGACGGAATTGATACGGGAATGAAAGCTGTCAATCCGTTTAGCAGCGAGGAAATTCCGATCTGGGTCGGAAATTACGTGATGATGAGTTACGGAACGGGTGCGGTTATGAGCGTTCCCGCACACGATGAACGTGATTTCGAATTTGCGAAAAAATTTAACTTGCCGATACGTCAGGTTATAGAAGACGCGGAGATGGGGAGACGCGGAGATGGGAAAAATTCTGAACAATCGCAAATCGCAAATCGCAAATCGCAAATCAATGAGGCTTTTACCGGAAAAGGCATTTTGATAAATTCAGATAAATGGAATGGTAGAAAATCAAAAGAAGCGATTCGGGAAATGACTAAATTTGCCGAAGATGAAGGCTTTGGTGAAAGTGCAACCACTTACCGCTTGCGGGATTGGGGAATTTCGCGGCAGAGATTTTGGGGTTCGCCGATTCCGATCATCTATTGTGATTCGTGCGGTGCTGTTCCGGTGCCGTTTGAAAATTTACCGGTTGAATTGCCGGATTCAGCACCTTTTACGGGAGTTGGCGAATCACCTTTAGCAAAAGTTCCCGAATTTGTGAATACAAATTGTCCGAAATGCGGCGAAGATGCCAAGCGTGAAACGGACACGATGGATACTTTCGTTGATTCGTCCTGGTATTATTTCCGCTATTGCGATCCGCATAATACGGAAATGCCTTTTGATCCTAAAATCATCAATTATTGGATGCCGGTCGAACAATATATCGGAGGAATTGACCACGCTGTGATGCATTTGCTTTACACACGTTTTTGGACAAAGGTTTGTCATGAATTAGGTTTGGTTGATTTTGTCGAACCTGCGAAAAGACTTTTGACGCAAGGAATGGTCGTTACCGATTCTTTTTACAGCACAACGAAAGAATCTTATGTGGCGGCGGAAGATGTTGAAATTGAAAGGGATGTTGGTGGTGAGGTTTTGAGTGCAAAGTTAAAATCTGATGGTTCGGCTGTGAAAATTGCCGTCGAAAAAATGGGTAAATCCAAATTAAACGGAATTGATCCGAATGAAATGATTCATGGAAAAGGTGCTGACGACGGTTACGGTGCGGATTCGGTCAGACTTTTCTCAATGTTTGCCGCTCCCGTCGAAAATGAATTGGTCTGGCAGGAAACCGGAATCGAAGGTGCAAAAAGATTTATTCAAAGAGTTTGGCGATACGTATTTAAGTGGAAAATGGAAAATGGAAAATGGAAAATGCCGGAATCGGTCTTAAAATATGAATTTTCAGATGATGCAAAAAAATTGCGGCAGAAAACTCATCAGACGATTCAACGGATCACTGAAAACTTTGAAAGCGGACAATTTAACACGCCTGTTGCGGCTTTGATGGAATTGTCGAATGCGATGTATGACTTTAAGGTTGAACCCGAAAATGCAAATGACGGCGATTTATTTGCAGTTCGTGAAGCGTGTGAGAGTTTGATTTTGATGCTTGCTCCTTATGCTCCTCACGTTGCGGAAGAATTATGGGAAGTGATTACAGGACGAGATTCAGGAATTTTAGAATCAGACGCGAGATTTCCAATTGCTAATGAAGAAGTTGCAAAAGAAGATGAGGTTGAAATTGCCGTGCAGATAAATGGTAAATTGCGTGCGAGAGTTAAAGTTTCAGCCGATGCTTCACAGGATGAACTGGAAAAAGCGGCTTTAGAAAATGAGAAAATCAAGGAATATACAAATGAAAAGGAAATCGTGAAAATTATAGTTGTACCGGATCGCCTTGTTAATGTTGTTATTAAAAGTTAATAAATAAGGGATAATCAATAACGGATATGGATATTATAAATAGAAGTAATCTGATATTATTATCAAAGTTTATAAAATTTAATGTTTTTTCAATAATATGTTAAAACTTTTAATCAACGGTTTAATTGTTTTACGTAAATGCTTTAAACCTTGCTTGAGTCGGCTAAAGCATTTAGAATTGGGAAGTAGGAGTATTATTATCATTGACTAAAATTTTTCACAATCAATTTATTTAACAAATTGGGTTTACAAAATGAGAGAATGCCAACATTGCAAGAGTTGCTTCACGGATGATGTCAAAACCTGTCCGACAGATGGAATGCCGACGATCCACACGATTAGCGGCGAACCTGTTTTAGAAGGAAAATATTATTTAGACAGCCGCATCGGACAGGGCGGAATGGGTGTTGTATATAAAGCCCGCCACGCTTATTTAAAAACCCAACACGCCATAAAAGTCATTCTGCCCGATCTGGTTGGAAATGATCCGCAGCTCGTTACGAGATTTCGTCAGGAAGCTCTCGCCGCCGCCGCAATCCGCCATCAAAATGTAGTTCAGGTTACTGATTACGGTGTCGCTCAAGGCACAATGCCGTTTCTTGTGATGGAATTTGTTGAAGGTGAAGACCTGCACGATTATTTAGCTCGTGAAGAAAAAATAAAGCCTGCAAAAGCCTTTGAAATGATTTCAGCAATTTGCAGCGGAATCGGTGTAGCACATAAACAAGGTATTATTCACAGGGACTTAAAACCGCTCAACATAATGATTTTAAAAGGGAAATCTAGTATGCACGAAGCGGTTAAAATTCTTGATTTTGGTTTAGCAAAAATCAAATCCGGCGAGTTGCTGGGTTCTTTTGTGCAGGCTCAAACGACAGGATTAATGGGTTCGCCATATTATATGGCTCCTGAACAATGGAGCGATGACGAACTTGATGCCCGTTCTGATATATATTCTATCGGAATAATGCTTTATCAAATGCTGATCGGCGATGTTCCTTTTAAAGGTTCATCAATTCCCGCGATTATGAAAAAGCATCTGACCGATGAGCCTCCGACCTTTGCGGAAAAAGGCGTAACCGATATTAGTCCTGAGGTAGAAAAAGTTGTTCTTCATACACTGAGAAAAAAACGTGATGAAAGAACTTCCGGTGTTGAAGAATTAATAACGGAATTCAGAGCAGCACTTGGAGATTCCTCGCCGTATTCAACTTTATCATCAATTCACACAACTTCTACGCCGATACCTGTTTCTTCTTTAAGCGTTCTAACAAGTCCGCCGAAATCCAAAGTTTATTTAAACGATGTAGCTATCGGTTTAACTGAAAATAACGGTTGGCTGCAGCTTGAAGGAGTGCAGAGCGGAAATCATCATCTGAGAATATGCCATGAGGGTTTCGAGGATTGGGAAAGGAATTTATTGCTTGATGGCAATCCTAAAAAAGTAGTTGCAGAATTGCAGCAGAATATAAGTAATTCACAGGTAAGCATTCCAAAACCTGCACAAACTATGCCTTTTTCTCCAGCCGGAGAAAAAAGTCAGCAAAATCTGTCAAACTCTCAACAATCTCAACCGATTCCACAAAATACTGTGCAGCAACAGCAATATCAAACCGGCACGCAAAGTTTTGTTGAAGAATCTGTTTCAAAAAATTCTCTTTTTTCACCAATGATTTTGGCAATTATTGGAATTTCAGGCTTATTACTACTTACTGTTATTGGTGGCGTTGGTTTGTATAAACTGGGTTTCATCGGAGGGACTGATCCAAACCCGACAACATCAACGCCTACTGATACTGATACTGATACTGTCAAGCCGATTGTTGAATCTGTGAAAAACGAAATGGTTTTGATTCCCGGCGGAACATTTACAATGGGACGAAATGACGGTGAACTTTTGGAGAAACCGGAACATGAAGTGAAAATTGACAGTTTTTGGTTGGACAAAACTGAAATAACAAATGCTGAATATGCTGAATTTGTCAAAGCAGTAAACTACCGACCACCGCTTAATTGGGTTAATGGAAAACCTGCACTGGATACCGAGAAAAATCCTGTCAGATTTGTCAATATTGAAGATATTGAATCATTTATCAGATGGCGTTCCAAACGAGACGATGTGAATTATCGTCTTCCAACCGAAGCCGAATGGGAATATACTGCCCGCAACGGAAGCGAGAATAATTTATATCCCTGGGGCGATCAATGGGAAAATGATAAAGCTGTTATTAGCAGGGAATTGATCTTCGAAGACGTCGGCACGAAACCCGAAGGTAAAAATAAATGGGATGTTCTGGATTTAGTCGGAAATGTTTGGGAATGGACAGGATCAAAGGCTTATGCTTATCCGAAAGCTCCGGCAGAGTTGGAAAAACAGATTGAAAGCAAATTTCAAGATTTTTATGTGGTCAAGGGAACATTTTCTATAAAAAGCGACGATGATTCGGCAGCAACTTCTACCGTCAGAACTTTTTCATCGGCAAAAACAGAGATAAAGCCATCGGTTTCAGGCTGGCACGGAATGACAATTAGTTTTAGATAAATATTATTATTATGAGAAGAAATTTCAAAAGTTTTAGATATTTAGCCATAATAATCTGTGTATTCTGCTCTGTATTATTTATTAACGGACAAGATTTAGGCAGTTCCAGCGATTTGTTTCGTTCCAAAGCAAAAAAAGAAACTCCTAAAAAATCTACGCCCAAAACTACTCCTCCAAAAAGAAAAAGTTCTCCGCCTGCCAGAAGTCAAAGAACATCTGTAAAATCAAATACTCCGAGAAAAACAAATGTCAAAACAGAAACTTCAATAAATAAAATTAAGCGAATTGATTTGGATGAATTGCAGCAAGCTGATCTCGATGAAAATGTAATTATAACCGTCGGTGAAAAAACACCTGAAGAAACTGCGGAATTATGTGAAAAAGCGATCACCGAAGGAAACCTTGCCCGAAATCTGAGGAATTATACGCAGGCTGAAAACGCTTATAATCGGGCTAAATCAATCAAACCGACAGATTCGAGAGCAATTTACGGGCTGGGAAATCTTTACAGCGATCAACAGCGTTGGGAAGAAGCTGAAAAGGCATACCGCCGAGCAATAGAACTCGAGCCTGAGAATCCGAATGCACATATTGCATTGAGTTTTGTTTTGACTCAACCGACAGTTGGAACCAATTCGGGAATGAGATATGCCGAGGCTGAAAAAATAGCACAAAAAGCAATTCAATTAACTCCCCAAAATCCTTTCGGCTACGATCAACTCGGCGTTGCCAAAGAACTTCAGGGAATCCTTTCGCAGGAAACAGAAAATGCCTATCGAATGGCGATAAAACTCGAACCGACATTCGCTTTGGCTTATGCACACCTGGGCAGACTTTTGCGTAGTCGGGGTTTGACGAAAGAATCAAACGAGGCATATCAGAAAGCTATTGAATTATCGGAAGATGTGCCGAATATGATCTTAGTCGCTGAAGTTTTGCAGTCGCAGCAAAGATTTAATGAATCGGAGCAACTTTTAAGAGATGCGTTGAAAATTGATGCAAAACATCCGACCGCACTTTTTCTTCTTGGCAGAGCTTTGATTACACGCGGAAATTTTGTTGAAGCCGAAGAGGTTTTGACTAAAAGTGTTGAAGTTAGTCCAGACAGCTTCGTTTCTTATACTCTGCTGGGTTCGGTTTATTTCAGACAGAAAAAATGGGGCAAAGCCGAAGAAACTTTAAATAAAGCCCTGCGGGTTGTGTCTCCGAATAAGAAAAAACGTTTAGCACAGGAATTTGAAACTGTTGGCGATGCTTTTGTGAAAAACAAAAAATATGCGGACGCATCAAGAATTTATAAGCGTGCAGTATCTCTTAATGACGAAAAAGTTTCATTAAAGGTTAAATTGGCTGAAGCAGAAAATAATAACAATGGCAAACTGATTTTGGAGAATGAATAATTTAAAAACCGCAACCTCCTCTTTTATTCAATAAAATCGTTTGATCAACAAAATTAACTTAAAAAACAGAAATTTATACAACGCGAAAAAAAGGTTTTAACTTTTAAAATTTAATTCTGACTTATTAGAAAAAAATGTTTTACTGTCCAAAATGTAATCAAAAATTTGAAGGCGATGTTCAGAGGTTCTGTAATAATGACGGCAGCAGACTCTTACCGGAAACTTCAATCAGAAAACAAACCGGAATTAAAGATAAGAGTGTATTTACAAATATTTTAGCAAGAACAAAGCGTCAAAATGAAAAGAATGGGAAAATTGTCTCGACTCCCGAGGTTGTAAAATTCGAAAAAACAAAAACACAATTTGAACCACAGCAAAAAAGTAAGATTTTCAAGACTCCACCGGAATTTGATTCTCAAACAGCCGAACAATTTCTTGGAAAAGAATTTATTGAGAAAAAAGAAGTCCCAAAAACAGCAAAACCTATATCTCGTTTAATAAATCCGAGAGAAGTCGAAATTAATCAGGCGGAACTCGGAGATCGCCGCACAAAACCAACGGGCAGAGCTGCTCTGACTTGGGAAAATCCTGAAATATTAATTGGAGAAACGATAAAAGGTCGGTATCGTATAACTGAAAAACTTGAACAGGACAATGCAGGCATAACATATTTGGCAAATGACGAGATTGTTCAGGATAAAAAAACATTTGTCCGCGTTTTGATGGAAGAGAATTCCAGAGAAAACCTCGAAGATAAAATTTTCGCCGAAGAAAGAGTTTCTCTTTCACACATTAACCATCCAAATGTTGCAAAATTCATTGATTCCGGTGAACTTCCCGAAGGAAAACCATTTATCGTTACGGAATATATCGAAGGCAAATCCGTCAGAGATATTTTGGAAAATGGCAAAGGATTGAATCCGATGAGAGTTGCACGCATTATCGGGCAGACAGCTTATGCATTGAGCGAAGTTCATCAAATCGGAATTCTTCACCGCAATCTGAAACCGGAACACATACTTTTAACTATTTCCGAATCGGGTAAGGAACAGGTCAAAGTAAAAGACTTTGGCATTTCCGGCGACGGAGATTCAAAAACGCATTTTACATACAAATCACCTGAACAAATTGGCGGAAAACTGCCGACTTTTTCAAGCGATACATATTCGCTCGGTGCTATTGCTTATGAAATGCTGACCGGGAATGAGCCTTTTGATGCCTCAAGTGCAAGAGAGTTAATAAAATTACAAAAAAAAGGTGTAGTAGCCAAACCAAGTGAATTGAAATCCGATTTATCGGCGTTGGTTGACAGTATTATTGAAAAGGCACTTTCGTATAATGCCTCGCAAAGATACCCGAAGACAAGAGATTTCGGCGAAGCACTCTATAATTCATTAATGACGGTTTCGCCTTGGGAAGAGAATAGGGAAGCGGCAGAGTTAAACAAGGAAATTTCCAATGAACCATTTGAACAGCAGATTTCAGATGCTGATATTCATATTCCTGCAACGAATTCCAATAATTATGAAGATTTTGTAGATTCTGAATTGCTTGAGATTGGAGAAGAAAAACCTAAAACAATCGAAGAATCAAAAACAGCATCTGCTAATAATCTTCCGATAAAACCAACATCAAAAACTTCTGGCGGAGATAATAAAAATGTTTTGCTTTTGAGTATTTTAGGATTTATATTTTTGGTAGTCGCTGCTGTTTTGATTTGGCAGTATTTTGAAAATCATAATGAGGAAACTTCTCAGGTAAAAAATCCAATCCAAACAAATAATTTGCAAGATAAAGGCTCGACGATTCAGGATGCAGCGGATGACGCAAATAATGAAAATACAGTTCAAACGGATGAAATAGAAGTGCCGCCGTTGGAAAGGGAAATTACCGCACCGCCGAATTCAAAGTATTTTGAGAATTCGGTGCAGAATCTTGATAAGGATTTAGTAAAATATTTTCGGGGTTTTTCATTATATTATCCTGAAGAATGGGGGCAAAATAAATCAGCCACAAATTTTTTGGATATTTCAAAAAAAGATGAAGACGGATATCCCAAAGAGCAAATGCTTATCACGTATTATGACAGTAACGGAACATTCAACTTAGACAAAAAAAAATTTGCAGAATTAGTTAAAAGCTCAAACGAAGATTTAAAGGAAAAAATCGTACCGAATTATGAAGTTGTATCGCAGGAAATTATAACGGTAAATAACGGTTAGAAGGCTTACGAAGTAAAATTTAAAGGCAAAACAGAATTTGAAGACAGAGAAAATTTTGAAATATGGGGTAAAAGAATCTGGATGCCGGCGGCAAGATCGGGTGTAAACAACGGTTTTGTCATCACAATGCTCGCTACATCGCTTTCGAGCCGAATTGAAAGCCTTGATGACATCGGAAAAAAAGGAGATTTAGGCGATATTTTAGCGACTTTTGAACCTGATAGAAATTATTAAATTCAAAAATATAAATTTGAAAAAGCGTAGGTAAAACCAAGTTTGCTTACGCTTTTTCATTTGTTAAACTAAGTTACAATTTGTACCTGTTCTAATTTAGAGTAATAAAAATAAAACTCTCAACAAGATTTTGCAGAATCAGATACTTTTATGAAAATTGTTTTAGTTGAAAATCCTGACGAAGGCAAACAGCCGATTGAGCGAACTTTTCAAAAAGATTTGATTCGTATCGGACGCGATGCAAATAGCTGCGATATAGTATTTGAAAAAAAGCAATATCCGATAGTTTCCCGCCAACACGCTGAAATTCGCTGTCAAAACGGACACTGGTTTTTAAGTGATGCAGCATCCCGCAGTTTGTCGTTATGCTTCTAACTGCAGTGGTCGGTATTGCTTTAGGGCTTTTTATTTCGTCAATTGTCAGAACTTCCGAAATAGCAACGAGTCTGATTCCATTGATTCTAATACCGCAAATTATTTTTTCGGGATTAATCGGTGTGCCAACGAGTATTAATAGAATAGTTGGGTTAGCAATGCCCGCCACCTGGTCTTTTGACACAATGAAACGCATTTCAACGCTTGATACTTTGGAAGTAGAGGGAGCGTATAAGAATGGTAAAACAGGAGGACTTGGACTTTATAAGTTTATTGAACAGAAGAATGACCAAAATATAGCCGATGCCAAGAAAAATATCAAAGAATATGAAAACGAGTTGGAAGAAAAATTAAAAGATGCGGAAAGGCGTTCAAATAACAGCGAAAAGGTTCAATTTTAGGGACTTCCCGAAAGACCGCAGGTTGCCGATGCCGAGAAAATCCCTAAAGATTTGAGTGGTTACATAACATTTCTGCATCCCTGGATGAACAGATTTGTCAATCAACTCGTTTTGATGTTAATGTTTTTTATGTTATTTATTGCAGCACTTTTTGTGCTGCGTTTACAGGATTTTGTATAAGAATTTTTATGAAAAATATAATCAAAAATTTAGCACTATTTATAATTTTTAGTTTCGCAATTTCAAGCTTTGTTGCCTGTAATAATTCTGCGACAACAAATTCGGAAAAAGCATCTGATGGGGGAATTGAAAAATTTTCTGATGAGAAAGCCGAAAATGATGATTTTCCAACTACACCGGATGTTATTGTAAAAACAGATTTACGGGCTATGGATGGTGAAAATTTCAAGGTGGAAGATTTTAAGGGTGATGTGATTCTGGTAAATCTATGGGCAACATGGTGCGGACCTTGTATTAAAGAAATGCCCGAACTCGTCGCAATGCAGGAAAAATACGGTGATAGAGGATTTAAGATTATCGGATTAAATACTTCTAATGAACCCCCCGAACTGGTTAAAGCCTTTGTTGAGAAACAGAAATTAAATTACAAAATAGGCTGGGCAACCGATGAGGTCAGAGATAAATTTTTTCAGTTATCTGAAATGTCCGGTATTCCGCAGAGCATAATTATCAATCGAAACGGAAATATGGTCGGACTTTTTCGCGGCGGCGGACCGGAAGCCGTGCAAAAAATGATCGAAACGGTTGATAAAACTATGGCTGAATAATTGTAGTTAAAAAATAGTTAAAGATGGCGGAATTTTTCCGTCAATTTTTTTGTTCCAAAACTTTCGGTTCGACGAGAATTGTTTTGAAACTTGCCAGGCTAACTAATCCAGCCGCTGCCCCTTTGGGCTTGTTGACAAATTTTTTTTGTGTGTAATGAACAGCGGCTTTCGCTTCATCTTTAGCTTTGCTGTAAAAAGCGGCAAGTTGGGCGGCTTCGAGAAGGGTTTTTTTCGGTATTTCCTGCCGATTCGGGTTTCTGATGACAACGTGAGAACCCGGATAATCAGCCGCGTGAAGCCAGGTGTCTAAAGATTTTGCGATTCGAAAAGTTAGATAATCATTATCTTTTGAGCGTTTTCCGACCAGAATTTCAAATCCATCTGATGAAATAAATTCTCTCGTAACCGATGTTGTATTAGCAGATATTTTGCCTTTTTTTAATTTTTGCTGTGTACGCTTGCCGATAAAAGATTCGATTGTTTCCAAATCTTTTTGCTCAATTGCTTGAATTAATTTTTGCTGTTTTATTTCAAGTTTTGAAATTTCTTTTTCGACGATTTGCAGCCGTTTTGAAATTTCCTTTTTAGCGTTTCTCGCTTTCGTATAACGCTTAAAATATTTTTCTGCCGCTTCAGTTAAAGAATTATTTACATCAACCTCAATCTCAACTTTTGGTGTGTTTTCGTCAAAATAATCAATTACAACAACTTTTTCTCCGACTCTTTCAGCCGTAGATAAATTAGCAAGGAGCAAATCGCCGAAGCGTTTCCATTTTTCCGCATCGCCATGATTTTCGAGGTCTTGATTTAATTTCTTTTTGAGGCGTTTTTGTTTTTTTAGCTCTTTGTTTATCTTGCCTTTAGCGGATTGTGCGATAGATTGAAATCTTTGTTGTTTATCTTTTTGAAAATAAAAATCATCCAACGCTTCGGACAAGGTTTGGAATTCGCCTTTTGGGAAAGATTCTTCATCTTTTGTTTGTAAATTACTTTTTTCGGGGAATCTGTAACGAGTTGCAATTTCCTGACCAACGCCGTGAGTTTCTCTCAGAGAATCAAGAATAAAATCATTTTTATCCAGCAAAAATAAATTTGAAGAACGCCCCGTCAGTTGAACTGCGAGTGTGTAATTTTCCTCTTCGCCAATTTCGTTTCTGGCTAAAAAAAATAATTTTATAATTCGTTCGCTTACAATTTTCTCTATATTTTGCAAGACGGAATTGGCAAGTCTTTTTCTGAGAAAAGAAACAAATGATGGCTGTCCTGATGATTGTTTTTCGAGTTCTTTTAACTTTCGTTTGATTAGATAAATTCTCGGCGAGTTCGGCTCAACGCTGATAAATAAATAGTTTCCGTCCCTTAAACGAAAATCTACGGCGAGTCTGAGTTTTAAGATTGGAAAAATTTTGCCGAACTTCTGACCGATTAATTGGTCGGAAAGTTCGGCGGATATTATTTTTAGCGTTGATTCATTCATTATAAAAGCTATCCAGAAGCAAAAATTAATTGTAATGAATAACTAAAAAATGACAATGAATGGGATTAGATTTCTTTAACGACGAGAGTTCCCGAAACGATGTCGTGGACGCTTCGTTTTTCCTCATCAAAAAGTGTCGTGAGAAAACCCATTCCAAAAAATACGAGCGACAAAAGATAAACTACCGAACTGACGGCGGCTTGATGAAATGTCGGGTATTGTTCGCCGTCAAGATCAATCATTTCCAGAGAAAACAAGTGCATTCCGAGCGTTTTCCCAAAAACTCCGACGCTGATGGTTTGATATATAAACAAAACGATTGCACAGATTGCAAGAAATGCCAAAAATCCTGTGGCTGTGAACCAATTTCCGCCCCGGAGCATAAATGGAGCGAGCAGCAGAAGGCTGATAAAAGAACCGATTATCAAATCGAACAAACCGGCATTGAAACGTAATGAAAGTGGTGCATAATCATCGATTACTTCTTCAACTTCTTCACCTTCAACGATTTTATTAATCAGAATTTCTTCCAGATCATTTGTCGAAATTATTTTTGCTTTTGTTTCTGTTATTTCAGTAGAGTCTTTTACTTTTTGTTTTAAATCAACTGTTGAATGTTTATCAAAACTTGAAGAAATTTTTGCAGGAGGAAAATTCGGGTCGAGTTCGCTCGTGTCATATAGATTTATTTTTGTTTCTATAATTTTCGGAACGAATTTCGGTTTGTCCGGGAAATTTACGGAAGATCTTAACTCCTCGCTGATCGGTGCGGGTTTGTCGTCTTTATTAGCAACCCGTAGTTTGCAAAAATTTTTATTTTGCTCAGGATCAGAAATTACAATTTTTGAAGCGATTTCGGTTTCGTCTTTTAAGAACTTTCTACGCGAAGATTCAATTCTTGCCAGAGCATTTCTCAAATGATCATTGTCTATATCTTCGGGAATATGTAACTCATCCGTTTGAACTTTTAATGCGGCGTTTCCTTGCGTCGAATAATTTGGAACGGCGGAAATTGTTTCGGTCGCAACCGTTTTTTCAACCGACTGTTTACTTTCGCTGTATCTTTGCTGAACGGCATTCTTTAATTGCAAACGCCAATCGGGAAGCGGAGCATTTTTGTTCTGAAATTCAAGCAATGTCGGACTCGTATGTTTTATTGAAATTTCGGTTGTTTTGTTTGGTCTTTTTGAAATTTCTTCCTTTTTAACCTGAACGTTAGTTAAAGGCGGGCTGATTTTCGTTTGAATTGCTTTTTCTTTCACCATTATTTTTTCTCGTATGTTGTTAATTTTCGGTGTTGTATTTTTGTGGATAGGTTTTATGATTGGTGTTTTGATCTTTTTGACGGATATGATTTTTAGAGCCAGTTCTTCCCGAACCGAATCGTGAATCATCGTTCCGCAAGCAACACAAACAGATATTTCGTTAAAATTTTCTTTATTACATCCCGGGCAGATCATAATTTTAAATTATTTAACTTATTGGATTTTAAAGCAGCGTGATCAGGAAATCTTCTGAAATGATAAAAACTGAAAAGATAGTATCAGAAATTACTTTAACCCGTCAATAGTAAATTTAAGCGAAACAAGAAATTATTTGGTTTGACAAAAATATTATTTATTCACGTTGGGTTTAATACCCCGTCAGCTTGCTGCGGCTTTATACTGTATGAATGAGCAAGTTCATTCATAAAAACCACAACGTATCAGTTTTGATGTATCACATCGTTTGTCCGTCGAAATA
>MWWE01000109.1_pt1 | contig 13167 bp, 21 predicted proteins | sample 1047301 | NCBI WGS metagenome assembly MWWE01 (sample SAMN06349973, study PRJNA376086) | soil metagenome | isolation source: MS1-1 sample Antarctic (ecotone) soil | place: Antarctica
TCGTTGTGGTAGTATTTTGCATGTGAGTTAGCCTTTCGATGTGAAGGGTTAATGTTGAGGGCTTCCCGGCGTTCCTACCGTCAGGAAGCCCTTCTGCTTTAGTGGCCTCTTCGCGCGGCCATGTAGACGTGCACCTGCAAGGCGGCTGCCGAATGTTTGCACGGGACTCTCGACGGGCAGTTGCAATCAACTATCTTCTCGCCGCTCACGCGGTAGCACAGCACCGTGTAGGTGTTGCCCTTGCTGCCGGAGACTTCGTACTCGCCAAACTCGATCATCTTCACTTTCGGGTGAAGGGCTTTCGCGCTCTCAATCGCGCGGGTGAGTTGTTCTTTCGATTTCAGGATGAACATTTGTTGTCGCCTTTCTTTTGAAATTCCCTGTCAACTGACAAGGATTCTAGCATGGATTTTATCCTTGTCAAGAAAAAAGATTGCATATGACAAGGTTTTTATTTAGAATCCTTCGGCATGGACAAAGAAGCTGACAAGTTACTGTCAACCGCAGAGGTGGCGGCGCGTCTCGGCGTAACTCGCCAGCGTGTGCTTGAGTTGATTACAGGCGAAAGATTGCCAGCGATGAAAGTAGGGCGCGCCTATGTAGTGCGCGGCGGTGATCTGTCCTCGCTCTCTTTAGGCAAGGCAGGCAGACCGCCCAAAGCCAAGACGGGCACCTCGAGCGGCCAAGACGGGCGCGTGATCGTTACGAAGAAGAGAGGGAGGAAATGAGCAACTCGGACAGCGTGGGCTACTGCCCTAATTGCGGCCAACGTGACGAGTGTTTAACCAGTAGCCAGGGTAATTGGCGTGTATGCCATCAACACAGAGCGCGCTGGTTTGTTAGTTTCGATCCGCTTCCGGCGTCAAGGGACGCGATGCTGATAAATGAAGCGCTTCTAAACTCATACGATGAAGTAAGCCCGGTCAATTGCACCGGAGATTGGTTTTAAGAAGAGGGGAAAGTAGTGAGCACGCAACTCAACCCAGAAGACTCTCAGCGGGTGTTATTTGCTTTTCGTGCGGCGGGGCGCGCGTGGAAGTCGCTTCAGGAGTATTTAAAGAGTCACCCCGACACTCCTGAATTACTCAATGTTATGTCCAAGCAGGTGGCAGTGATGCAACAGCTAAAGCCCATAGTTGATCGGGAATTTCCTGATGAAGAGTGGCCCGACACCATTGACGTATGAGGGAAGGCGCGAAGAAGTGACCACACGCAAGCACCTGCTAAGCAAGCGTGGCTTTGAGGTGTCATTAAAGACAGGTACCCGCAAAGCCGGCTGCAACGTGTTCACAGTCGGGGGGTTGGATAGGGCGCGATGTTGAGAGGCTTTCGAGTAGGCAGGTGTCAGCACGTTGGGACAACCTTCCATCAATTGATGGAAGGTCAGATGTTGAGAGGCTTTCGAGTAGGCAGGTGTCAGCACTTAGGAGAGGAAATGGAGAGAATCTCTCCATTTCCTCATGTTGAGAGGCTTTCGAGTAGGTAGGTGTCAGCACATGGCGAAGACATACACGGTCTTCAAAATTATAGATCGATCCACAATTTTAGACTTCTCGCTTCACCTTGTTGCCGCCAACTATGCGGAGAGGCTTTCGGGCGGGTACCGGTGCCCTGAAGAGAGGCGACGTGCTGTGAGGTGCGAAAACACGCGCAGGGTCGAGCTTTCGCACCTCGCCGCACTTTGTTTACCTGTTCTAACACTGAGCCGCGAAAAAGGTGCGAATGCGCGCCCGTTTCGCACCTTACAGACGATGGCGACGGATGAATAAACGAGAAGTTGCCGACGAGCTGGAATGCTCAACGCGACAGGTCGAAAAGTACGTCGGCTTAGGGCGTCTGCATGTGATCGAGTACGTGCGCGGTAAGACCGGCAGAGAAGGCGTGTATGACTCCGCAGAAGTGGCGCACTTAAAAGCCGAGTTAGAGCGCGTGCGGCAGGAAGTCATAGGCCACACGGCGCAGACCGCACTCGCCGCACCGAAGCGCGAGGCCGTCGCTTTAGTCGAGCAGTTGACGGCGAGTCTCGACAGGCAGCACAACGACGCGGAGCGCATCATTGCGGCCATCACTTCTTTGAGGGAAGCACCCGCGCAACTAAACGGTGAAGCCTCGCCGGGCGTGGGCATCACGGACAAGTTGACGCTATCTCTCATGGAAGCCTCGCAGCTTTCGGGACTCTCGCGCAGGATTCTGAGGCAAGCCATCGAAGAGAAGAAGTTGAAGGCGCGGATTATCGGTAGAGGTTGGAGAGTGAAGCGGGATGATTTAGAGGCTTATGTTAAGAAGTTGTGAAGAGGCTGTTAGCGTATTGTCTGAAGCGGGCGGGTAGGCAATGCCCGCACTGCAACGGCGTTGACATCTGCCGCTCGCAACGCCGCAACGTATGGGAAGTGTACCTATCGTGGGCTTCTATCTTCCCTTACAGGTGTATGGAGTGCAGTCGAAGATTTTATCTACTCCGGTAAGGGCTAGACGCACTACAGAAGAAATTGAAGGCGCGGGTGGAGAGTGAAGCGCGCCGACTTGAGTTCCTACGTGGCGAAACTTTGACGCGGAGGGAAACTAATGGCGGTTGAAATCACTTACCCGGACGGAACTAAGATAGTCATTCCGAGAGCGGTAGTCTTCAAAGATAATCACGTAAAAGGCATGTTTGACTTTTTAGACGGGCACGGAAATTTAGTTGATCAGATCCCCATGCAAGAGGGCATCCAGTGGCGACCCACTGACGAGCCGCAAGTTAAAAGTCAAGCGGGATGATCTGGATGCTTACGTGGCGAAGAATCTATAGCGACCTTCGGCTCGCCTCACCCGCGTCTAGCTAACGCGGGGACAAGTTGCGCATCCCTGAGCGATGGCGAGCCGGAACACTTAACAGGGAAGGCTTGAACAGGGAGAGTCCATGACAGATTCCGCCGAAGGCCACCCGCCGCCAGAGGGCGAGGTCAACTTCTCGCTACCCCTGTCACAGGGAAACATACGCGAAGAATCGCCTTTCACCATTACTCTCAAAGGCAATCTTATTTTCGACGTAAGCGGCATTGCTCGCACCGTGACGGTTACGATGGAACTGGAGCCGAAGGCTGACGAGGCGGAGCGCACTTCCTTTTCAGTTACGCAGCCCTTTAACTACTTCCCGTCGGCTAATCACATTTTTCTTTTTCTTAAAAATCTAAAAAGAAATTTCTTCGAGACGGTACGGGATGCGATGGCTGATGAGGCACGCCTACAACTACGTGATGTGTCGCGCTTCCTCACGGCTCGCTTCGAGTTTGCCCCGGACAGTAAAGAGCAGATCACCAAAGATCACCTTGAGGCTACGCGCGAGCGCATCGTCCGCTTTCTCGTAGAACTACCGGAGAAGCCCCGCCACGCGAAATGGACTAAGTACACTTTAGAGCGTGCGGTGAGGATCGCGGCACTGGCTGCATACACCACAGACCCAAAGAAATTCACCCTGCAAGATGTGCGCGATGAAATGTTTAAGAGTTATAGGGAAGATACCCCAGCTTCAGGCGACGCCCTGCGAAAGGCGCTAGAGGAATTTGACGTGAGCTGGAGTAGGATAAAATCGGAGACGAGAAGTGTCGCAGATTTCCTGAAAAAACAATGATTCGGAGCTAGAATACCGTGCTACACTAAGCGCCGTAACAAGACGAAGACCGCACCCGCTCTGGAATTGTCGAAGCCCCGGAAGCGAATACGGTCTGATCGTTCTTTGATTTCCCTGTGAATTAAAAACTCACAAGGCTTTCGTGTAGGCACTGCCATAACCGGCGGGAGCCTACCCTTTTCTGATTGTAATCAATCTCTATCCGGCCACGCAAGACGAAAACTCAAACGGAGGCGACCATGCGATACAAGTACTTGAACGATGAAGCGGTGGCGAAACTCTTCGGCGTCGCGGTTAGCACTGTGAAGCGGTGGCGACTTGAGGGACGTTTGGGCTTTACGCGCATCGGCCCGCGCCGCGTCGGAATCCGGCGCGAAGATTTGGACGCTTTCGTTAAGAGCGGCGAGCAGCCCGCGAAGGCTGCATAAATGCGAAAGCCGCACAGGGTGCGATCCCCGGCGGCTTTCTTTTCAACCTGTTGTTTTAGACGGCAGCAGGTTTAAGGACACGAACGAGATGAGTATACTACGCCAGCAAGTTGAAACAAACGAAAAACCACCAGACGCGCTGCCGGATGACACCCCGCTTGACGTAACGCTCACTGAATTTCTAGCCCCGTTCTACCCCGACGTTTACGAAGAAATACGCGGGCGAACCTTCGCGCCGAAGGGAGCGCCGGAAGATGATCCGCGCTTCAGCGCTCTTAAGTTCGGCTTCACGCGCGGAGGGCTTGCGTGTGATGAGGAATTAGTTAATAGCCTGCGCGCTGTTAATGAAACGCGCGGGCTGTACTTTGTCGTCAACAGGGGGGGCGACAAAGACAAATTAATCACGGGGTACACAGCTTTTTTTGTCGAGTCTGACAAGGCCACCATTGCCGAGCAGCACGCCCGTCTTGATGCTTGTCCGATTCAGCCTTCGATCCGCGTTGAAACTCGAAACAGCGTTCACGCCTACTGGCTTAGAGAAGGGGATTGCAGCGAGGCCGAATGGCGCGACATCCAGCGCCGTTTGATTGCCTACTTTGACGGCGACCCGAAGATCAAGAATCCGTCGAGGGTGATGAGGTTGCCGACGCTCAATCACGTCGCCTACGACAAAGAAGCAGGCACGTTCTCTTACAAGCGAGTTGAGATAAAAGAATTTTTCCCTGAGAAGCGCTTCACGGTTGCGGAGATGTGTGCTGCTTTTCCGCCGGCACCGGAAAGCAAGCAAGGCGCTAAAGCCGACGCACGGCAGACGCCCGAACAATCCACCGATGAATATAAATCGTGGACACCCCTTCACGACGAGTTAGCCCGGCGAGTCATAGCGAAAGCAACAAAGAATAAGGCGGGGAATTGGGAGATGCGGTGCCCCGTCCATAGAGGCGAGGGTAGCACGTCTCTCGTCCACATCCCGGAGACCGGCAAGACGGCGTGCATCAAGGTTAATGGATGCTCTTACGGCGATGTGTTAGTGGCTTTCGGCTTGCCGGCTTTCCCGGTGTCTGCAAAGGTTTATTTCGGGAGTAATCAAGCAAGCGAAGGCGAAAGCAGGCCGACTGATGCCGGCGATGACAGAGCCGACAAAGACGATGATGAAGAGTTTTACTTAACCGATGTCGGCAACGCGAAGCGGCTTGTCAAACAACATGGGGCGGCGCTCCGCTACTGCTACCCGTTCAGCAATTGGTTGTCGTGGGATGGAAAGCGGTGGCAGTTAGATGATACCGGCGAGGCCGAGCGGCGCGCCAAAGACACCATCTCGCGTGTCCGCGTTGAAGCGGCGTATCTGGAGGACAAAGCAACGCGCACGGCGCTATGGAATCACGCGAAATTTTCAGAATCAGACGCCCGACTTCGGGCAATGCTATCCCAAGCACGGAGCGAGCCCGGCGTGGCCGTCAAGCCCGAAGATTTAGACTCAAACCTGTTTCTTCTCACCTGTAATAACGGCACCCTGAATCTACAAACTGGCGACCTTCGCCCGCACCGTCAAACAGACCTGATAACTAAACTCGCGCCGGTGGACTATGAACCGCGCGCCGAGTGTCCGCTTTGGGAGGCTTTCCTTGCAACGATCATGGGAAGCAAGCCCGGTTTGATTAACTTCCTCCGCAGAGCAATCGGATACAGCTTGACCGGCGACACGTCCGAGCGCGCGCTGTTCATCATGTACGGCAGCGGCGCGAACGGTAAATCAACGGCGCTCGAAACGATCCGCGCACTACTTGGCGACTACGCCGCGCGCACGCCTGCCGAAACTCTACTGGCGAGGCGCGACAACGCGATTCCTAACGACGTTGCAAAGTTGAAGGGCGCGCGCTTTGTATCGGCCTCGGAAACCGACGAAGGCCGACGACTCGCCGAAGCGCAGATCAAAGACCTGACCGGCGGCGACACCATCAGCGCGCGCTTTATGCGGGCTGAGTGGTTCGACTTCAAACCCGAATGCAAACTTTGGCTGTCAACTAATCACCGTCCGGTTGTGCGGGGAACGGATAAAGCAATTTGGGACAGGTTGAAGTTGATCCCGTTCGATGTTCGCATCGCCGAAGAGAAGCAAGACCGGAAACTGCTTTCCAAACTCAAAGCGGAGCTGCCCGGCATACTTGCTTGGGCTGTACGGGGATGTTTGGAGTGGCAGGCAGAAGGGCTAGGCGTGCCCGAAGAGGTACGTAACGCGACGGGCGACTATCAATCAGAGATGGATGTCCTCGCCGCGTTTATTGCTGACTGTTGTGTGTTGACGCCGAATGCCCAAGCCTCAGCCACTTCGCTTTATCAAAGTTATAAAAGATGGTGCGACGACAACGGGGAGAAGTGGAGTAATCAACGGGTTTTCGGTTCAAGTCTCGCCGAACGTGGCTTTGAGAAGCGCCGCAGCGGGGCAACCGGCGCTTATGTTTGGTACGGAATCGGGAGGGCTGAAGGGACGAATTACTGAACCTACTGAACCTACTGAACCAATTTCCGGTATGAACAGCTTGAATATATACATCGTGAGAGTTAATACGAAAAAGGTTCAGTAGGTTCAGTAGGTTCAGTAAAGCGCTCAAAGCCCAGCAAAAAAGAGAGGTACGCGGTGCGCACGAACAAAACAGAGACAAAGATTTGGGATCATTTTCAAGCCTCGCCGACAAACGCGGAGCGGCAGGCACGCGGCTTCTACTTCGCCGCCTGTCCGGGCTGTCGAATTATCTTTTCAATGAGAGATGCTCAGGAGCAGGAAGCAATTGCGCGTCTGAGTTGTTCGGTTTGCCGAACGCAAAAGCGAAGAGGCGAGGTGGTGCAATGACAACTATTTTCATCACTCGCGACGGCCAGCAAGATTTTCACGTCAAGTTACAGAGCGCCGACAGCTACGTTTTCAAGTCACTCATTGACGCGTTGAAAAACTTCGTCTCACCGGTCTACCGCAGATACGAGCCGGCCACGCGCAAGTGGGTAGTCGGCGAGCCGGCGACGGAGAGCTTTAGGGGTTGGCTGTCATACGCGCGCGCGACTTTCGGAGCACAGGTGCAGTGGATCGGCGAAGCATACGCAGACCCGGAATCCGAATGGACGCCGCCGAAGCGAGAACGGCCAAAGCCAATTGATCCATACGTGACGCTTCACCTGCTGCCATCGGCACCACCGGAGTTGATACGCGCGGCGTTCAAATGCTTGGCGCAGATTCATCACCCGGACAAGGGCGGCGAAACCGAAGTGATGCAGCGGATCAACGACGCTTACGGAAGGTTGTTAGCGGCATGAGACACAGGCCGGTTGACCCGAGCACCGTCAGGCTGTGGGACGCGTTTCAGGGACGCGGCGCAGTGCGGTGCCGCCACTGTGATGAGCGCGTGCCATTTGTCATATGTGACTGGCGTGAGGGTTGGAAGGATTGCATGACTCGGGTGTGCCCGAATTGCGGATTCAAGGCGGAAGGTAAGTTGCTGTGCGACGCGCACAGAAGGAAAGTCGCATGAAGAACGAAGGCAGGCCACGCACAAGCGACGCCGCTTTGGTCGAGTCTCCAAAGCTAGCTTTCGAGCCGAACGCATTCTATGAAAAGATTTCGCAGTTGAGGCGCGACCGTCCGGCGGCGTTCGACTCGCTCGCGCCCGTCACAAAGCTGGCGCTTTACGCTTACGAGACGGCGAAGGTCAAGCACCAAAGGCTTGCGGCGATCCGCGACGAGCCGGCGGCGGCATGAACAACTTTGCCGCGTAGTCAGTGGGCGGCAAACCGAGGCGGGACGCTCTCTAGATTTCTCCCGGCAGAGTGCCCCGCTTCAAAACTAAATGGTAGGAGACGAAAAAGAGATGGAACTAACAACTACTATCGCAACGCTCTCCGCACAGATCGGCGAGGCCGAGCGCGAGGTGCACGAACTTCAGGCCGAGCAGTTGCAGTTGCCCGAACGGATACGACAAGCGGCACTCGCCGGCGATGTTGATGCTCAGATTCACGGGCAGAAGCGTCTTGCCGAACTTCCCATGTGGATTCGCGCGCGGGCGATGAACGTTGAGCGTCTCTACATCAAACGGTATGAGTTGATGATCGAAGAGTCCCGCGCCGAAGAGGAAAAGTTGTTGCCCGACATCGAACCCGCCGACGCACGCGCCGTCGAAGCTATAAAGGACCGTAACCGCGTGCGCGGTCTGTACCACGACGCGCACGCGTGCACAAGGAACTTGGAGTTAGACAAACGCGACCACGCGCGAAGGCTTCAGGCGCTCGGCGGCGAGCAGGCGGCGCGGGCACAACATCTAGCGCCCGCTGCATAATTTATAGGCGGTCTGATTTTGCCTCAAACGATGTAGTCGCGACCACAAGATAATGAACACGATGCTGCTGCAAAAGTGAGTATGCAGCCGTTGTGCATAAAGCGCGTCCGCTAATGACCAATCCGTCCAAAATGAAAGGTTTTGTATGACTTTGCGAGACATTCCGAAATTCCCGCCCAAAGCTGAGAAGGTACTGACAGCCCTTCTGCATCATGGTGCCGTGAGGTCGGCGGCGAAAGAAGCGGGCGTCTCCGAAGCGACCGTCTTCCGGTATCTGCAAGATGCGGAGTTTCAGCGCCGGTATCGTGCGGCGCGCGCCTCGGTGGTGGATGCCGCCATTGCGCTCATGCAGCGGTTGTGCGCGAACGCCGTCTCGACCCTCGACACCGTGATGCATGACACGGAAGCGCCAGCGAGCGCGCGTGTCTCGGCGGCGAAGACGATCCTCGAGCAATCAATCGGCGGCGTTGAGTTGACCGAGATGCGGCAGGAGATAGAAGACATCAAGGGGATGCTCGCCGAGCGGGAAGGAAAGCCGGGTGCAACTCGCGCGAGAGCTTAGCCAGTTACGCCAGCGCGCCGAGCGGTTGAATCCTCACGGCACCCCGACGCTCGACGCGCTCACCCTCGCCGCATACGCCGGATTCACGCTCGATGATTGGCAACGCGATGTGCTTCTCTCCGACGCCTCATCAACGATTATTTTAGCCAGTCGTCAAGCGGGCAAGAGCACAGTCTCATCAATCCGCGCTCTGCACCGCGCCCTCTACACGCCCGCATCACTCGTCCTACTTCTCGCACCAAGTTATCGCCAGTCGAAAGAGTTATTCCGCAAGGTGAAGGACGCGCTTGCGGCGCTTCCCTTCTCTGTGGCTGTGGCGTCGGAGTCGGAGTCGGCGCTCGAATTGGAGTTCACGAACCTGTCGCGCATCGTCGCGCTGCCGGGCAAGGAAGCGACCATCAGAGGCTTTTCGGGCGTGTCGCTCTTGATCGTTGATGAAGCATCAAGAGTGCCTGATGAGTTGTATCAAGCCGTCAGGCCGATGCTGGCGGTCAGTGGCGGCGACATCCTTCTGCTTTCGACGCCGTTCGGCAAGCGCGGATTCTTCTTTCACGAGTGGGCGGAAGGCGGCGCTAGCTGGCACCGCGCGAAGATCACGGCAACGGAGTGCCCGCGCATCCCGCGCGAATGGTTGGAGCAGGAGCGCCGGAGCATTGGCGATTGGTGGTTTCGCCAAGAATACCTCTGTGAGTTTGTCGAGACGATAGATCAAGTCTTTTCTTATGACGATATTCAGCGCGCACTGGATGACTCGGTGACGCCGCTGTTCGAGGTGGCCTGAGATGAGAATTGTTGACGGGAGAGATTTGCCGATGCCGAAGACGACGCTGCCGCCGCCGCCGCGCTATCTCATCGGCTTGGACTTAGGCAGCGCGCAAGATTTTTCAGCGCTGGCAATTCTCGAGCAGCACGGGCACGGACAAGAGGCCGAGTTTCTGTGTCGCCACCTTCAGCGCTGGCCGCTCCGCACGCCTTACACGGCGATTGCTTCGGACGTTGCCGGGATCGTCAACCGCAACGAGTTGCGGGGCGGCCCGGCGCGTAACGTCCTCGCTGTTGACATGAACGGTCCGGGCACGCCGGTGCTCGACCTACTCAAGACACACCCGTTGCACGCGCGCGTCGCGGCTATCTTCTCTCACGGCGGCGACAAAGTGACGAGCGAGGGAAACGTGACGCGGGTGCCGAAGCGGGAGTTAGTCTCGACGACGCAGATCGCGCTGCAATCCGGGCGCTTGAAGATCGCGCCAACACTTCCCGAAGCGCCGACGCTCGTCGCGGAGTTGCAGAACTATCAAGTCGAGATCAACCAAGAGACGGCACATGATTCATACGGCGCCTGGAGAACGGGCACGCACGACGATTTACTGTTCGCTGTGATGCTCCCGCTGTGGTGCGCGATGGGCGTGCGGAGTCACCGCTTGCACATCTTCCGCCGACCATAAGAACGTTACCCTGGCGGCGAGGGGACTGCCGTTTTTAAGCGGCAGGGGAATCGCCCTTCGCCGGAATTATTCAAGTCTCCACACACTCCCAAGTGTGGTAAAATACAAACGGCTCGAAACAGCGCGTCAACGCCGAATCGAGCCTCACCAACACCTTCAAGACTAAGACTTGAGCGGCATGGCTGAACGAATTATACGAAAAACATTTAAGTTCCGTCTCTTCGTCACGAAGGCGCAAGACAAGTTGCTGACCGCGCAACTCAGCGAAGCGTGCAGGCTTTACAACGCTTGCCTGCAAGAGCGGCGCGATGCGTGGCGCATCAACCGTGAGTCGGTCAACTACTACACCCAAGCGAATCAGTTGAAAGAGATTCGTGCGGCGGGAGACTTGACGCTCGCTAACTACTGCGCTTGTCAGGATGTTTTGCGCCGCGTGGAAAAAACGTTCAAGGCGTTCTTCGCCCGCGTGAAACGGAAGACTAAGGCGGGCTTTCCGCGCTTCAAGTCGCACACTCGCTTCGATAGCATCACGTTTCCGAGTTACGGCAACGGCTGTAAGTTGATTAACTCCAAACTGCGCTTGCAAGGTGTCGGACTCATCAAGGTCAAGTTGCACCGTGCGGTTGAAGGAACTATCAAGACCGTGACGGTTAAACGTGAAGCCGGACGGTGGTTCGCCTGTTTTTCTGTCGAATGTAAAGCTGTGCCTTTGCCTGCTAACTCTGAAAGCGTCGGCGTAGATGTTGGCCTGTCCAACTTTGCGACATTGAGCGACGGAACAGAGATTCCTAATCCGCGCTACTACCGGAAAGCACAGGCGAGACTCCGCCGCGCACAGCGCAAGGTAGCGAGGCGCAAGAAAGGTTCCCATCGTCGCCGTAAAGCCGTGCAACTGCTCCAACGCGCACACGCCCACGTCAGAAACCAACGCTCGGACTTTCATCACAAGATTTCGCGTTGGCTGGTCAACGAATATGGTTTGATTGCGGTCGAAGGTTTGAACGTCAAAGGACTCGCTTCGGGGATGCTCGCCAAGAGTGTCAATGATGCCGGATGGTCGTCTTTTATCAACAAGCTCACGTATAAAGCGGAAGATGCTGGTCGTGTGCTGATAAAGGTTGACCCTCGCGGTACGAGCCAAACATGCACCTGCGGCAACCACACGCCGAAAACACTTAGCCAACGCTGGCATGAGTGCTCAATGTGTGGCTTGTCTCAATCGCGTGATCATGTTTCTGCTCAACTAATTCTAGGGCGGGGACTCCGCCTTCAAAACGCAACGTGTAGCACTAGCTAGTGCGTGTTTTGAGAAGCCGTCTGCTTTTAGCTGACGGAGTAGTCACCTTCCGCCGGGCGTGATGCGCCTCGGCAATATCCTTTCCCAAAGCTAGCACTAGAGTGCCGGCACCCTTCACTCCCAAAGCCAGCATTCTCGGCTTTCGACTTTTAAGAGTTTGACGCTTCTTTGCCTTCGGGCATATAGTGCGCGTCAATCGGGTGGGTGCTGAACGTGCCCACCCATCGCGTCGGATGGGGTGAGGACATCAGACGCGGCCTCACAGGAATGTGAGAAGAGGCGGCGACCACTGTGTGATGTGGTCGCCGCCTTCCCTTTTCTATCTAACCACGACACCGCCCGCATACGGCGCTTTCGGGCTTTCCAAAGCTGGCACTCCACCGCACCTAGCCATCACTTCCAAAGCCAGAGTTCTAGCTTTCGACTTTCTCCAAGCCTCGCATTCTCGGACGCGCCATTTTGCCCTGTGCTAAAACGGGTATGCTGCCGGATGGACTGAGGGCTAAAACAAGCGGGGCGGGGCGCTGTGCGCCGAAGGTAGGTATCTCACAACACAGAACAGCCGGGGGTTAAGCCGTCTCCAAACCACAAGGATCCACTGCAAGGTAAGGAAGAAGCCTCACGACCGGCTGTTCTGCACTGTGCAACATACTCCGAAAGCGGTGCGTGTACCACACAAGCAAAAGAGGCCAGCACGAAAGCCAGCCTCTTCGACTCTGTTAGACGTCTAACAATCATCCTTGCGCAAGGATGATTCATCCGCGTTTACTCTTCCGTATTCAAAACGCGAATGGTGGCCGTAACCACGCCCCACACTTCAAACTCGTCATCCGGCTCTACCTCATATGGCGTGTAAGCCGGATTCTCGGAGTATAGCCACGCGCTGCCGTCTTCAATGCGCAGCCGCTTAACGCACAGCTCGTCGTATATAGAAGCGATCACGATATGGCCGCTTCTGTGCTTAATGGAGCGATCAACAACCAGTATATCGCCGGGGTTGATGCCAGCGCCGGCCATTGAATCGCCCGCCACGCGCATATAGAAGGTTGATACCGGATGCTTGACGAGATAACGGTTAAGATCAAGGCGCTCCTCTGCCTCCGGCTCAAACCCTTTGCCCGTCGTGCGCGCTTTATTTTTGCCGCCATTCAAGACAGTGAATTTGTGAGACATTAGCGTGCCTCCCTTTTCTGCATCACCGCAATGGTGAGCGTCAACTCTTCCAATTCGCGCGCCGCCGTGTGAAGGGCGCGCATGATGTCGTCTGCCGTGTCAAAGTCGAGCAGGCGGCCTTCCGTCGTCTGTACGGCACGAGTGACGACGCGCACCCGTTCGCGTACACGCTCCAACTTGCGGGCGGGCGTCTGTGTCGTTGTGGTAGTATTTTGCATGTGAGTTAGCCTTTCGATGTGAAGGGTTAATGTTGAGGGCTTCCCGGCGTTCCTACCGTCAGGAAGCCCTTCTGCTTTAGTGGCCTCTTCGCGCGGCCATGTAGAC
>MWWE01000110.1_pt1 | contig 13155 bp, 15 predicted proteins | sample 1047301 | NCBI WGS metagenome assembly MWWE01 (sample SAMN06349973, study PRJNA376086) | soil metagenome | isolation source: MS1-1 sample Antarctic (ecotone) soil | place: Antarctica
AAGAAGAGGACGCCACAGATAAAGCCACCGTTCCAAGTCGGGCACAATTTCAATCGGAAACTCATGCTCGATTGTATTTACTTCTTTACCCTTGTGGGCAACCTTTAATTGTTCACCGACGAACAGCAGAAACCAACGACCATCACGCTTATGAAGATTCAAACCGGCTTCTGGCTGTGTGGGATTCCATGCCATTTCGCGCAAATTACGTTGGCGCAATGGAATGCGTACAAGCAACCGCAACATGAGTGACACTCCTGCCCAACCCGCGAATCTCGTAAAATTATAGTTAGTGTTGCGCATTGCACCTTCATTCTTTAGATACATCAACTGCCTGTTTATTTCATCGCGTACTCTCGGTGCGCGCTCATTAATCTGGACTGGATTAAAGGGGTCGAGAGCCTTTCCAACGGCTTCAATTTGTTTGAGCGACAACCATCTTTTCGATTTGTCGTAAGCTGAAGTCTCGCGGGGCAACCGCCGATGTAATTCTTTCAACTCCCTTACACGCTCTTCATAAAACTGACGCTCAGTTGGCGTCGCCGCAGAGAGTGAAAAATAGCGGGCGAGTGTTTGGGCGTATTGAGATGCCTTCGAGGAAGTTGCAGTGGACTTGCCATGCGCTTCGATAAACCATCCCAAAAACTCTTTCACATTATTTGGCTCACACAACGCAGCAAGCGTCAGGCTGTCGGTAGCGACGTTGCGATATTTCACCAAGAAGCCGGCAATCCGCAGCAAACCGTAGTGTGCGTTGATGTGAGTTGTCATGCGACGTTTGAGCGTGTTGGGTCGCTCCGGGTTGAACTGGCTAGTACACCAAATTCTGTATGTCTCAAACTCAGCAGCAAGCGCGCTCGGTACGGGATCAAGAATGTACTTTTTTGTGAACTGACACTCGCCACGCCGCGGCACCCGGGTACCGCCATACGAATTAGACAACGCCTTACGCGCCCGCCTCCACGAAGGCAACTCGACGGCAGACGTTGGGAGCAAGCCCGCCTCAACCGCTTTGCGGAAAACGTAAGTAATGTTGTTCTTCGTGTTACGAATTGCAGACTCGCTCAAAGTAGATGAACCGTTCTTGCGGTCACGCTTAGTGCGCGTCATCCCCTGTTCAATGAGCGCATTCCGCTCTGCCGTCGGCTTGTTAAAAAGATTCGGCGTGCAATGAGCCATCTCCACCTCCAGTAGAGACGCATACTGCCGTAATGCAGATTTACAAGTCGGAATGCGAGAACCCGCTAAAGAACCGTTTTCCACCAACACATCAAAGATTTCTTGAAGCGTATTTGCTTTCATGCTTGCCTTTCAATATCCAGCGTGGTACTAAATGGAGCCGTGACAACAAGAACTATAAACGACATAAGATGACAAAGCAAGTGGTTTAGAAGTCCGCTTCACATCCACTATGATATGGCGGATGTCATTATTACTACTAAATTACAGCCGTAAACCCCTTAGTAACGGCACTAAGTGACCGAAGGTACATCAAGTGTCAAAATCGGCTACTAAATGGTACTAAATCGAATTCTCGCGTGATGTTCGAGAGTCGTTTGTTGGCGCTTAAAGAAAGCAGTTTTAGCTAAGGAGCAAAGAATGAAGAAGGAAGCAAAACGAGTCATCGTGAGTCCACTCGGACAGATGTATTCCACAGATGAGGTCGCGCAAATTCTGAATATCAGCCGCCGCACCGTTCAACGCATGATCCGCAATGGCGAGTTAATCGCTATCGGGAAACAGCGCCACTACAAAATCACTGAAGAAGAGCTACGCAGCTGGAAAGAAAGAGAGTTGGCAAAAGGGACGGTACGCGCTGAACAAGCTCGTGGAGCGGAAGCCGCTTGAACTGCTATTCACAACGCAGAAGGGGCGAGAGCCATCGAGACTCTCACCCCCCTGCTAACTAAAATAGTTGGAACTAAACGTCCTCAAACTACCCTAGCCGCGCAACAGCAAGGATATGTTGAGGACGACTATTAGTCAATCACAAACCTGGTTACTTCTGGTGCGTGATTAGGCAAACGAGTCAGGAGACTATCTTGCAACAATCATCGCTTCTCGCAGGGCTTACTACATCCGCACCGCTATTATTCCCATCACTCGATCTCACTGCCACAAAGATACACGTCGCACACTTCTCTGCTGCCGGATGCGCGCTCATGGTCGCCGCCGGGATGCCGTCAAAGTTCAAGGGCTACTTGGACGCCGTGCTCGCTGTCTCTAACGGCAAAGACGAATTCTCTTCTACCAACCACAAACTCGCCAAATATATCTCTACCAAGCGCGGCATCTTGTATGAGTCGGCATTGCGAGAAGTGACACGCTATGCCACCGCCTTCTTCAAGTGGCAAGAAGAATCGAAAGTCGCGTTCATCAAACGCAAGGTCGGTTACATAGTCAAAGGAACCGACGAACACATAGACACGTTTTACAGCCTCCCCTACCTCCAAGTGATTGCCGAACTGCTTCAACGCGGAGGCTGGATGAGTTTGAGCGTAGCGGAGCGCGAAGAAACGCTCGAAGCATTGCGCGAGCAGCCCGACAATCTGTCGGGTAAGTTGCTCGAAGATGCACAGGGGGCGATCCGCGACCACAAACTTGCTCATCTGCGCGCGGGCGGCGGCTCGACTCAGACCTTCCCCGGTGGGCGTCCGAGCGGCAATCGTAAACTCTCATCCTCCATACGCGCGGCACATACGCTAGTGCTAAAAGGGAGCGGCAAATTCGCTTACGATGCGGAGGCACGCAACGAGCTACGCAAACTCGCCGCCACCGTCGCGGCGGAACTTGCCGCGCTCGATGACGCGGAAGAAGTGATTCCAACGTACTCCGACGCTTTTGTACATACTGATTCAGAAACAGAAGAACGTACAGAAGTGTCAGATGAATGTAAGGAAGAAACACAGGGGGGCAATGCGTTTACCCTATCGGCGTGGGATGCGCTGACGCGAAGCCTTCGCGCAGATGAAGTCACCGCGCGAAGTAGCGAAACTGTCGAGAATGTCCCCCCCTGTGCTTCTGACCACGCCTATTGTGCAGATGCACCCTCATCAGGGGTTTCCGCGTCGGTGAAGATTGATGTCCTGCGTGAAGCGGTAATGGGGTTATGGGCTTTTCAGTCGGTTGGGGTCGAGTCATTTCGCTCGGTTCTCAAGTGCGAGCAAACGATGGGTGCGCTATTCGATGCGACCGACGATTGTGTGAGTTTCGAGCAAAACATTAGTTCTTATTTGCGGCGCTCAGAGGACGCTCACGCCAGCTTGTGCGTGCGTCCTCATGGCAATCACTTAATACAGATTGATGATTGCGACCGCGCTGTTCTCGACCGGCTCACTCCCTTCTCTTTCCTGACCGTTGAGACTTCGCCGGAAAGCTATCAGTGCTGGCTCGCCCTGCCCGGTGAAGCTGCTAGTGAGCGAGATTCTGTGCGCGAGCGGCTGCTGCGCGGCATAGCCACAACCGGCGCGAACGGCGGTGCTTACAATTCGCTGCGCTTTCCCGGCTCGCGTAATTTCAAATCTTGCCATGAGTCGGTTGGCTTTCCCCTCGTCCGCGCTTTGACGGTTGAGATGGCGTGCTTCGTCACCGCGAGCGAACTCAAAGCGGCAGACTTGCTCCCCCCTGTGCCTCCGCCTTGTTCGCCCGGTTCAACTTCGCGATGTGTGGATAAGTCCCCGGTACGTTTCCCCTCATGGGAGCGTGAACTTGCTCGCGCATCTCGGAAAGCTGATGGGCAGCCTGACCGCTCGCGCGCTGATTATTGTTGGTGTTTGCTCGCGCTCCGTTGGGGATGGAGCGAGCAGGAAGTTAAAGACGAATTGCGGCGGGTTTCCGCGAAGGCTGCAACCGCTCCACGTCATTATGTTGAGACTACGGTGAAGCGCGCTGTGCAGGTCGCGTACCGTTTCTGATTTGGAATATGATTAGCGTTGATGTCGGGCTTGCTGTATGGCTAGTGTGAAACCTCGCCATTGATGTGTAGTGCTTGTTTAATCCTTCTTGGTGTCAATTGTGAATAGTGTTTTTCCTAAGTCAGCCGCAACAGACAGTTTAATATTGAAGATGTATGTGAAATACATGGCGAGAAACCCAACCAACGTCCAAGCTAACAACAGCACATGTTGTGCGTCCATAAATGCATTGCCGCCAAAGTATTTAGTCAGACGGTTATCAATGTACGAAAGTATAAATACGCCTGAGAATAAGTAAATTGAGCCTCGAACGCCGACCGTTCCATCGTGTCTTACTTTGTCGAAAAGGTTAAGGCGTTTTTCCTCAATTTCAAGGCGTTTCAACTCAACCTCAAAGCGTCTTAGCTCAAGTTGAGTTTGTACCTGGTCAGTCTCGCTTGTTGGGAGAGGGTGTAGTGTGCTGGTCGTGGATTGAATGGATTGTGGTAATGACACTTGTTTAACTCCTTTCCGTCTTAGGAACTCGATTTTCTTCGGTGTGGTTGAGTAAGTCTCTGTAAACCTAAGCCAAGAGTACCGCTAAAACTTTGACATACGCGGTGCACGACTAACTAATTTGCATTGATTAACGATTTTTCATCGTTTTTTGTTCCTCTTAGCGCCAACGCTCGATGGTAGATAAATAGTGTCATCTATCAAATCATCCACACTTATACCCGCTGCGCGAGCGTAAGCCAGAAGGATCAACAACGGAGGCTCGCGCACGCCACGCTCGTACCCGCTGACGCTGCTTTGCTGCAACGCTTCCGGCTTACCGAGTCGCGTCAACATTCCGTTCTGTGACAAGCCTAATGTCACCCTGATGTGAAGCAGCTTCTCCGCTAATCGCTTCGGGCTGTGCCGTGTCTGGCGTGACGCGCTACCCATAAAGATTTCTCCTTATGGATAGCTTCGAGGCTATATTATTCTTGCGGCTAAAACCATTTGGTCTTACATTGTTATCTCTATTGTGCTTCGCCGGAAGCCGTGCTTGCTCCCGAGCGACGCGCATCACCCGTGCTCGCCACCTTTTCTACGCATGTTCAGTTGCGAACGATACCAGAAACCACGTTGCTCACAGAGATTTTATGATGAATACCAAACTTAGATTCTTCGCCGTCGCATTCCTACTCTTTGTATGTTGGACGATGCCCGCTGCGGCGCAAACCGTGAGGTCAAAATCCCGCGCTGTAGGGAGCAGGGCGACTGCCGCTGCCACCTCTGTAATTTCGGAGCGTGAGGTTAGAGAGATGCTTGAGCGAGGCGTCGAGCTAAACCGCCGTGGAGCGCGGCGTGAGGCACTCGCCATCTTTGAGCGGGCGCTAGTCGCGGCGCGTACAGGCAAGCATGAGTTTTCCGAAGGTTATGCTCTCTGTAACGCTGGCGGCATTTATGCCGACACGGGCGAGTACCCCCGCGCGACCGACTACTACCGCCAAGCCCTTACTCTTAGCCGCGCCACCGGCGCGCGAGACCAAGAGGCAATGGCGCTAATGATGCTTGGAACGATGACCAAACGTGCTGGCGACCGCGCTCTCGCCCTTGACTACTATCGTCAGGCGCTTGCCATTCAGCAAAGAGAAGGGATCGTCAGGGATGAAGTCAGCACGTTGAACAAAATGGCTCTTCTGTTTCAGGACATGGGTGATAATGCACAATCCCTTATCTTCTTTGGGCAGGCGCTTGCGCGTGTTCGTCAGGTCAATCAGATGCAGGACGTAAGGGAACAGGAATCAACAATTCTGAACAATGTCGGTTTTGTGTATTTCGAGCTAAAAGACCTACGGCGAGCCGCTGAAAACTACCAGGAAGCGTTGCGTATCGCACGTAAGATAAACTACCCGGACGGCGAATCCGTGGCGCTCAATAACCTCGGTACAATCCACGACAAGTCAGGAAACGTAGAACAGGCAACTCGTTACTACAATGAGGCGCTACGTCTGCGCCGCGCGTTGATGGATCGCGAAGGCGAAGCCATAACGCTTTCTAATCTTGCTCTTCTTTACTTTCGTGTTGGGGAGACGGAACGTGCAGTTAGCTTGATGCGTGAATCAATTGCGCTATACGAGCGGCTCGGCGACCGCACCAGGGTCGCTCGCGCGCAATCGCAAATGAAGGAATTCTTGACCGAACCTTGAGCGCGAAGCATCTTGTTGAGTGATTAGAACAAAAGCCGCTGTGGTGCAAATGCACCACAGCGGCTTTATGCGTGATGGCTACCCATTTAGAGCTACTACACCTTTCTCTTGATGGTTTCTAGCACAGTTGTCTTTGGATTAGTTTTTACACGCGATTTCGGAACGAATTTGCCTGTGATTGCACTTCGCGCAACTTTTACTCGAATAGTTCTTCTAGCCATTTTTAATCACCTCCTCTTGCTATAAATTTAGGTAGAGCATACTTCTCTGTATTGATGCTCGAAGAGGCATTTATGGTTGTATGCGTTTTGCGTCTTGACCACAATAACGTCCGTAATTGCTCTTGCAACTACGGACGTTATTGTGTAGGATTGTTTTTGTGATAGAACAGGCAGCAAACCTCACCGTTGCTTGCTCTGCTATTCAGTTCCTTTCGGTTTGGGTGTTGCAGCGTTACAAAGAAACATAAGGGTGTTCTTGACCTCGCTTTAGCATCACGAGTCGCTGGTAAGGTCGGTGACTGAGTAGTTATTCACACGATGCGGCTCGCACACGAATGGCGAGCCAGCAAACCGGACAGAAGTGATGCCGACGCTTCTCGCGCCGGTTTTTCTTTTTTCCGTGTAGGAGAATACTCAAATGTCAAAGAAGACAGGTAATCAGCACGTTGTAACGCACAACGGAGCATGGGCAGTACGGGGCGAGGGTAATTCCCGCGTCACGTCAACACATGACACTCAACAAGCCGCGATCAACGCAGCGCGCCCGATTGCACGCAACCAGGGTGGCGAAACGATGATCCACGGTCGTAACGGTCAAATCCGCGCACGCGACACTTCAGGTGGTAATGACCCGATCCGGTCGCGCGGCTAACCTAAGCCTGTGCGGGTTTCTCGCACCCGTACAGGCTCTTAATTTCGTTGACCAGCTTGCCTCCATCAAGATAAATTGATGGAGGTATGGCTAAAAGAATTCTTACAGTAAAGATCGCCCGCAACTCTTCTAGCGGTAAGTTCGTCAAGCAATCGGAAGCCAAACGGAATCCGAGCACGACGAAAGTGCAAAATATAAAACGACCGACTAGATAATGCTCAACAATAACTTTCTTGAAGCTTGTGCTGAACAACTCAGCGCAGGCTTTCTCGTTAGAAATTTAATTATTTAGATGAGGTTCTCAAATGTTACCGGAAATAAAAAGAAACGCAGTTATTTGCCAAGCTATTGAGGATCGCAATGTTCTGCGATTCTTCTATGACGGTGGCGTTCGCACTGTTGAGCCTTTTTGTCATGGCATCAGCACTGCCGGGAAATCCGTATTGCGTGGCTTTCAATCGGGTGGATATAGTGCGTCCAAACGTGTTGGATGGAAAATGTTCGAGGTGGCGGACATATCTCGCATGGGTGTGCTTGAGGAAGATTTTGATGGTCGCCGTCCACACTACAATCCGAACGATCCGGCGATGACTAAGATTTTTGCGCGCGTTCCTAAGCAGCCATAAAGAATTACATCTATTGGTTATTGGATTCTGGCGTTTCTGGCTCACAGCACATACATCGGTAAATTGCCCGCGTTAGTTCCACGTCTTGTAAGCAATAATCAGCGACCTCAGTATGACATCCCGCACGGAATCGCTCGTACACGAGTCCGCCGTTCATACCTTCCGTCTTCTCTATTCCGACATTGAGTACACGCGCCAAGTCGTTGAGCGAGATGTAGAGTTTGCAATCCCAATGCGCCCACTCGCGCATCGTGTCGAAGATCGGTGCGCTTCGATAGCGTGCAAAACTCAGGCGTACCGTTGGAGCAACGCGATGAATCATCGAGCGTTTGTAAATAAAGGGGAGGTCGAAGTCCATGATGTTGTGACCGATAACCAAATCGCGTTGAGGGTTGAAGTCGCGCATAAACTTCCAGAATGCACGCAGTGTACGCACTTCGTTAAGATGGAACTGCTCAGTTTCGCGGTCTCGCCCGAACACACCGCTTTGAGTTTCAACTCCATCCGTTTCGACAATCATGCCGATGGACAAGACCCTCCCGTATTCAGCGTGTAGGGCGAGCCTTCTAAACTCTTGGTCGTTGCATTTCCGCTCGTGGCAGTCTGGCGACAGCTTCTTGCCTTCGAGTTTGGCGATTACGTCCGGCGTGAATTCATCTTTCAGCCCGTCGTCAGGCGGCAGCGTCTCGATGTCCACAAAAATCTTTTTTACCATGACGACCATCCCTCTCATTGTATGTTGCAAACATAGTATATCGTTGCGTTTGCGGCACTAAAGACACGAATAATATACGGAGATGTGTGAACTGTCCAGACTGTGTGACAACCTGTGTCCACATGTGGACACAGGTTGTCACACCTTCATGTTTTGCTTTAAGTTTGTGGTATAAGGCGCGACGTGAAAACGAAGATCGAAGCAGCAGAGTTTCTTCAAATGTCCGTGCGAACGCTTTTGCGCCACACGGCGGCAGGGCGCATCGCCGCGAGCCAGCGGCGCGGGGCACGCGGCGCGGAAACGGTTTATGACGATGGTGAATTAGAGAGATTTAAGAAAGAACTTGAAGGTGTGACATACCCTGTCAGACCTGTTGTCACGCATGACACAGCCGCCTCAGAAAGTAATGTAGGTCTTGCTGTTGCCAATCAGACAGGACTAATTGGGGAGCGATTGTTGGTGGCTCTTGAGTCAATCGCCGTCCGCGATTCTCTGCCGACATTTGCGGTGGCTGTGCCTGTGGCAGATAGATTGATACTCACGCTCGCAGACGCGGCGGCACTCACTACGCTGTCTCGGTCACACTTGTTACAAGCGATTAAAGCGGGCAAGTTGAAGGCAAAGATTATAGGTCGAGGATGGCGTGTTAAGCGCGCTGACTTGGATGTTTATGTTAGGAAGCTATAACATCACTTCGATGCGTACTTCCGTGATAACTATGTGGGAAGAATTTAAGGACAGGTTAAAATTCTTTGGAGAGATTGTTGGCAATCTCATAATAGATAGTTTGTTTATTACCGTATGGATTTTGATTCATCATGCTATTGAACACTACATTCTTGCTGAATTCCTAAAGGGGGACGTGCCGCGATACATTAAGTATCCCAAGTATGCTTTAGACTATGCTCCTCCAATAGTGATTATCTATTTTGTGATTATGGATGTGTTGAGATCAATAAAGAAATTATATAATCGGATGAGGGGGAAATAAACGTGGTGACCGTGGATAATTACCATTATGAATAAGGTGTATCAATATATTTCTGACTATCGGTTGCCAACGGAAAAGCCTCTTGAGGAGGCAGTAAGGTTGTATGGTTGGAGAGTGTTAATAATCTGCGCCGTGGCAGTATCAGCGATGGTAGCTTCTGTTTTAATAGCTCTAATCGTAACAGCGTTCCATGCGGGATACGGACTCATAATAATTATCGCAGTGGGTTGGCTTCTGTATAGTTTTATAAACGGTGGCACTTCGGGCGGCACCTCGAATGGCGGACAGTCACCGCCACCTACTACAACCACTGAAACGAAGATACAGGTGCAAGTCAATCAAACCGTAAAAGATGACACCCGCGAACTCATTACAGTAGATGCGCGCCGAGGTCAGCAAAAACAAAAGACGCGGCGTTACGAATAGACGCTCTAGCGGAACTGTCTGTTGTGATAGAAGTGGAAATAAATGAGTATGAATGTAGGGAGTTGAGAACAATAAAACAAAGTAACGACGCCTTTGCAGAGGGGCTTCGTTAATGATGAATTCAACAGCCATTTCGTTTAACAATCTAATAACAGTTCTCTCAAAATGCTTCGCTTGCGGCGAAAATCGAATGCTTCTCGGGGGTAGTAGATGAGTAAAACGCGGAAGGTCTTTGTCAGATACGTGTTAATTCCATAACCCACTTGATCCAACCCATCACGGTTCCGGCGCGACGTGGAATCGTTGTCGTGCCTTCGCGGTCTAAGCCTACTAACTCCGCACCGCGCATAATCTCTACAACTTGCTCTTTCGTCGGTGGCTCGGCTTGGTCTAAATATAGCCGCACACACTCGTTGAAAACTTTGTGCTGCAACATCGCTTCGACAATGGCGAGCCGCCGCGCCTGTCGCTTCTTACGCATGATGCGCTTCCCCTTAGCGGTCAAAGCATAAGTAACCCCTTGCTCGCGCTCGTACTGTCGTTCGACAAGTCCGAGGTATGCGGCGGCGTTTGTATAGTATTGCGTTTGGCGACGGTTGAAGGCGTTGTACTCGGTGATGTCTTCCTGTGTAAGCGGCGCGGATGTGGCACTGAGCCGGGTCAGCAAGTCGATCACGCGGTTGAAATTGTCGGCTTGCGGGAAAGGTACATCCGCCGGTTCCGGGGCGACTGTTGCCTCGTCGAGTAGTGTGCGAATGTCCTCTAACTCAATGTCGCCCGTCACAATTTCATATCTCTTTAGCTCAACAAGTTCGAGCGAGTTGTAATCGCCTTCGTCGCGCACGCGGTAAATATGAAACGAGAAAATGTCGTTCGTGTACGACAAGAAAATCGGCACAATTTCCTTTGTGCTTTTGGGTTTCCAAACCCGGTAGGGATAGTAAAGCTGCCGTATAAGAAAGTCGTCAACGTCGGCGTTCTTCGCCTCGATAATGGCGAAACGCGACGCGCTTTCAAAGCCGCCGTCGATCTCTATTTGCGCGCGGACAACTTCGATGTTACGCCGTGCGCCGTCTCTGCCTTCATTGATTTGGTAATTGAACTTTCCCGAACCCATCCTGCCCATTACGGTCAAACGCGCATCCTCGCCCAACACATCGGCGATGATGCCAGACACGGAAGCGCAGAGTAGAGCCGCTGCTTCGGATTTGATTTGCTCCGGGTCAATCGTTTGAATGTCTGGTGGAAAAGCAACTTCAACGACGGGCGTGGTATGCACATCAACCAAATCTTGATAGCTCGCAAAGCGCCCGATGAGGTAAGTGCCGCGCGAGTTCGGTTGAATCGTCAAACCGTAGCGTCTGAAAAGAATCGGAAGCTGAACACGGTGGTCAAACTTGGTCATCAACCGCGCTTCGCGCCCGATGCTGTTGATCTGCGCGGCTGATATTTCGTAAATGCCGTTTTGCTCGATGCCTTCAAAGATGGCATGACGCTCGAACAATGCCGCCCATGCCACGTCATTTCTTGTGCGGTCGGAGCGTTTGGAAGGATTCTTAGGCGACATCATAGTTGTTGTAAATCAGCAGTTCGGTGACTCTACCGCGCCCGGTTCCAACCGAGTTGATGTTCCGGTTAGCTTCCACCTCAACGATGCGCCAGCGCCCCTCGTCGCCGTAGAGCGTGCGGATGAAGTCGGTCGCCGAGTTGCTGATAAGAACTTTCGCGCCGCGCTCTGCCAAGCCTTCACACACCTCTTTCAATCGCCGTTGCTCCTCCCGGTTGAAGCCGTCGAGGTTATAGCCGGTGAACGCGGCGGTATCGGATACAGGGTCGTAGGGCGGGTCGAGGTACACGAAGTCATCTCGCTCGACCGCGCCGACGCTTGCTGCAAAGTCGCCGGGGGATAACTCTATTTGTGCTTCTATGAGATAGCGGCTTACGGCACGCACTACGGTCGGGTCAAGTATCCGGGGGTTTCTGTAATTACCGAAAGGAGCATTGAACTGTCCCTGTCGGTTGACCCTGAACAATCCGTTGTAGCAGGTCTTGTTAAGGAAGATGATACGCGACGCGCGCTGCACCGGCGTCAGTAGAGCGAACTCCGGCTCACGGTCAAGCCCCCGCAAACGGTAAAAGTATTCGCTCGTAATCTCGTGACTATGAATTGAAGCTATCAGTGCTTCGGGTTCGGTTTTAATGACCTGATAGCAGTTGATTAACTCCGTGTTGGCATCGCTCACAACAGCGGTAGAAGGCTGCAAATCAAACAATACAGCGCCCGCCCCGATAAACGGCTCGAAGTAAATGTTGTAACGACGGGGAATGTACCTGCGTATCTGCGGTAGAAGCTGCCGCTTGCCGCCCGCCCACTTCAAGAATGGTTGTACAAGGTCATTCCTGCGCCGTTGCGGTGGGTTGCGCCGGGCGGGTCGTGTAACTTCCTCCTGCCGCAAAGTTTGCTGGTCGCTCACAGCACAACCTTTCTTCCGCGTGCCAAAGGCGACGGCGGCGGGATGTCAAAGATGGAGCGGCGACGCTTCGGCTTCTTCTCGGTCGGAGCGTCGAGTAGTGCCGTGTCTTGGATAACGGCGTCAATAAATTTTAGCCCCATACGGCGCGCAGCTTCCAAACGATGCTGTCCGTCGAGTAAGAAATGATCTTCGTTGAGTGTGACCGGAATCCACTGCCACACGTCAAAGTGCTCAAGAATGGTTTGTACCACGTCCTCGTAAACCGGATTAGGATAGCTCATCAAAGATTTGTCAATCTTAATTTGCTTCAATGGAACTCGTCGCAACGGAGTCCAATATGGCTTGTCGAACTGCGTGAACAGTTTGTAGTTGAATTCCGACGCCGGGATGTAAATTGGCTTGAGCATGGTCATTTTTTTAAGCTGTGACAGCCCGCCGTCACAGATGGTCACACTATGTCAAAGCTGAGGGGGCAGCATAACTTTCATTCCGCAAACTTTTGCGTTGTCCACAAGCGCGCCCGCGCTGCGGCATCTACCTTGATTAACTCGTAATAGAACTTTTGCATTGTCTCCGGTTTGTTGTTGAGCATATAAGCCGTGGTTTGCGGATCATGGGTATCACGCATTTGCTCCGTCGCGTAAATGGTGCGAATCATGTGCGGGTTGACCGCCACACCAGCGTATTTGAAAGTCGCCTTTTTGATTGCAACAAACATCAAATTAGAAGTGTATGGATTACCTATCGCGTTCAAGAAAACATGCTCCTGCACACCTTGACCAGTACCTGAACTAAAGTTTTTGATGAGTGGGTGCGCCTTTTTATGTTTGACAAGAAGAGGACGCCACAGATAAAGCCACCGTTCCAAGTCGGGCACAATTTCAATCGGAAACTCATGCTCGATTGTATTTACTTCTTTACCCTTGTGGGCAACCTTTAATTGTTCACCGACGAACAGC
>MWWE01000111.1_pt1 | contig 13102 bp, 12 predicted proteins | sample 1047301 | NCBI WGS metagenome assembly MWWE01 (sample SAMN06349973, study PRJNA376086) | soil metagenome | isolation source: MS1-1 sample Antarctic (ecotone) soil | place: Antarctica
ATTCTGCAGCCTTTTAATTTTGCCTATTTAGATTTAGGCGGAGCGGGCGGTTTCGGCGGAGGCGGCGGAGCATCTTTGGGCGGTTTCGGTGGCTTTGGTGGTTTCGGTTTCGGCGGCGGCGGTGGCGGCGGTGGTGGCGGTGGCGGAGTTGGTGCGGCAGATGGTTTTTGTCGAGAATTTTTATATGCTTTTTTTAATGTTTCCGACCTTTTTTTTATTGTATTTTTTACAATTTCCAAAGCACTAGAAAAATTGAAACTCGGATTTGAACGCATCGCTTTTCCTTTTGCTACTGCTTGTCTTTCAGACCACGAACCACCTTCATAATTTGAGTAAGTTTCCGGTTGATTAAATACTTCATCGTTCAAAGCATCTTCCATCGAAATAAATTCATAGCCGTGTTTTCGGAATATTGCAAACAATTCATCCGCCGAATCAATCATCAAACTACCTGATGGAAAAATAAGCGTCTGCGGAATCTCACGTCCGAAAACGTCTTTGGAATAATCCTCGTAATGAACGATCAATTTTTCCATATATTCAAGAAATTGCTGTTTAGTTTCATTTGCTGCTTTGGGATTATCTAATCTTTTTACTAAATCATAAAGTCCTGAAATATTTTCCACATTATCGAATGTGCTTGGAACAGACCGCAGATTTTGTTCTGCTAACCATTGTTCAAATTGAATTTTTGATTCAAAATTATTTCCCGTGTTTGAAAACTGATAATTGAAATATCGAAGTTGCCGATTATTTTCTGACAAAATCGGTTTAACAAGTTCGATGTTTTTCTTAGCATCTGCTACATAATCATCGAAAGTCGTTTCTTGAAATTTTAGATCACTATAACTGCCGATACCAACTTCTAAACCCGCATCACGCCAGATTTTTACTGAAGCAATTTGCGGTGGCAGCAACTTGTAAAAGTCATCTCCTGAACCATTAAAATCTTTATTATAAAATTTTGAACCTTCCACAAAACCGACTGCGGGAATTTTCTCTTGCTTTAATTTTTCAGCTAGAATATTTGTAATTTCAGCAGTAGTTCTATCTTTCTCCAACAATCTATTCGATGAGCCAATCTTGAAACCGATAGCTATTTTCTTTTGATTAGTTGATGTCCAACCCAATTTTTGTTTGACATTCAGGCTATTATTAGCCCAAAATACAGTTACAAGGAATGCCAAGATAAGCATTGATGCCAAACTCGCCGACCAAAGTGAATTTTGAAATCTGCTTTTCTTGGTTTTCTCTTTTTTTACGATTCTTTCGATTCGATTCATAAGTTTTCCTCCATTTGCCGCAACATTTAATTGCGGTTTATTTTGTTTCGCCGTCAAGCGAAACGCCTCTAAATTCGCCAACGCATTGGCATATGTAAATTGTGCATTTTCAAGAGTTTGCAAAACCGCATCATCACACGCACATTCTCTTTCCTGTCTGATTTTTGTAGAAATCCACCAAATACACGGGTGATAGAAAAACAAAATTTTAATGAAACTCTGTGCAAAATTTATAAGATAATCGAAACGCTTGATATGCAGAAGTTCGTGAGCAATTATTGTTTCGAGTTGGCGAATGTCCATCTGCAAAAAGACGCTGGCGGGAACAAGAATTACGGGTTTTATCCAACCAATAACCATCGGTGATTCAACCAGATTTGATTTTAGAAGTTTAACTCTTTGTCTGATCTTTAGATTTTCGCAGATTTCATCAAATCTGTTTTGCCACTCGTCGTTGACGCTGAAAACTTCCTGAGTTTTATATCTGTGAAGCTGCCAAAATCCGCCGAACAAACGCAGCGAATAAAGCAACATTCCGATCAACCAAAACGCCACGAGAACAGGCGAATAAGTAGAAAAATTTCTCTCTAAACTATTTCGCCAAGTGCCGATAGAATTTACTGTTCCCGTATTTTGCACATCAGATATTAATTTTTCATCGGCGGAATATATCTCTGAATTTTCAAGTTCTGCCTGTAAAATTGTTTCAAAAGATTTGTTTGCGATTACCTGTTTATTGCTCGTATAAAAAGGAAGTTGTGAAACATAAAAAAATGTTCCGACGGGTAAAAGTAAAGCTAAAATTAAAGCCGAAACTGCAAATAAATAACGCAGATTCGCACTAGCTTTTGAAGTAAAAGACAACGCCGAAAAAAGTAAAACTGCAACCAAAGCAAGTTGCCAAACCGAATGCAAAAGCGTCCACGCAAGGTTTTGAATCAACGATGAATTTTGTAAAATTTCCAAAAACATTATTTCTCCTTCGCCTCCAATTCCGCCTGTTCGATCATTTTGCGAATCTCTGACATTTCTTCCGCACTCGTTACTTCATTTTCCAAAACCTGCTGAACAAGTTTTAACGCCGAACCTCCGAAAACTTTGTTCATTACTTCATTTAACATCTGTTTGCCGGTTTCATTTTGTTTGATTTTCGCCCGATAAATATGAGCTTTTTTTTCTTCATTCCGCTCAACCATATTTTTTTCGTGCATTATCTGCAGCATCTTTAAAACGGTTGTGTAACTAGATTTTTTCTGCAAATTTATCGCTTCAAAAACTTCACGCACGGTCATTTCACCTCTTTTCCAAAGCACGGAAAGTATCTCAAGCTCAGATTTTGTCGGTTTTGGTTTCATCGAAACTATTATCTACGAAACTTTTCGTAGATGTCAAGTTTTTTTTGTAAAAAGTTCGTCTTGGAAGATTATTCTTTGCAATATGCAAAATAAAACTTTACTAAAGTGTTGTAAATATAATAACGACTTGAGGCTTTCACGTCAGCGACAGAAGCAATAACCGTTTTCCAGTTCAAATCTTTGCTCATCGGTTAAGTTGTTTACTTTTATTTTACCCATCTCAAAAAATAGCTTAACCTATTTCTGTCCTAGTGCTTATTTATGCAAAATTATCAAAAGATTTTAATCATCGGCTGTGCAGGTTTAATTGTCATTGCCGTAATTTCGGCTGTGCTTATATATTATCCCGAATTTTTTCAATCTTTGATAAGTCTTGAAATTCTTTCAACCGTTTCCAAACAAAATTTCAGTCCTTCTGCAATATTTTTAATTTTGGCTTTTTCAACTTTTGTCAGTGAAGATATAGGTTGTCTGACGGCGGGAACGCTTGCCGCTCAAGGACGAATTAATTTGGCTTTGGCAATTTCCGCCTGTTTCGCGGGAATTTTTCTGGGTAATGTATTGCTCTTTATAATTGGGCGTTTGGGCGGAACAGCAATTTTGCAGCTGAAAATAGTTAATCGTTTTATCAGCGAAAAAACTCTCGAAAGAGCAAAACAATTCCTTGATAAATACGGAATTTGGGCTGTCTTTTTAAGCCGTTTTACGCCCGGTTTGCGGCTTCCGTTATTTATTTTAGCTGGAATTTTGCAGACGAATTTCTTGAAATTTACTTTGTTTTTCTTTCTTGCAACGGCATTTTGGATTCCGATTCTGGTCGGTGGTTCAGCTTGGATCGGACAGGAATTTTTTGAGATTTCATTTTTTGAAAATCATTTCTGGCTCGGACTGATAATTTTTGTAGCAACACTATTTCTGATAATTAAAATCGGTTTAAAATTAACGATCCGGCAAAATCGCTAGATTTTATTCGGACATATAAAAAGGATGATTTTAGTAAATTAAAAGAATAAACATATAGACACGAAAGACTGAAAAGTGGAATCCGAAACTAAAATTTTAAGAGATTAATCATAAAATTTTCAGCCTTCTTCAATAACATCCGCCCATATTTCTTCGCCTTCTTCTACTTCTTCATAGATAGAATCAATAAATTCATCGCGTTCGGCAATCTGCGTTTCGGCAGCAGTGAGGCGTTTATTTAAATATTTACAATGATGTTCCAGTTCTCGGATACGTTTTTTCTTGTCTTTATCAAGCCTTTCCAAATACATCATATAAAAAAATTGCAGACCCGCCACACCAGCCAATGAAAGTGAAAGACAAATTAAAACATACATCATCATAGCTAAAACCTTTGTAAAAAATTTAATGTAAGAAGATTATACTCCTGCCATCCAAACTTTGAAAGAAAAATTTGCAGTTTGTTAAAAAAAATTGGAATTTGGCGTTGAAAAGCAACATAATGACAAGTAAAGTGAAAGTTTTGTTCTATTAAATCTTTATTTCAGTCTGAGAAATTATAAAGCAATGAATACCGAAAATTTACAACTTGTTTACACTCTTTTGTGTGATGATGTGCGGCTTGAGATGGGAAATAAAGTTTCTCTGATGGGCGTTTTTCAAAACATAATGGTCGAGAAATTACCCGTTTCATTAATTAAATTTGCAGTCGTAAATCATTGGCGTGGCAAGGGAAATCATCAGACGGAAGTGCGGATTTTATCACCCGACAAATTGAATCTGGTTGTTACGTCGCAAATGACTCCAATTGATCTGACACCCGGCGGATTTACCGATAATGTGAGTTTTTTCGTCAATGTTGTTTTTGCGACGGCGGGAACTTATTGGGTGCAGACGCTTGCCAATACGCAGGTTCTGGAAGAATTTCCGCTGATCGTAACGGATGCCGGAACTGTCGCCGAAGCAAATATAGCGGAAGAAATTTCGGAAACGATTAATTAGTGATAAGTAATAAGTGATAAGTAATAGGTGATTGGTAATAAAAAAACTTATCTTCTTTACTAATTACCTAATTACCTAATCACCTATTACCTATTACTATTCTTAGACAAATCCAAAGTTATCGCCGTTCGGTAAATTGCCGCTTCGTTTACTTCAATTTCCTTGGTTGCAGTTATATCTTTGACCGAAGCCGTTACGCGGTATTTGGTCGGGCGTTCCTTAAAACGAAAAATAATATCACCATCGCGACTCGAATAACCTGAGCCGACTTTTTTTGTTTTCCCGTCAGAATAAACCTCTTCTATTTGGACTTTCGCTCCGTAAATACTAATTCCATTATGATTAAAAACGCTGGCTTCTACGATGATTAATGTTCCCCGATCTATGGATAAAACCAAACGGTCTTTGAGATTATTTGTTTTTTTACTGCGGATTTCGACATTGTATAAAACGCCCGAACTGAAACCTTTTTTTTCGAAAACAAGATTATATCTGCCCGGAGTTAAATCGCTCAAACGAAACTCACCGTTAGAATCAGATGTTGTAGATTTCAGGTCTTCGCCGTCCAGCCGCACCGATATTTTTGCTCCGACGATTTTATCACCGTCTTCCGTGCGGACTTTTCCCTTAACGCTTCCTGTTTCCTGTGCGACTGCAAACGCACTAAATACAAAACAAAAAAGCAGAGCAAAACTTATTTTTTGTAAAACTTTCATACTTAAATTCAGGCTTTTTGTGATTCGGTTTTTATTTCTTCACGAAATTGATCCGCTACATCATTGATGATGTCATCGAGTGTTCGCGTTGGCTGAAAACCGATTAACTTGTTGGCTTTTTCGATGCTCGGAACACGCCTCTGCATATCTTCAAAACCTTCGCCGTAAACTTCATCATAAGAAATAAATTCGATTTCGCTCGAACTTCCGGTCATTTCGACAGCTTTTTTTGCCAAATTTTTGATTGTAATTTCCTCCGGATTTCCGATATTGATAACTTTTCCAAAGCATTCGGGCGTTTCAAGGAGTTTGACCAATGCTTCAACGACATCGGAAACATGACCGAAACAACGGGATTGTTCGCCGTCGCCGTAAACAGGAATCGGTTCATTTTCCAAAGCCGCTTTGACAAAACGCGGCACGACCATTCCATATTGTCCTGTTTGCCTCGGACCGACCGTGTTAAATAAACGGACGACGACTACGGGAAGTTTGTTTTCCCGCCAAAATGCAAGTGCCAAAAATTCATCCAATTCTTTTGCACAGGCATAAGCCCAACGATGTTTACTGGTTGAACCTTTTAAAATGTCGTCTTCTTCCTTAAACGGAACGGAAGTTCCTTTGCCGTAAACTTCCGATGTTGATGGAATAAGAACTCTTTTGCGGTAACGCGAGCAGAAACCTAAAACAATGTCCGTTCCGTGAAAAATCGTTTCGATTGTCTTAACCGGCTGATCCATAATCAGCTTAACCCCAACGGCACTCGCCATATGAAATACGCGGTCTGATTCGCGGATGAGTTCTTCCATCAAATTTGCATTTAAAACGGTGTCTATAATCAGACGGAAATTTTCATTCCCCTCAAGGTGTGCAACATTTTCATAACGACCTGTCGAAAGATCATCTATTACGGTTATTTGATCCCCGGCTTTGATAAGTTTATCGGCAAGATGGCTTCCGACAAAGCCTGCACCGCCGGTTATTAAAGTTTTCATAAGTATTTTATTTGTTTTCCAGATTTTCTATTCTTTTTTAATGCAATTTTGAGGCTTCTTTTAATTCAAACTCTTTCTTATATTTTCATAAATTTTTACCTTTTAAAGTAAAAAGTAATTTTCCTACATTTTTATCCTTTCCGCAAAATAGGCAACGGTCTTTTTCAACCCTTCATCAAGCGGAACGGTTGGCGACCAATCAAGTAATTGTTTTGCACGCGAAATGTCCGGTTGACGTTGTTGCGGATCATCCTGCGGCAGCGGCAAATGTCTTATCGTGATGTTTTTCCCGACGGCTTTCGCAACTTCCTGTGCTAATTCATTCATCGTAAATTCGCCCGGATTTCCTAAATTAACCGGCAAATGAATATCATCCGCCTCAGTATTCATAAGGCAAATTATTCCTTCTACGAGATCATCAACATAACAAAAAGAACGAGTCTGTTCGCCGCTGCCGTAAACTGTCAAATCTTCGCCTTTTAATGCCTGCACGATAAAATTGGAAACCACACGCCCGTCATTCGGCATCATTTTTGGTCCATAAGTATTAAAAATACGGACAATCCGCGTATCAACATTATCTTGCCGGTGATAATCCATAAATAAAGTTTCCGCGACACGCTTCGATTCATCATAGCAGGAGCGAAGCCCGATACAGTTCACATTTCCCCAATAATCTTCCGTCTGCGGATGAATTTCGGGATCGCCGTAAACTTCCGATGTCGAAGTCTGCAAAATTCTGGCATTGACACGCTTTGCCATTCCGAGCATATTGATTGCACCCATTACGCTGGTTTTTACTGTTTTAACCGGATTATGTTGATAATGAATCGGTGAAGCAGGACATGCTAGATTATAAATCTGGTCAACTTCAAGGAAGATCGGCAGTGTAACATCGTGCCGAATCAATTCAAACCGATAATTATCAAGTAAGTGAGCGATATTTTCTTTTCTACCCGTAAAATAATTGTCCAGACAAATAACATCGTGGTTATCGTCAAGAAGCCTTTCGCAAAGATGCGAGCCGATAAAGCCCGCACCGCCTGTAACTAAAATCCTCATAATTTATTCAATGGAAAATGGAAAATTATTCTCTTCATTTTGCATTTTCCGTTTTCCATTTTCCATTATTTAAGTTCCTTCTCAAACAAAGCCAAGATTCGCTCATATTCATCTTCCCAACTTGATGGACGTTCAAATGAATGCCGTTCAGTCGGATAAACCATTATGTCGAAATATTCGGTTTTGTCCAGACGAATCAATTTTTCGATCAGTTGAATCGAATCCTGTGCATGAACATTGTCGTCTAAAAGTCCGTGTAAAATCAAAAGGTGTTTGCGTAAATCTTTTGCATAACTTATCGGCGAGCTGCGTTTGTAGGCTTCCGCATTTTTCTTAGGATCACCGAGCCTTTGCGAAGTGTAAAAAGGATTTGCCGCATAATAATTTTTCCAATCCATCACAGGACGAAGTGCCGCCGCCGCAGCAATTTTGTCGGGCAAACGCATCACCAACATCGCCGCCATAAATCCGCCGTAACTTCCGCCGTAAACGCCGATTCTGTTTACATCAACATTGTATTCCTTCACCATAAAGTCAATCGAATCAACGTGATCCTCATAATCTTTCCCGCCCAAAAAATCATAAACATCCGTCCGCCAATCCCGTCCGTAACCCGCCGAACCGCGATAATCAATGTCCAAAACAACATAACCTTTCTGCGTCAACAATTGGTTAAACATAAACTCCCGATAATAATTGTTCCAACCGTTTATCACGTTCTGCAAATAACCCGCCCCGTGAACAAAGATCACCATCGGAGATTTTTTCGATTTATCAAAATTCGCTGGGAAATAAATCTTCGCAGGGATTTTCTTGTTATCTCTCGAATTTATTTCAACAAATTTCGGCTCGTTCCATTTTCGTTTTAGAAATGCTTCGGGTGTCGTGTTTGTAAGTTTTTCTACTTTCTCAATTTTCTCACAATCAAAACATAAATTGATTGAATGTAATTCAGAAGGCGAATTCCATTTTGAACCGCTGAAAATCAATTTGTTATTTTCAAGTTGGAAGTCATCTTTCATCCCATTTTCCAGCGGTAAATCCTTTATTTGATCTGAAAAGCCGATATTTTTTCTTATTGAAACTTTTCTTTCTGCTGTATTGTCTTTTGTCGATGAATAAACAATGCCAGAATTTTCTTTTTTGTTAGAAGGTTTTATCCATTTTGCCCAATCCACTTCCCAATTTCCATCGGTTAATTTAGTTCCTTCAGACATTGCTGATTTTACTTTTTCTCCATCTTCGCCCGGACTTGGACCGTAATATTCAATTAACCATAAATGGTTAAATTTAGAACCATTTTCAGTTGAAAAAATAAATTGTTTCGGATTATTAGGATTTGCTTCGAGAATTCGGGCGGGACTTCCGATCCATTTTTCGTCTGTTTCTTCATAAATTTTATATGCGGTCGCTTTATTATCTTTATCAAATTCAATAACAAAAATCTGCCGCCGTTTGTGAGTTTTATCAACGCGGTCAATCAGAAGCGTTTTGTTATCGGCAAGCCATTCCATTCCCGCGATATACGCTTCTTCTTCCTGTTTGGGCAACTCGACTTCGATTGATTTCTCGAAACTTCCATCCGTCATCGCCACATAAACCGTCGGCTTCGTCCAACCTCTCCGAATTGTCGGGGCGGATGTATAAAGCGGCAGATAATTCGGCACAAAAAGCGGTTTTTGATTCGAGCCGTCCGAAGTTATATAAGCGATCATCTCGCCGTTTTTGCTGTGCGTATCGCCAAAAACCGAAATGTTCTTCGCTGAATTTGCTTCCTTAGAAATCTGCGTCAAAGTCCCGCCTTTCGTGTCAATCGAAAAAAGATTCCCGTTCTGCTGAAACAAAATCCTGTCGTTATCAAGAAACTCCGCCGAAAATTCAAACGATTCGGTTTTTGTAATCCGCTTCGGTTTCGCTTCACCAATTTTCAAAACATAAATATCACCATTCTGAGTAAACAAAATCTTCGAAGAATCCGGCGACCAACGCAGATTTCCCAAACCGTTTCGCTGGGATTTTACAAAATCGTCATTCAAAACAACGCCGTATTCAAGCGGGTCGTCTTTTTCCTTTTCATCCTTTTTCGTTATCAAATCCTTCGGCGATAAAATCTTTTTCGCTTCACCGCCCGAAGTTGAAACAAGATAAAGATCACGTGGGCTTTTGCCTTCCGCATTCCATAAATAAACAACATATTTTCCATCAGGCGAAAGCCGTTCGCCTTCGACACGCATTCCCGAAATCGAAGGTTCTTTCATTATTTCTTTAACGGTTAGTTGTTGAGCAGAAACGCTTAGGGAAAGTAAAAAGGTAAAAGTAAAAAGGTAAAAAAAGATTAGTTTTCGTTGGTTGTTCATAGGTTTATTCATCTTCATCACTAAATGATTCTTGTAGTGCTTCGAGTTCGGGCAAAACCAGTAAATCTTTTGTTCGACCGGCAGCACGTTTGGCATTTATTAGATCATTAAGTGAAATAACTTTTACATCCACATCACAGATTTTCATTTTGACAGACGAAGTTTCGACATCTGAATAATTACCGACTCCCGAAACTTCACCAAGTAAATCAATACTGCCTAAATCTGTATCAAGTGTGAAATTAGTTCCATTTTGCAATGTTCTATCATCCCAAATAAATGGTAAATTTTCTGGAAAACCGCGTAATAATGGATTAAATGGTTTAAGTGCTTTCACGATTCGTATTAAATTGTCATTAGTTCTTGAATAGTAAATTTCCAGTTTTAACGTGATTGTTTCGCATCCATAAAAATAAGTTGCTATCTCACCTATAATCACAAATTCAACTTCGTTTTCAGTTAGTGCTTTTAGTGCTGATTCGAGTTCTATCACGATTCATTTCTCTCCATTTTTTTGCTTCACTACTGAATTTGTTTATACTTCGCATTGATTTTTGCAGGTTTTCAATTCTTTCTTGTGGTGTTAAGCGAAGATTTTTAATAGGCAATGTTAAATCAATTCCGAACTCTTTGGCAGCGGCAATTTTGCTTCCCGGTTTTGGATTCAACAATTTTTCTTCGGGCGTTCTTTTCATAAAAGTATTTTAATAAGTTTCCAACGAATTTGCACGTATTGCTTTTTTCTCAGCTTCGTTTAATGAAACTAAAATAATATTTACCGCGAAAATCGTTAAAAGAATTTTGTTTTTCATAACTTCTTTGTTACGCAGAATTTGAGGAAAAGTTTTGAACAGAGTATAAATAAATAATGAAGAAGACAAACGATAAAAAGGAGATCAAGGAAATTCCGAAAGAAAAACCGGAAATCGGCGAAGAATCTTCGTGGAGTAAGGACCAGCAGGAACGAGAATATTATTACGATGATGATACGGGCTATGAAAAATATGATCCCGAAAAAGATAACGATGACGACGAATAAGATGTCGGAAAAACCCTAATTGATGACGACAAATAAAATTTTTACAACGGGTTATACGGGCAAAGATATAAACGATTTAAAACCGATGCTTGCAGACCTCGATGCAATGTTGATTGACATCAGATTTGCTCCATACAGCCAGGTAATGCACTGGCGAAAAGTTTATCTCAAGGCATTGCTCGGCGAAAAATACCGCCACATTCCAAATCTTGGAAACCGCACCTATAAAGAAGATAAAATCTCGATTCAAAACTTAAAACTCGGCATCGAAACAATTCTGCATCTGCCTTCAAATGTGGTTTTAATGTGTTCGTGCGAAAAAACAGAAAACTGTCATCGCCGCATAATTGCTGAAGAACTTAGACAAACAGAAATCGAATCTAAAGAAATCGCAAATTGGAAAACCTCGGATTTTTTTACACAAAAAGTCTTTTTTGATTAAAAAATCACCTGAGATGAATTGACACAAGATCAGATATAATCTTTTCTTACAAAATACATTTGCGAATTAAATTTCCTCGCACCCTTTTTCGGTAGAACCCTTTCGTATTTTCCTTCAGAATCCAGAATTTGTGCATTGGCAGTGTCTTTTAAGTAAGCGTTAAAGAAGTCGTTTTTCAAATAAGCGGCTAATTTTTTGTCTTTGATCGGGACGACTGCTTCAACTCTGCGGTCAAGATTGCGGTGCATCCAATCGGCACTTCCGATGTAAATTTCCTCATCACCGCCGTTTGCAAAATAAAAAACGCGGCTGTGTTCGAGAAATCTTCCGACAACCGAAATTACTCTGATATTTTCTGAAATACCCTTAATTCCGGGACGCAAAACACAAATTCCCCTGACAATCAAATCAATGTTTACGCCCGCCTGTGAAGCACAATATAATGCCCGGACAATTTTATCGTCGGTTAAGCTGTTAATTTTAACAATAATTTTAGCTTCTTTACCGTCGAGCTTATTTTTTGTTTCGCGGTCAATAAAATCGAGCATTTTTTCACGCAGATTAATCGGTGCAACGAGAAGTTGACGATATTCGGTTTGATATGAATAACCGGTTAGAAAATTAAACAGATCGGAAACGTCCGCCCCGATTTCTTCGTCAGCCGTTAAAAGTCCCAGATCGGTATAAATTTTTGAAGTCGCCGGATTGTAGTTTCCCGTCGAAATATGAACATAACGCCGCAGAATTTCATCCTCACGTCTGACAACCAACATAACTTTTGAGTGAGTTTTCAAACCGAGCATTCCGTAAATTACGTGGACGCCTTCATTTTCAAGCCTTCTCGCCCATTCGATATTATTTTCTTCATCAAAGCGAGCCTTTAGTTCGACCAACGCCGCAACCTGTTTTCCGTTACGACTTGCTGTAACAAGCGATTCGACAATCTGAGAATTTTTACCCGTTCGGTAAAGGCAAATTTTTATCGCCCGAACTTTATCATCTTCTGCCGCCGCATTTAAAAAATCGGTGATCGTAGTGTAAGACGTGTATGGATGATGAACGAGAATATCCTGTTTTTTAATCGTCTCAAAAATATTTTCCTGCGGATTTTGCAGAGGTTTCGGAATCGAATATGTGATCGGTTTGTCCTTCAAATCGGGGCGGTCTAATGAATAAATCTTCATCAAATCCGGGATATGCAGAAAACCGTCAATGCGATAAACATCCTTCTGTGTTAAACCGATCAAGTTCGTAATATATTTCATCATCGGCTCAGGCATCGTTGACGCAACTTCAAGACGAACGGGAAAACTAAACCGGCGGCGGTGAAGAAGTTCACGCTCCATCGTCTGCAGAATATCTCCGGCTTCATCCACGCGAATTTCCAGATCAGCATCCCGCGTAATTCGGAATTGATAAGGCGTATCGGGCTTTGTATTTGGAAACAAATGGTTAATATTGGCGACGACGATCTCATCAAGAGAAACGAATTTTGTTTTTTCCTCTTTAACCTGAATCAGACGCGGAACATTCGGCGGCAACTTTATGCGGACGATCCGGCTCTGATTAAAAAGATGAGCTAACTTACCGTGATTAAAGCCTTTGACGGGAGCAACCCGCAGTCCTAAATTAACGCTTAAGTTTGAAATATACGGAAACGGATGGCTTTCATCAACGGCTTGCGGAGTCAGAACGGGGAAAACATTTTGCAGAAAATAATTATTCAGACGCTTCTGCTCTTTATTTTTTAAATCCTTATAAGTAAGTATTTTAATTCCTTCATCGGCAAGTTCCGGCAGAATTTCCTTGTTCAAGCAATCCATCTGCTTGGTCAGCATCGGGCGAAGAATTTGGCTTATCTCCCGAACCTGAACACCGGGAGTTAAAC
>MWWE01000112.1_pt1 | contig 13089 bp, 15 predicted proteins | sample 1047301 | NCBI WGS metagenome assembly MWWE01 (sample SAMN06349973, study PRJNA376086) | soil metagenome | isolation source: MS1-1 sample Antarctic (ecotone) soil | place: Antarctica
ATTCCGAAGGGGCAAAGAATCAATCGAGTATTCTTCAGGCCGGATAAACATTATGAAGTATCTTTCAATCTGTGGACGTTGAAAGCCACAGTTGGATTTGCTAATCTCCACATCTTTTTATTGTGAAACGGTTAATGTTAAACTTGCATTTAGATTTAAATGACAAAAACCAAACTGTTTATATGAATAAAAAACAAAAGAAATTTCGTGTCGGCTTAGGAGTTTCGGGCGGAATTGCGGCGTATAAAGCAATTGAAGTTTTGCGGCTGCTGCAAAAAAATGATTGCGAAGTCCGCGTTGCAATGACAAAACACGCAACGGAATTTATTCAACCTCTGACTTTTAGGGCTTTGACAGAAAGTTATGTTTTGGTTGACGATTATGAACCTGAAAATCCCGATCCGATTGCACACATAAATTTCTCGCAAAATATAGATTTACTTCTTATTGTTCCCGCGACGGCAAATATTTTAGCCAAATTCGCCAACGGCATCGCCGATGATTTTCTAACTTCAACATATCTTGCTTCAACTGCTCCAGTAATGGTTGCTCCCGCAATGAATACAACGATGTGGGATCAACCCGCGACACAAAGAAATATTGAGCGTTTGAAAAACGATGGAGTTTATTTTGTTGAACCCGTTTCCGGCGAATTAGCTTGTAAAACTGTTGGAACCGGAAAACTCGAAGACGTTGAGAATATCGCATCGCAAGTCTTTTCGCTTTTAAATAGAGAGGTGAAGCGACGGAGAGATGGAGAGAGAAAATCTTCCACTCTCGACTTAGAAGGAGAAAATCTTTTGATAACAGTTGGCGGAACACGCGAAGCGATTGATCCCGTAAGATTTATTTCAAATCATTCATCCGGAAAAATGGGTTTTGCATTGGCGGAAGCGGCAAAAAAGCGTGGTGCTGAAGTAACGGTTATTGCCGGACAAACTTCTGTTGAGCCGCCCGAAAATATTGAAATTATTGATGGAATTACAGCCGAAAAAATGCACGATGCGGTAATGAAAGAATTGCCAAACGCAACAATTTTCGTCGGTGCAGCGGCGGTGGCGGATTATCGTCAGAAGGAAATTGTTACATCGAAAATCAAAAAAGAAAACAAAGATTCGTTAAATTTAGAACTCGAAAAAACGCCTGATATTTTATCTAATATTTCAAAAAATCGGCATAATGGTTTGATAGTTATCGGTTTTGCGGCTGAAACTGAAAATGTTGTCGAACATGCAAAATCCAAGTTGAAAAAGAAAAATCTCGATATGGTCATTGCCAATGACATCACAAAAAAAGGTGCGGGGTTTAATACTGATACGAATATCGCTACAATTATTACCAACGAAAATGAAACTGATCTGCCGCTGATGTCCAAACATGAATTGGCTGATAAGATTTTAGATGAAGTGGTAAAGTTGAGGAAGAAGGAAGAAGTAAAAAGGTAAAATGTGAATAAGGAAATCTCAGAATTTTTAACAGATGTAAGAGAGCAAGTTAGATACTTGTCGGAACTCGGCGTGGATAAATTAAAAGCGGAATTGCCTGAGATTTCGACCAGTTCGAAGGCTGAAATTCAAAATCCAAAGTTCAAATCTGTTCCAAATATTTCGCGTGAGCGTTTGGAAAAATTTGTGCCGACGGATAAGGTTTTGAAGAAAATTACGAGCGATGCAAAGGACAGATTGGTAAATTCTGATGAAAGTAAACCTGTTCGGAGAAGCGGTTTGCTAAATTCTTCAAGACTTTCGGATATGCCGAATTTGCCGAAGCGTAACTTCAGCGACAGAACTTTTACAGGCAATAATGACAAAAAATCTAAAGAACAAACAGGGGAAGAAAATAAGAAAATGGCAGAAAAAGATTTAAGCAATTCTTTGTTCGGGGATATTACCGAAAGTTTGCCGGAATCGGATGAAACATTGCAGGAAATCCGTGAATTTATCGGTAACTGCACACGCTGTCCGCTTCACGAAGGACGAACGAAAATCGTTCACAGTACGGGTAATCCGAATGCCGATCTGATGTTCGTCGGTGAAGCTCCGGGAGCGGATGAGGATGCTCAGGGCGTTCCGTTTGTCGGACGGGCGGGCAAACTTCTTGATAAAATTATTGAGGCAATCGGAATGAAACGCGAGGATGTTTTTATCGGTAACGTCAACCGCTGCCGTCCGCCGGGAAATCGTCAACCGACAATTGAAGAAGCCGAAACCTGCAAGCCTTTTTTGATCCGCGAAATCGCCGTTGTGCGTCCGAAAGTTATTGTCGTAATGGGAAATACGGCAATGAAAAATTTGCTTGAGACAAAAGAAGGAATTACAAAAATGCGTGGCTCTTTCGTTGATTATTACGGCGTAAAAGTTATGCCGACATTCCATCCCGCCTATCTTCTGCGAGACCCGCGAAAGAAGCGTGAGGTTTGGGAAGATATGAAAAAAGTTAAGATGGAAATTGAGAAATCGTAGTAAAATATATTTCAGAGGTTTTTATTATGTTGACAGTAATTGCAAATAACGAAAATTCCAAAACGATTTCTATTCCTGCGGATGAATTGGAAAAACTTGGCATCAATGATGGCGATGAGGTTGAATTTTCTAAAGGCGAAACAGGCGAAATAATTTTGCGGCAAAAAGAAACCGATAGAAAAAGTCGTGTTTTGAAAGCCACACGAGAAATTATTGAAGAACGCAAATCCGCTTTGATCGAATTAGGAAAAGGACACGAATGAGCGAAATTTTCTTTCCCGATCTTGACGAAATTCTGCTTGTTCACGCCGAAATTATTAAGCACACAGGCGGAAGCGAAGGTTTGAGAGATGAGGGCGGGTTGGATTCTGCTTTGAAAGTGGCGGAAAATCGTTACAATTACGAAACTCAAGACCTTGCCAAACTTGCCGCAACTTATGCCTATCATTTGTCTCAAGCACACGCATTTGTTGACGGAAACAAACGCATTGCGGCGGTTATTTCCGAATTGTTTTTAAAATTAAACAACGCAAAATTAACCGTAACAAATGATGAAATTATCGAACTTTTTCTCGACATTGCCGCAAGCAAATTATCGCGTGAAGATGTCGAAGAAAAATTTGCGGATTGGTTAGTTATCACAGAATAAAAAAATGTGATAATGATTAAGGCGGAAATTTAGAAAGACGCATCGTAAAAATAAGTTGACGCATCTTAATAAATTATGAAAAGAAGTTTATTAATTGTTATTTTATGTTCTCTATTTTGCACGTTTTTATTAGGGCAAAACAAAGTTTCAGATGTCGTTGGAGTCTATCAATTTTGCCCTTATGAATGTGAATCAATAAAAATCAACGCAGATTTTACATTTAATTATTTCATAGAAGGTCATATTGGAAGTGCTAGAAGAACTAAAGGAACTTGGAAGTTTATTGACAAAAACAAAATTTCTCTTGAAAACCCAAAACTTGAACTAATCAAAGAAGTTAAAGAAATTAAAGGCGACTCCGATGAAACAATTCTAGTAACTGTTAGAGATTTCACAGGAGCTTTGTTTCCTGGAATAACTGTTTCTTTCTTTAATCAAGACAAAAAATACATGTTTCAAACTGGCGAAGATGGTTCAGCTAGTATCTTTAGAACAAGTGAAATTGAAATTAGTTATTTACAATCTACTGGAAAGTATAAACTCAAAAACAAAAATGTTAAGGAATTAGACATCTCAATTGAGCCAACTAACGAACCTTGGATAGACTCAAATTTTAAATTAATAAAAGGGCAAATTTGTCGATTTGTTAATGCTGATAAAATAGCTGATTTTTGTCACAAAAAGATTAGCAAGAAAAAAGCAAAGAAAATATTTCCAAAAAAAATCTAAATAATGCAAAATTCCCTGTTTGATGAGCAAAATATTTCTTCGGATGAAACGCTTGATGAGATTTATGAAGATTTGCTGAGCAAGGCGAAATCCGTTCCGACGTTTGCGGATGAGTTTTTTATATTTGGAACGGGCAAAAAGGATGCGGAAGTTGTGATCGTCGGCGAATCGCCCGGACTTCCCGATGCGGATTCGGAGAAGCCTTTTATGGGTCCGGTTGGTGAATTGTTGACGAAGATATTGTCGGCGATGGGCTTGAAACGTGAAGATTGTTATTTAACGAATGTCGTCAAATATATTTCAGTGGGCGAACATTTAACGCCCGATATTTTGAATTTTTTTACGCCGTTTCTGCACAGGGAAATTTTAGCAATTCAACCGAAAGTCATTATTTCACTTGGGAATACGCCGACGAAGGCTTTGCTTGATACAAAAAAACCGATCTCGAAAATTCGTGGTGAATTTGTAGATTACAACGGCATAAAATTGATGCCGACGTTTAATCCCGCTTATTTACTGCGTGATCCGTCGAAAAAGCGTGAGGTTTGGGAAGATATGAAACAAGTGCGGGATTTTTTGAAACGATGAAAGAAAAAACTGAAATAATCGAAAGCGAAACTGTTTATGAAGGAAAAGTTTTCGATGTTGTTAAATCGAAAATTCGTGAAGAAGATAATGAATATGAACGCGAAGTTGTAAAACACGGCGGAAGCGGCGTTGTGATTCCTGTTTTTGAAGATAAAACAATCGCATTAGTCAAACAATATCGGCATCCGGCGAAGAAATTTCTGCTTGAACTGCTTGCCGGAACGGTTGAAAAAGACGAAACGCCGGAAGAATGTGCAATGAGAGAAATTGAAGAAGAAATCGGGATGAAGGCGGGAAAATTAGAAAAACTGTCGGAATTTTATGTTTCGCCCGGTTTTCTGTCGGAAAAAATGCACGTTTTTTTAGCGACTGAATTAACTGAATCCAAGCAAAATCTGGATGATTACGAAAATATCACAGTTGTAAAATTAAGTTTTATCGAAGCGTTTAAAAAAATTAGAAATAATGAATTTGAAGATGCAAAAACTATTGTCGGTATAATTTTGGCGGGAAAGCGTTTCGGCTTTGAATTGTAAATGTCAATCTCTGCTTGACGATAAAGACGGTTTTCGATATTCTATCGGTTCGCATTTTTGGCGGAAATTTCTTTATAAAGAGTAAGCATTTATTATGAGCACATATTTTCCAAGCGGAAAAAATTTAGCAGAAAATCGTAAGTGGTTTGTAGTTGACGCGAAAGGCAAAACTGTCGGTCGTATTTCAACCAGAATCGCTCAAATCCTGATGGGAAAAAATAAACCCGAATGGACACCTTTTTTAGATATGGGCGATCACGTTGTTGTGATTAATGCTCGTGATGTCGTATTTAAAGGTGCGAAAAACGATCAAAAAAATTATTATCGTCATTCAGGTTATCCGGGCGGATTGAAAACAACTTCGGTTAAACAAATGATGGAGAAAACACCGGAAAAAGTTATTGAATTAGCAGTTAAAAGAATGCTGCCGAAAACAAAACTCGGCAACGCGATGTTCAAAAAACTAAAGGTTTACGCTGATTCCGAACATCCGCATTCATCACAAAATCCCGAAACCATCGAGATTGAAACACTTTAAATAGTGGTAAATGGTAAGTGGTAAGTGGTAAGTTTTTAAATTTTATCACTCACCACTTACCATTTACCACTCACCACTATAAAAATATGGCAGATACACAATATTACGGAACAGGTCGCAGAAAAAATGCGGTAGCGAGAGTTTATTTACGTCCCGGCAGCGGTGAGATCCAGATAAACAAACGCGGATTTGAAACATATTTTCCAAATGAAGCACTACGAATGATCATTCGTCAACCGCTCAATTTAACCGATTCTTCGGGCAAATTCGACATTTTAGTAAATGTCGCGGGCGGCGGAATTGCGGGACAAGCCGGTGCGGTTCGCCACGGAATAACCCGTGCTTTGTTGGAATATAATTCGGATCTGCGTCCGACTTTGAAAAAAGCCGGTTTAGTTACCCGTGACCCTCGCAAGAAAGAACGTAAAAAATACGGTCAAAAAGGTGCGAGAGCCAGATTCCAATTCTCGAAACGCTAATTTCGTAATACGTTTTACGTAATACGCTTTACGTTTTTTCTTGACGAATCACGTATTGCGTAAAACGAATTACGAATAAATCCATTGCCGAAGTCAGTTGGTTAACAGACGATTTCGGCGAATACATAAACCAATAAGAAAAGGAGATTTAACATCTTGGCTACAGTAACAATGAAAGAACTTCTCGAAGCGGGAGTTCATTTTGGTCATCAAGTTCGCCGTTGGAATCCGAAAATGAAAGATTACATTTTTGGAGAACGTAACGGCATTTATATTATTGATCTGCAAAAAACGCAGAAACTTTTCCGCGATGCACTTGGATTTGTTCAGGATTATATGACGGAAAATCCAAAAGCAAAAGTTTTATTTGTCGGCACAAAACGTCAGGCACAGGAAGCAATCGTTGAAGAAGCAGAACGATGTAATCAGTATTACATCCATAATCGCTGGCTCGGCGGACTGCTGACAAATTTCAAAACCGTTCAAAATTCGATCAAACGTCTGAAAGATATCGAAGCAATGCAGGAAGACGGACGGGCGGAAATGCTGACGAAGAAAGAGCGTCTTGAATTGGACAGAGAACTGGCAAAATTGATGAAAAACTTAGCGGGAATCAAGGATATGAACGGACTTCCCGATCTAATCTTTATTATTGATGTTCGCAAAGAAGATATTGCCGTAAAAGAAGCAAATCGTCTTGATATTCCTGTCGTTGCAGTTGTTGATACAAATTGTTCGCCTGATGGAATTGATTATGTAATTCCGGGTAATGACGATGCACTGCGGGCAATCAGACTTTTCACTTCGAGAGTTGCCGATGCAATTTTGGAAGGACAAAATGTTGCCAACGAAGGCATAACCGAAATGGCGGAAGGCGATGATTCGCAGACTGCGACTGAACAAACAGAAACGGCTGAAGAGATCAAAGAACCGACAATCAATATTGCTGATAAATCGGTTGCAACGGTGAAAGAAACTCATCCGGTTTCACTAGAACCAACTACTGAAGGAGCAAGTGTTCCCGAAGTTGCGGGGGCGGAGAATTTAGTGCAGGAAGTTAAATCCGATGTTGAAACTGCCGCTTCCGAAGATGTCAGAGAAGCGATTGAAGCAATTGAAACGGAAGATGTTACAGAGAAAAAAGTTTCCGAAGAAACAAAAGAAGCGTTAAATTCGGATGATTCTAAAAAAGAAGTTGAAAAAGCTGAAACTTCGGATAAAAAAGAAGAAAAAGCTGAAGATAAAACGGAAGAAAAATCCAAAGATGACGCAGAAAAAACAGAAGCATCAGCAAGTTAATTAAATAGATGTTTACAGGATAAAGCGTAGCTCTCGACACTTGTTGATTTACGAGCTACGCTTTTTTATAGGTTTAGGTTTTAAAGTTATTAAGTCTTTAGGTTTTGTAGGTTAAAAGAAAATTTATAACAAATTTCATATTATGATTTTCTATCCTAAAAACATAAAAACCTAATAACTTAAAAATATAAAAGTATTTATAATAAAATAAATTTGGAGCAAGTTATGGCAGATATTACAGGAAGTATGATTAAAAACCTCCGCGAAAAAACGGGTGCGGGGATGGTAGATTGTAAAGCGGCATTAGTCGAAACAGACGGAAACATCGAACAAGCAGTCGAAGTCCTTCGCAAAAAAGGAATGGCGACAGCAAGTAAAAAAGCAGGTCGTGTGGCAGCGGAAGGTGCGGTTGGTTCTTATATACATATGGGCGGAAAGGTCGGAGTTTTGGTCGAGATCAACTGCGAAAGCGATTTCGTCGCACGCGGAGAAAAATTTCAACAACTCGTCAAAGATGTCGCAATGCACATCGCCGCAGTTGATCCGCAATATGTCCGACGCGAGGAAGTTCCCGAAGATGCGGTTAATAAAGAACGCGAAATTTTGATGGAACAACTGAAAAATGACGAAAGCAATTCAAAGAAACCGGAAGATGTTTTAAACAAGATTATCGAAGGTCGGCTTAATAAATTCTATGAAGAAACAGTTTTGACTGAACAGCCTTTCGTTAAAGACCCAAGCAAAACAATCGGTGAACTCGTAACGGAAAAAATCGCCGCGATCAAAGAAAACATCTCGATCCGCCGTTTTACACGCTATAAACTTGGTGAAGGAATCGAAAAGAAACAAGACGATTTCGCAGCTGAAGTCGCTTCAATGACAGTCAAATAGTGGTAAACGGAAAGTGGTAAGTTAAGAAGAAACTGCCACTTACCACTTTCTACTTACCACTTACCACTAAAGTATGAAACCTGCATTCAAACGAATTTTATTAAAACTTTCCGGTGAAGCCTTGATGGGCGGACAGAATTACGGAATTGACACGCTTGTTGCCGAATCGGTTGCTAAAGAAATTAAAGCTGCTTACGAATTGGGTGTTGAAATTGCGATAGTTGTCGGCGGTGGAAATATTTTTCGCGGGGTTTCAAAATCTGCGGGAAATATGGATCGGGCGGCGGCTGATTATATCGGAATGCTCGCAACGGTTATGAATGCAGTCGTTTTGCAGGATGCACTTGAAAAGTTAAATGTTTTTACGAGGGTTTCTTCCGCCATAGATATCCCGCAACTTGCAGAACCCTTCATACGTCGCCGTGCCGTCAGACATCTGGAAAAAGGTCGTGTCGTAATTTTTGCCGCCGGAACGGGAAATCCATATTTTACAACTGATTCAGCCGCCGCACTTCGTGCCTTGGAAATTCGTGCCGAAGTTATTATGAAAGCAACAAAAGTTGACGGGATTTACACAGCTGATCCTGAAATTGATCCGAATGCCGTTCGCTTCGACAAAATTTCTTTTCAGGAAGTTTTAGACAAACGCCTTAAAGTTATGGATTCATCGGCGATTTCACTCTGTATGGAAAATAATCTGCCGATCATGGTTTTTAATATGAAAACTTCCGGCAATATAATCAAAGCTGTCTGCGGAGATTTAACCATCGGAACGCTCGTAACCGCCAATGGAAAATCTCAAACCGCCGCGTAATTTTTATTTTCTCATTATTTGCGATAAAATCTTATTGCAATGAATATTTTAACCAAGACCGAGATTCCAAAACGCTTTCAAGGATTTGATGGAGAAATTTATTATCCCGAATCCGACGGTGAACCGATGGCAGAAACCGACATACACGCGAATTTATTAATATATTTGAGAACGTCTTTAGAGATTTTCTTTGCTGAACGAGAAGATGTCTATGTTTCAGGAAATATAATGTTTTATTATGTTGAAGGTGATCCGACGGAAGTAATCTCGCCCGATGTTCTTGTTTGTTTCGGAATTCCAAAAGGAATGCGGACAAGTTACAAAACTTGGGAGGAAAATGATGTTTTCCCGTCCGTAATTATTGAAATTGCATCAAAAGGAACTTGGAAAAAAGACCGCATCGAAAAACGCGAACTTTATGAAATGTTCGGGGTTAAAGAATATTACATTTTTAATCCGCTGTTTCCTAAGAAGATGCCTGAATTTACGGTATTTCATCTGAATGAAACGGGAATTTTGGAACGTGTTCCGATTGAAAATAATCATATTAGAAGCAAAATTCTCGGTTTGGATTTAGTTGTTACGGACAAAACCTTGCGACTATATAATCCTAAAAAGGAAGAATATCTAAAATCAACGGAAGAAATCTCTGCGGAAAATGATAGATTAAAAGCCGAACTCGAAAGATTAAAATTACTTTTAGAAGAAAAAGGATAAAAATTATGGAAATAGATGAAGTAATCAAAGAAACAAAACCAAAGATGCAATCCACGATAGAGGATTTAAAGCGAAAACTCGGCAGCGTCCGAACAGGGCGTGCAAATATCACTTTACTTGATAATATCGTTGTTGATTATTACGGCACACCGACTCCGCTTAATCAGATGGCTTCGGTCAGCGTTCCCGAACCGCAGCTTTTAGCGATTCAGCCGTGGGACGCAACACAGATCGGCGAGATCGAAAAGGCAATAAATTCGGCAAATCTCGGCATAAATCCTTCCAATGACGGCAAAATGATTCGCTTGCCGATTCCGCCTCTGAATGAAGAACGCCGCCAGCAATTGGCAAAACAGGTCAATGAAATTGCCGAAGAACATAAGATCGCCATCCGCAATATTCGTCAGACTTCAAATAATGAATTAAAGAAAATGCTGAATGAAAAAGAGATTTCCGAAGATAATGAAAGAAGCGGTTTGGACGAAATTCAGAAATTAACGGATGAGCATACAAAACAAATTGACGAACTTTCCAAGAAAAAAGAAGAAGAAATTTTAAAGGTCTAAATTTGTTTTATAAAAAATTGAAAAGAGTAAAGAACTTCCATTCTTTACTCTTTTTACTATGTAGGAATGTTTATATTTTTTATTCCAAAACAAATACTTTATCAGCAACTTCCTCGTTTACTTTTATTTCCTTTGCTTTGAACTGAGCATAAACTGTCATTTGTCCAAACTCGAATCGCTGGGCATATTTTGAAGGAATTATCACGCCGTCTTTGTCTTCAAATTTATCAATCTCAACCAAAGTTGAAACTTCCCTGCCTTCAACCATATACTTTGCCTCGTATTTTTTGATCTGATTTGTCTTTTTATTAATATAAAAATCCGAATAATATCCTTCGGGCGAAGTGATTCTAAAACCGTCTGTTTTTTTGTCGAGTAAAGCCGAAACGACGAAACCTTCGTCGCCCAAATGTTGTAAAAGCGGCAAGCCTAGACGGTTTACCGGCGGTAAATTAAAACCTCTCTGCGGCGAAGTGAATGTCTGTTCTCCATCAAAAACCTGTTTGAAATTGACCATTTGACTGTTGATCTCCAAACGATACTTATCTCCCGAAAAAATCGTTGCAAAAGTTGCCGGAAGAGTAAAGGATGAAGCTGTTACATCTACACTTCCCAAGATGGATAAAGTGTTTAATTTCTTTAACTTTTCGCCGCCGTGTGCTGAAAATGTTTCTTTGGCTAAACGCTCGGCATCAGCTTGTCCCGTTTGTGTCGGTTTTTTTTCCTGTTCCTTTTTTTGAGCCAAAATACTTAGTGAAAATACGGCTATAAATAAAACTATTAAATATTTTTTCATAAATTTCCTTTTAACTATTTATTACCAAAATAAATTGGTTTTGATATTAGACGCAAAAATTCCGCAAACTGTTTCAAAGAAAAAAGGGTGAAAGCAAATTATTTACTTTCACCTCAAAATTAATTACCAGGAAAATCTGGTATTAAACTCGATACTACGACTGCCCGAACCGCCGCCGCCGCGACCGAAACCTCCGGCGGTATCGGTAGATTGCCCGAAACGAGGTGAGTTCAAGTTTCCGATGGGTGAATTCATATTGTTTGTATTAAGCAAATTGCTGAATCTCACACCGACTGATAAATTATACGGTTTTCGCTCATTACCGCCGAAGAATCCTCCGCCACCGCGTCCGCCACCACCGCCACGTCTTCCACCGCCAAAACCTCCGCGTCCGCCGCTGTCGGCAGATTGATTTCCTGGACGAGTTGGGGCTTTACCGAACCCAAAGTTTTTATTAACACTTAGATTAACGGTAAAAAACGAAGGTCCGCGACCGAAATTTCTTGTAACAATAGCATTCGGGTCAAAACCCGAAACATCGCAGAATGAATCAGTCAGACCGAGTTCACCGCAACGATTGCTGAGTTGGGCAAATGTCGGACGGTCATTAAAAATCGAATCACCGTTTAAATCCCGTCCGGCGATGACATTAAAAGGTCTTCCCGAACCGCCGATAATAAACGGTCTTAAACTAACTCCATAAGGAACGCTGACCGAACCGCCTAAGAAAAAGAAATGTCTTTGGTCAAGGCTCGAATCGCTGTATTCATCATCCAAATTGTAACTATATTGCGGAAATCCGCCATCCGTGCCGTTCGCATAGCTAAGGCGATAATTACTAAACAGAGTTAATCCCTGACTAAAGAAAGTTCTGAAACTGACGATTAATTGCTGCTGATCCAAAACTCCACTTGATTCATATTGATATAAATTTCCCTGTGTCGGATCGGGACGCAGTAATTGTAATGCCGCCGGATCATTTATCGGGCAAGCAGTTCCCGTCGGACAAACCGGTGCGTTTATATTTCTTGAACGAATCAAATGCAGATTCCGCGATAAAACGTAATATAAAGAAACATTAGAGCGTCCGGGAAGTTGTCTTTCAACACTAAATGCACCTTGTATCGTATATGGCGATTGCAGGTCATCGGCAATGATTCTCGGCGTGCTTGTTAAAGGTGCGATATTTGCAAGTTGAGCGGCAGTCGGCACATTTGTTACACCGTTTAATGAAAATACGGACTGTCCTAAAATCGTCGGATTTGCCGTAATAATATATTGCTGTTGGCTGAATCCGTTAAGACGCTGAGCCTGCAAAGAATAATTTTCGCCGAAACGGTCATAGAAAATACCGAAACCGCCGCGGAAAACCGTTTTCGGTGATTTCGCTCCGCCCGCTCCCGGCGAATATGCAAAACTGAAACGCGGTGCGATATTAAAATTATCATTTATATTTGACTGATTCTCATAACGAAGCCCGAAACTCAAAGTCAAACCCGGATTGACACGCCAATCATCAGTGGCAAATAAACCGACATCATACTGCGAAATATCGGCAAGCGGTTCTCCCGCCGTGATCGAAAACTGGCTCGGATTGTAGCGTGCATCTGTTGCTCCGAGAAGTTTTGCACGATACTGCTCAATTGAAGAAACTCTTCCGTCGTTATTTAAATCAAACGGATCGCCCGGATTTGTAAAACCCGTAAAAGTATAAGTTCCGCCGTAATTTGATTCCGAACGATCTTCCAATCTGACTCCTCGAATTCTGGCACCGAATTTTACGGCGTGGCTTGAGTCTTTACCCAAAGCCGTTGTCGTATAATTCTGTATTTCCCAGTTGCTTTGACGGTTATAATTAAAACCGACCGAAGAACCGCCGCCGTAAAAAGAATCCAGAACATTTATTGCCGGAATTGTGTTGTCTCCGGTTGTTTCGCGGTTATCAAATTGATATTGAAAGCGAGTTTCGTTGACGGTTTTATCATTTAGAATCGCTGTTTCCGTCAATTGAAATGTGTGTTGCGT